>Ga0210400_10002213_pt1 | contig 18341 bp, 14 predicted proteins | sample IncBWH26MmetaG_FD_155456 | JGI IMG/M metagenome (GOLD analysis project Ga0210400, IMG submission 155456) | Forest soil microbial communities from Barre Woods Harvard Forest LTER site, Petersham, Massachusetts, United States - Inc-BW-H-26-M | ecosystem: Environmental > Terrestrial > Soil >...
GGAAGGTTCGCCGTGAAATACCCGGTAATTTGCCGGCTCGCGGCCATGCCGCGCCAGGTAAATGATTCCGCCAATCGCCACCACCAAGGCGGACAGTGAAACCCCAGTACGAAGCAGGTTGCCGACAACGTTCTCAAGTTTCTGATCGGTCCATCCTCGATTAATCCCAGCTTCCGTCAATTTAGATTCCCCCTGTCAGGCCTTTGTAAAGCATTTGCAAACCGAGCACCGCGATCACGATGCTGAACACGATTCGCAACACCTTGGTCTCCGCCTTGACTAGAATGCGGGCGCCCAGCATCGAGCCCGCCAGGACCCCCAGCATTACCGGCATCGCCAGGCCGGGATCGACGTAGCCCCGGTTGAGATAGACGCCCGCGCTGGCCGCAGCCGTGACGCCAATCATGAAGTTGCTGGTCGTCGTGGAAACCTTGAAAGGAATCTTCATTGCCTGATCCATGGCGAGCACTTTCACCGCCCCCGAACCAATGCCGAGCAGCCCGGAGAGCGCGCCCGCCCCGAACATCAGGCTGAAACCTGCCGGTACGCGCTGGACGTTGTAGTGCCGCATTCCTCCTTCTTCGGATGGGAAGTCTCCATTCATCCGCAAGCGGGTGGCAAGGGGATCGGGCGGAAGGTTTCGTTGCGCCCGGGACCGCGGCTTTCTGGATAGATATGCCGAATAAAGAAGCATCACGCCAAAGATCACGGCCAGAGCCTTAGTCGAAATGAAAGCGGCCAGAAAGGCTCCCACCAAAGCGCCGACTGTGGTCGCAATCTCCAGGAACATTCCGATCCGGATATTGGAGAATCCCTCTTTCACATAGGCGGCTGCTGCTCCCGAAGAGGTCGCGATCACGGAAACCAGCGACGCTCCAATGGCGTAGCGGATGTCGACGTTGAAAAAAAGCGTCAGCAGCGGAACCAGGACCACCCCGCCGCCCAGGCCGGTCAGCGATCCGAGGAGACCGGCGCCAAACGAACCTGCCGCTATAAGGATCGTGAATTCAAGAATATTCATCGCGGCCCCGAAGGAAGAGTGTGCCACATCCGGCGAGTTAGCAGTGTAACGAGGAGAGTACTGGCAGGTCGGCTTGGATCAGCATTTGGCAGTCAGCAATTGGCATTGGGGCAGTCGAGATTTTTCCGATCTGACATGCCAAACTCGCTCGGCCCCCGAACAAGGCGTCCGGGGCCACGTGTTCATCGCTTTGATGTGGTTCGGTTTAGGGGTCGAATTTACATAACATTCACCAAATATTCATCAATTTTTAATAAAGGCTGGATAGCATCAACGGTCCCACAATTCCTGCAGCTTAAGTCGCATCAATATTTTCATTTTCGCAGGTTGTCCATCTTCGAATGATCCAGGAGGAGAAATGAAGCACGCAATGGTTTTGGCGTTGGCGTTTGCGCTGGTAGGTAGCGCTCTCGCTGCGCCCGCACCACAGGGTACGGCCGCAAGCAGCACGAGCACGAGGAAGAAGGCCGCTAAGACGCCCGCGACCAGCGTTTCGACCCAACTCAGTGAAATGAAGCGGGCGATCGAGGCGCAGCAGCAGCAGATTCTGCAGCTCATGAATCAAGTGCAGAGTCGTGACGCAGCCATTCAGCAGTTGCAGCAGCAGGTGGGTCAAGCCCAAAGCGCGGCGAGTCAGGCCGCACAGAAGGCCGATACTGCGGCTTCCCAAAACGCTCAGCAACAGCAGGACGTCGCCGCGGTGCGCACCGACGTAACTGATCTCAAGCAAAACGCCACCAATGCCGCGCTCTCCTTGCAGGAGACGCAGAAGAATATCCAATCAAGCCTGGAGAGTCCGCTTGCTATCCGTTACAAAGGGATCACGATAACTCCAGGAGGCTTCCTGGCGGCAGAAACCGTATGGCGACAGCATGCCCTTGGTTCCGACATCAATACGCCGTTCAACTCCATCCCCTTCCCGGGTGCGGCGCAGAGTAATATGTCGGAATTCTTTGGCTCCGGCCGACAGTCGCGTCTTTCCATGTTGGCCGAGGGCAAACTCGGTAGCGCCAAGCTGACCGGCTACGTCGAGACCGACTTTTTGTCAGCTGGGGTTACCTCAAACAACAATGAGAGTAACAGCTATTCGCTTAGGCAAAGACAGGCGTGGGGTCAGGCTGCATTGAATAGCGGCTGGACCTTTACCGGCGGTCAAATGTGGAGCCTGGTCACTGAGACCAAGAAAGGCCTCGACAACCGCAGCGAAGCGTTGCCGATGACGATCGACCCGCAATATACGGTCGGCTTCAGTTGGGCCCGGCAGTATGGTTTCCGGGTAACCAAGAACATGGGCAACAAGGCTTGGCTAGGTTTCTCCGTGGAGAATTCGCAGGCGACTCTTGGTGGCCACGGCAGCAGCACCAACTTCGTCCTCGGCTCGCAAGGAACGAGCGGCGGTCTTTACAACCCAACCGCAAACTACTCCTTCAATGCCACGCCTGATTTTGTCGGCAAGCTTGCCTTCGAGCCAGGTTGGGGACACTACGAAGTATTCGGTATCGTCAGCGACTTCCGCGACCGGATCTACCCGCTAGGAACGGCAACCAAACCTTCCGCGGCGGGTGCCTTTAACAACTCGGCGTGGGACGGCGGCATCGGTGCCAATATACGCGGCACGATCGCCAAGAAAGTAGACGTCGGAGTTCATTTCCTGGGCGGCAACGGTATAGGACGCTACGGGACCGCGGGACTTGTAGATGTGATTGCCCGTCCCGATGGTGTGCTGGTTCCCGTGAGGAATTATCAAGCGCTGGGTACTCTGGAATGGCATTCCAAACGCCTGGACGTCTACACCAATGTCGGCGGCGAATATGAAGACCGGGCTGCCTTTGTTTCCAACAAGAAAGGCGTTGGGTACGGATCGCCGCTGTTCAATAACTCGGGTTGCGGACTTGAAACGCCGCCAGCTGCCACAACTATCACCGTAGCCACTCCGCCCACTTCCACCAGTCCCACTGGCGGAACTGCGACTGTCCCCGTCCCCGGCGCCGTGGGTACGCCGTTGACCAATGGGTTCAATCCAGGTGGTCTCGCGAACTGCAATGGAGATACGCGCGACATCATTGAAGGCACCGTTGGATTCTGGTATCGCCTCTACGTTGGCCCCAAGGGCAGAATCCAATGGGGACCGCAGTACTCCTACATTGATCGCAATACCTGGAGCGGCGTGGGTAGATCTCCGAATGCAACGGAGAATATGTTCATGACGTCGTTCCGCTACTACTTGCCGTAGATGCAGATCCTCGCCTTCACACTCGTGGAGGCGGGGTTCTTTTATCCTTTCATTTGAATTTAGGCTGTGCCTTCACCAGCGCGGACGCTCGCGCCGGCACTAGGCTACTGGCAGGGTGAAGTAGAAGACCGATCCGTGGCCGGGTTGGCTGGTAACGCCGATTTTGCCGCCGTGGGCTTCGACGATTGCCTTGGCAATCGCCAGGCCCATCCCGGTGCCTTGCACCTGCAGGCGTTGATCGCGACCGCGATAGAATTTTTCGAATATCAAGGACTGTTCGAAGTCGTCGATCCCGGGCCCCCGATCGGCGACGCTGGTCATCACCACTCGGTTTCCGACTTCTCCGGTGATTTGAATCGAAGCTGCGGGCGATGAATATTTGGCCGCGTTTTCCAGTAGCTGAGTTACGACCTCCGTGATGCGGCCTTCATCCATTCGCACCAGCGGCAGGTTGCTGGGCAGCCGGACATCGACGGGATGCTGTCCCAGCGCTGGCTTCGCTTTCTCCAGCGCAGCCTCGACGGCCTCCTGGATTGGGTGTGCCCCGAGTTGAAGCTCGAACTGGTTGGCGTCAAGTTGCGCCATCTGCGCCGCTTCGCCCACCAGGCGATTCAGCCGGTCGCTTTCCTCGTTGATCACGGTCAGAAGTTCGAGGCGCTGAGCCGTGTCCAGAGCGGGATTGGAGAGCAGCGAAGTGGCTGAGGCTTTGATGGAGGTCAGTGGCGTGCGAAATTCGTGGGTGACGGAATCGAGCAGGGCGGAACGCAGTTGCTCGCTTTCCCGGGCGGCTTCAGCCCGGCCGAGTTTTTCGATGGCCCCGGCACGCTCGATCGCGATCGCAATCAAGCTGCTCATCGCATCCAGGGTCTCGCGGGAAACCTGCGCACCGGAAACGCCTATGCTACCCACGACGCGGACACCCATTCGCAGCGGCATGAACACCACATTCTTCTGAGGGTCAGCCATGGGTTCTCCACGCATGCAGACCAACTGCAAGTCATGGAGTTCCAAGCCGTGAATGGCCGGGCTCGAACGGTAAACATCCGGCCGGTTGGGCAAAGCGATGGCCGCAGCTTCGACCCCGAGGCTCCCCACTATGTATCGGGGGATCGCATTCAGGAGTTCGATCACGTTATCGCTGGACAGGAGCTGCTGGCTGAATTTGTAGAGACGTTCAGCTTCGCCCCGACGCTCGTTAGCGCTCTGCGCTTCCCGGCGTGCACGTTCCGCCAACTGGCTTGCGATCATCGCGGTGACCAGGAAAGCAAACAGCGCAACCCAATTCTGAGGATCTGCAATAGTCAGGGTGCCGACCGGAGGGAGAAAGTAGAAGTTGAAAGCCACCGTCGCGAACAAGGCCATGAAAATCGCGGGACGCAGGCCCCAGTTCGCCGACACGATCAGTACGCCGATTAGAAACGTGAGGGCGACCGTAGTGGGGTTGACCTTGATTACAACGTGGTAGACGAAAACCACGACCACCACAGCAATTGCCGTCGCCGCATAGCGCAGGGCCAACTTAAGCGCGGGTTGATTCACGCCGCCGATTGTAGCTGATCTGTGCTTGATCGCGCTGTCATCCCGATTCCTCGCTGTGTTCGGGATGACGACGATTAAGTTATGAGGAGAGTGTGGGTGGGCGCGGGCGCCCGCACCTACACTCAACGCATAGAGGCTTATCGACAATTTCGATCTGCTCGACGACAATAGCGCGATGCCCAAAACTCCTGAGCAATGGTTGGAAGAGGCTGATCCCGCGAAGAAGGGCGGAGTGTTCAAGCTCTTTCTCGGCTACGCGCCGGGCGTTGGCAAAACTTTCAGCATGCTGAGTGAGGCCATCCGCCGCCACACTCGAGGCGAGGATGTGGTCATCGGAGTAATCGAAACCCACGGGCGCAAGGCGACCGCCGAACTAGCGGCCCAGCTTGAAACCATTCCTCGAAAGAAGCTGGAGTACAAAGGGACCACGTTCGAAGAAATGGACGTGGATGCCATTCTGTCCCGAAAGCCCACCGTCGCATTGGTGGATGAGTTGGCGCACACCAATGTGGAGGGCAGCAAACACGGAAAACGATATCAGGATGTGCTTGAGCTGCTCGATGCCGGCATCGATGTGCTCTCGACCATGAACATTCAACATCTGGATAGTGTGACACCCACGGTGCAGAGCCTTACCGGAATCACGGTGCGGGAGACGGTACCCGACTGGGTGCTCAAACGAGTGAATGAAGTGGTGATGTCGGATTTGACTCCCGAGGCATTGCAGAGCCGCATGCGTCGCGGAGATATATATCCTCTGGATCGAGTCGGCCGCGCCCTGGGAAATTTCTTTCGTCCGGGGAATCTCATCGCGCTCCGTGAGTTGGCTCTCCGTCAAGTGGCGCAAGCTGTGGACCAGAGCCTCGAGTCGTATCGCGAGAAGGATGAAACCAGCGGAAGCGTGGCGGTCCGGGAACGCATCGCCGTTTGCATCAGTTCGAATCCGGCAGCGCAGTACTTGATCGCGCGCGGCGCCCGCATGGCCCAAGCCATGGGCGGCGAGTTGCACATTGTGTATGTCGATCTGGGGCAGGACAACAATGAGACCAACCAGAAAACGCTGGCAGCCAACATTCAGTTTGCAGAAAACGTCGGCGCGCAGATAACCAAACTGAAGGCGAACAGCGTTGCCGAGGCGGTAGCTGACTTCGTTCGCGAGAAGCACGTCACCCAGGTTGTGTTCGGACGGTCGGCGACGGGCGGATGGAGAAAGTATCTCTACCTTACTGCCATTAATAAATTCCTGCGCGATGCGCCTCCAGTCGATGTGCACATTGTCACGCAGGAACCCTCCTGATCCTCATGAACGAACATCGCCGCATCCTCGTAGTAGATGATGAGCCCCAGATCACACGCGTGCTCCGGACCAGTCTTTCCAGTCAGGGATACGACATTCGGGTGGCCAATGACGGCGACACCGCGCTCGAGATTATGAAGGACTGGACCCCGGATCTGGTGATCACCGACCTCTCCATGCCGAATATGGATGGATTGCAACTATGCCGGCAATTGCGGCTTGCAACCAAGATTCCCATCATCGTGCTCTCGGTCAAGGGCGAGGAAAAGATCAAAGTCCAGGCGCTCGATGCCGGCGCCGACGACTACGTGACCAAGCCGTTCGGGATTGAAGAACTGTTGGCGCGGGTGCGAGCCAGTCTGCGGCGCGTGCCGGCGACAAACGAGGAAGTGTTGTTGATCGAGATCGGTGATTTCCGCATCGATTTAGCGGCCCACAAAGTCGCGGTCCGCCGTCGGGAAGTACATCTCACCCCCAAGGAATTTGATCTGCTGGTTTATCTCGCCCGCCACCCGGGGAAGGTTGTTACCCATCGCACGCTGCTGAGCGCAATCTGGGGAGGGCAGAGTACGGAACAGGTGGAGTATCTCCGGGTATTCGTTGGCCAACTTCGCAAGAAGCTGGAACCGGAAGCATCGTCCCCGCGCTACATCGTTACCGAGCCTTGGGTTGGATACCGCTTCGAACCCGGCGAGTAAATCCACCGTTTTCACGCGGGTGCCTCCTAACGAACATTCTACGAACTCCTTATTCAATCCTTACGGCTTTCATTATCCAATGAGTTGAGTTTGAAAGGAAAGTATGTCGTCAATTCACAACGTATGCGCAGAGGATTTGGCAAAACTCTTTCATCATTATCACGAGGCTCTCGCACATGACTTCCACGGTCACGCCAGCCGTCAAGCAGATGTCTCCTGGGAGCAGGCTCCCCAAAACGAACGCAAGCTGATGATCGCGGCTGCCCGATTGACCCTTCTCGAACTGGCTGCGAACTCTGAGACGGAGCAAGCCAATCGCCAGTATTTTGCCAAGCCCGGCGAGGCGGATTGGGGCTGTTAGGGTCTTCTGATTCGGTCTCCTTTATGAAATCCTTACGAATCGCTTAGCCCACTTTTACGCCAGTGGTTTTCAAATGATGGTTGGCGTCTTCCTGACAATTTGTGTCCGGACGGTCACCATGAAACTGGTCCTCGCATCATTGTGTGCAGGCGCGGTGGTTTTCATGCTGCGCTTTCTGGCCGCCTTGCTGAGGAGAAGAAAGGAACCTCTCGCGACGGCCGGTAAGAGTTTATTTCGCGAAGTTCAATCCAGCTAAGCGACGTGGAGAATTGATCTTTATGAAACTCAAGAACGATGTGCAGAGGTCTGCAATAGAAACTGGCAAGCGGGCTGCCTTCATGGTAGCGATTGCAGTGGCGCTGACCCTCCCACTCCATAGTCAACAAACAGCCAATGATGTTTCGGCAAGCGCTGCGGGGCCGGTCAGCCAACAACCTGACGCAGCAAGCCTGCAAAGTGATCAACAGATCGCGCAAGAGCTTGACGCCATGAAAAAGCGCATCGCGCAACTCGAAGCCGCGCTCAAGCAGCATGAGGCCGCGGAAAAGCCGACCGTGGCTCCTCGTACGGCGAAGGGGAGCGCCCCCGTAGCAGCCCCTGCAATTGAGCCAGTTGAGAATGCGGTTGAAACAACGCCTCAGACGGCTACGCCCGCGAAACCGGCTAAGGAAGAGCCCTTTGCATTCGCCGACTGGACGTGGCTGAACGGCAATGCCCGTACCAAGACGCCTGCCTTCGACTCAAAATTCTTCACGCCGGAAATTCGCGCCGACGTTGACTACATCTACGATCTTAACCATCCGAAAGATGACACCATCGGCGGATCCAGCGAAGTCTTTCGGTCGAACGAATTCCATGTAACACAGCTCGGCGTTGGCGGCGACTTCCACTATGACAACGTTCGGGCCCGCCTTATGACCCAATTCGGTTTGTATTCCCAGACAACCCCGCGCAACGATGCCAGTCCCGCGCGTGGACAATGGAATCTGGCCGATGCTTACCGCTACGTCTCGGAAGCCTATGGCGGATACCACTTCAACGCCTTGCATGGGATCAACGTCGACGCTGGAATCTTCATGTCCTATATTGGTTTGTTCAGCTACTACAACTTCGATAACTGGGCATATCAGCCGTCCTACGTCTCCTCAAATACGCCGTGGTTCTTCAATGGCATGCGTGTACAGATCTTCCCCACGGCCCACTTGAAGATTGAACCCTGGATCATTAACGGATGGCAGTCCTACGGGCGATTCAATAACAGATTAGGCATCGGTGGCCAGATTTTGTGGCGTCCGAATGGATGGATCTCTGTGGTCGGGAATCAGTACGCATTAGGAGAGGACGCGTTGAACACCCCGGGCCGAGTCCGTTATCACACGGACGACAGCATCGAGGTCAAATACTACGACCATCCAGAACGCACATTGAGCAAAGCCGCGTTCTCGCTGACCGGCGACATGGGATGTGAACATGGTGGCGGCGTAAGCTGCGCGGGCAATTCTACTCAGATTATCGCGGGCCAGCGCGTCCTCGCACCCAAGCAGGACTTCCTCGGATTCATGCTCTACAACCGTCTGTGGTTCCACAGGGACCTTTACGGCTTCACCCTGGGCGGCGGCAAGATTAACAATCCGGGACGCTATCTTGTACTGTTGCCGCCAATCAACGGCGCGACTGCTGCTTCCGGGACGCCTTACTTCACCGAGAATCCTGGCGATCCCTACAAGGCGTGGGACGCATCCGCTACTTTCGATTACATGCCCAGCCAATACCTCACCTTCCGGTGGGAGTTCGATCATCGTGCGGCGAATGTCCCGTATTTCTCAGGAAAGGGCGGCATCACACCGTCGGGTGGCAATACTGGCGCCCCAGGTTCGCTGGTACCAGGTTTTACGCCAGATCTCGTGAAAGACGAGAATCGGTTTGATCTGTCGATATTGGTCAAGTTTTGATGGTGACGTTGGGCAATTCGGGAGGAACGTTTTATGCGAGATGTGATTTTCCTGGTGGTCACGGTGGCGTTCTTTTTGGTTGCTATCGGCTATGTGCGATTTTGCGACCGGATTCGGTGAGGTGAATTGTCATGAGTCTTGAATCGATTCTCATGCTGGCCGTCTGTGCGTTGCTGATGGTCTATCTGCTTTACGCGTTACTGATGCCGGAGAAGTTCTGATGACGGCGAATGGTTGGCTTCAGATCCTCGTGTTCCTGGCGCTGATCCTGGCGGTCACCAAACCGGTGGGCGTCTTCATGGCACGGGTGTTCAACCGCGAACGCACGTTCCTTGACCCGGTTGCCCGGCCCGTCGAGCGTTTGCTGTACCGCGTAACCGGCGTCGATGAGAATCACGAGATGCGTTGGACAGAGTATGCCTTCGCCATGCTCATGTTCAGCGGTGCGTCGATGCTGCTGCTTTATTTGATCGAACGAGTTCAGCAGTGGCTGCCGTGGAATCCGCAGAAGTTCGGGGCGGTCGCTCAGGACTTGGCGTTCAATACGGCTGCATCCTTCACCACCAACACCAACTGGCAGAACTATGCGGGTGAGGCCACCATGAGCTATCTCACCCAGATGGCCGGGCTCGCCTATCACAACTTCACGTCGGCGGCCGTTGGCATCGCGCTGGCGATCGCCTTCGTTCGTGGCATTGCGCGGCGGGAAAAAGAAACTATCGGCAACTTCTGGGTGGACATGACGCGCGCCACGCTCTGGGTGCTGCTGCCCATGTGCATCGTCTACGCTCTGGCTCTGGTTTCTCAAGGGGTCGTGCAGAACCTGAAGCCGTACGAGACCGTGAAGCTGATCGAGTCCCAGCAGGTTCAGAAAACCGGAGCCGATGGAAAGCCGATCGTCGGCCAGGACGGCAAGCCGGTAATGGACACCGTAACCGATCAGAACATCGCGCAAGGCCCGGTCGCTTCCCAGGAAGCCATCAAGATGCTGGGCACCAATGGTGGAGGCTTTTTTAATGCCAACAGTTCCCATCCGTTCGAGAATCCGACGCCGCTCAGCAATTACTTGCAGATGCTGTCCATTTTCCTCATTCCCGCCGGCTTGACTTACACGCTCGGCCGAATGACCGGATCGCAACGGCATGGGTGGGCAGTGTGGGCCGCCATGGCTTTCTTATTTCTATGCGGAGTCACAACCGCTTATTGGGCGGAAGCGCGCGGCAATCCGTTGCTGCAAGGGGCGGATCAGCACGCGAGCCTGTTGCAGCCCGGCGGCAACATGGAAGGCAAGGAAGTCCGGTTTGGCATCGCGGACTCAGCGCTCTTTGCAACGGTCACGACCGATGCCAGTTGCGGAGCGATTAACGGTTGGCACGATTCTTACACCCCGCTCGGTGGAATGGTTCCTCTGGCAAACATCATGCTGAGCGAAACCGTTTTCGGCGGCGTGGGTGCTGGACTCTACGGCATTCTGATCTATGTTGTCCTGGCCGTGTTCATCGCGGGGTTAATGGTCGGTCGCACGCCGGAGTATTTGGGCAAGAAGATCGAAGCCTATGACGTAAAGATGGCAATGCTGGTCACGCTGGTTTTTCCGCTGGTGATTCTGGCGCTGACTGCGATCTCATCGGTGCAGGGCTTTGGCACGTCGAGCATTAGCAATCCCGGTCCCCATGGCTTAACCCAGATTTTGTATGCCTTCACTTCCATGGCCGGCAACAACGGCTCGGCCTTCGGCGGACTGAACGGAAACACGCTCTGGTACAACACCTCGGGCGCGATGACCATGCTGATCGGCCGATTCTTCATGATCATTCCAATGCTGGCCATTGCCGGCAATCTGGCCAAAAAGAAATATGTCCCGCCGTCGTTGGGTACGTTCCCGGTGACCACGCCGTTGTTTAGCGTGCTGCTGGTGGGCGTCATTCTCATTGTGGGAGCGCTGACTTTTTTCCCAGCACTGAGCCTTGGGCCCATTCTGGAGCACCTGTTGATGTCGATCGGCAAGACTTTTTGAGGAAATATGCTAGAGAAGAAATCGAAATCTATCTGGGACATGAAGATCGTGCGTCGGGCGCTTTGGGATTCCCTCGTGAAACTGGATCCGCGGAACATGATGAAGAATCCGGTCATGTTCGTGGTCGAAGTCGGGAGCGTGGCTACGAGCATTCTGTTGATACGCGATGTGCTCCGGCACCAAGGAGCGTTCGGCTTCAATCTCCAGATCACGCTCTGGCTCTGGTTTACGGTGTTGTTCGCGAATTTTGCCGAGGCCATGGCGGAAGGCCGGGGAAAGGCCCAAGCTGATTCTCTGCGCAAGGCTCGCGCCGAAACCATTGCTACGCGTCTGCTGCCCGATGGCAAGACGGAACAGATTGCGAGTTCCAAACTCCGCTCCGGCGACCTGGTCAGAGTTAACGCTTGTGAGTTCATCCCCAGTGACGGTGAGATTCTCGAAGGCGTGGCCTCAGTGGATGAATCCGCAATCACTGGAGAGTCCGCGCCCGTAATTCGCGAAGCAGGAGGCGATCGCTCGGCGGTTACCGGCGGCACGCGAGTGCTCTCCGATTGGCTCAAGATCAAGATCACGTCTAATCCCGGCGAGACATTTCTAGATCGCATGATCGCCCTCGTGGAAGGAGCGGAGCGGCAGAAGACGCCAAATGAAATCGCACTGAACATCCTGCTGGCTGGCCTGACGATTATCTTTCTGCTTGCCGTTGTTACTCTGCAGCCGTTCGCGATTTATTCCGGTTCACCCCAGACCGTATTCGTGTTGGTGTCATTGCTGGTCTGTCTGATTCCGACAACCATCGGGGGACTCCTCTCCGCGATCGGAATCGCCGGTATGGACCGCCTGGTGCAACACAATGTATTGGCGATGTCGGGGCGCGCGGTCGAGGCTGCCGGAGATGTCAATACGCTTCTGCTCGACAAAACCGGAACCATCACGCTAGGAAACCGGCAGGCCTCGGAATTCGTTGCTGCACCTGGGATCACCGAAGCGCAAATGGCGGATGCGGCACAGCTCTCTTCCTTGGCGGATGAAACTCCGGAAGGCCGCTCGATCGTTGTGCTGGCCAAGGAACGCTACAGCCTTCGAGGTCGCGAACTAGCTTCACAGGAAGCCACATTCATTCCCTTCACTGCGCAAACCCGCATGTCGGGCGTAGATATGGATGGCCGCGAGATTCGCAAGGGCGCCGTGGACGCCATCACAAAATATCTCACCCAGCATGGAACGGTTCTTCCTAAAGAAATTCAAGCTGCCGTAGAAACTATCGCCCGATCAGGCGGAACACCGCTGGTGGTCGCTGAGAATCGTCGCGCTCTTGGAGTGATTCACCTCAAGGACATTGTGAAAGGTGGAATGCGCGAGCGCTTCGATCAGCTTCGCGCCATGGGAATCAAGACCGTAATGATTACGGGAGACAATCCGCTGACCGCAGCCGCCATCGCGCGAGAAGCCGGAGTGGACGATTTTCTAGCAGAGGCGACTCCGAAGGACAAAATGGATTTGATTCGCGGCGAGCAGAAGCAAGGCAAACTGGTGGCGATGACCGGCGATGGCACGAACGATGCCCCCGCGCTTGCGCAAGCCGATGTCGGCGTAGCCATGAATACCGGCACGCAGGCGGCAAAGGAAGCGGGCAACATGGTTGATCTCGACTCCAATCCGACTAAGCTCATCGAGATCGTGGAAATCGGGAAGCAACTGCTGATGACCCGCGGTGCCCTGACGACGTTTTCCATCGCCAACGACGTAGCCAAATACTTCGCCATCATTCCGGCGATGTTTGCCGCTACTTTTCCGGTACTGAACACGCTAAACATCATGCAGCTCAAAACTCCGCAGTCGGCGATCTTGTCGGCAGTCATTTTCAATGCCCTCATCATTGTTGCCTTAATTCCCCTGGCCTTGCGCGGGGTAAAGTACCGGCCCATGGGAGCGGCCGTCCTCCTGCGCCGCAATCTCTGGATCTACGGCGTTGGCGGCATCATTGTGCCGTTCGTTGGGATCAAGCTGATCGATATGCTCATTACTCGCGTGGGGATGGCCTGAGAGGTTTGTCATGAAAAAGAATTTGATCACTTCGGTGCTGATGACGATCGCTACCACGGTTCTGCTGGGAATTATTTATCCGTTGGTGGTCACGGGATTGGCGCAATTGTTTTTCAAAGACAAAGCCAATGGCCAGTTGATCGTGCAAAACGGCAAAGTCGTGGGTTCGCGCATCATTGGTCAGGTATTCGCCGGGCCGGGCTACTTTCATTCCCGGCCCTCCGCGGCAGGAAACGGATATGACGCTGCGAATTCCAATGGCTCCCAACTCGGCCCCACCAATCAGCATTTGGTCGACCGCGTGAAGGCGGACGTGGCGAGCAACCAGGCGGACAATCCAGGACAGCCGGTGCCCGTTGACTTGGTGACAACCTCAGCCTCCGGACTCGATCCTGACATTTCTCCGGCAGCAGCTGAGTTTCAAGTTCCCAGAGTAGCGAAACAACACGGAATTTCTGAAGACCAGGTAAGGCGACTGGTGCAAGAGCACACTCAGTCGCGCCAGCTCGGCTTCCTCGGAGAGCCGCGAGTCAACGCGCTCGAATTGAATCTCGATCTCGACGCGAAGTTCCCTCGAAAGTAGTCACGTAGCCCCGGACGCCTCGTCCGGGCGGGGTGAGCGAAGTCCCACGCTGCACAAGAACGCCAATGAGAACGGGCGTCTCGCGCGTCGAGCGGGCGAGCACGTCCGGCCTTCATTAGAAAGTTTGCTAAACTTCCAATCGTGGCCCGCATCACTTATCTGGAATGCACAAAATGCGGCGCATCAATTGATGCCAGCCGTCCGCAGACCGTTTGTCCAAAAGACGGCGGCGTGCTCTACGTGCGCTACAAGCTGTCAGCGCTAAAATCCAAGTTCACAACTGCATCGCTAGCCGGGCGCACCCCTACCATGTGGCGCTACGCAGAGGTCCTGCCCGAGGCCGAACCGGTGTCGCTGGGCGAGGGGTTTACCCCGCTGTTGCCGTCCCGCGAGTTTCCCAGCGTCTATATAAAGGATGAGGGTTTAAATCCGACGGGCTCGTTCAAGGCTCGTGGCATGTCCGCTGCGGTCACAATGGCAAAGGCATATGGCCTGAAAAAGTTGGCTGCTCCCTCGGCGGGAAACGCGGGAAGCGCGCTGGCTGCGTATGCCGCTGCCGCCGGCCTTGAAGCGCACATCTTCATGCCCAAAGATGTACCGCTCGCCAATCGAGTGGAGTGCGAAAGCTACGGCGCACATGTCACGTTGGTGGATGGGTTAATCAACGACTGCGCGCGCATGGTTTCCGAGGGAAAAGACAAAGAAGGCTGGTTCGACGTATCCACGCTCAAAGAGCCTTTCCGGGTAGAAGGCAAAAAGACGATGGGCTACGAAGTCGCCGAGCAATTGGGATGGCGGATGCCGCAAGGCATAATTTACCCGACTGGAGGCGGCGTAGGCCTGATCGGGATGTGGAAAGCGTTTGAGGAGATGCAGGACCTGGGCTGGATCGGTGCCGAGCGTCCGCAGATGATCGCGGTTCAGGCGGCAGGTTGCGCGCCGATCGCGAAGGCGTGGGACGATGCGACGTCCACTGCGGAATTCTGGTCCAACGCTGCAACACTGGCCGCGGGTCTTCGCGTGCCCAAGGCATACGGGGATTATCTGATTCTCGACATTCTGAAAAAGAGCGGCGGCGTGGCACTGGCCGTGACCGATGACGAAATCATGGACGCGTTGCGGCAATGGGCTCGGGTGGAGGGCGTTTTCGCGGCGCCGGAAGGAGCAGCAGCGCTGGCTGCATATCGCAAGTTGCGAGCCAACACATTCTTCAGCGCGGACGACACAGTTGTGCTATTCAACACCGGATCCGGTTTGAAATATCTGGATGTGATCGATAGTCAAAAGAAGTCCGAGCACGAACCGGCTCTCGCCTCGCGGCAAATCGGCGGAATTATTGGGCCTTATTGAAAGAAGCATTTAGCCCGCCACAAGCAAATTCAACGCTCCGACGCGCTATCGGGATATGACTGAGCATCTCTACTACCACGATTCCTTTCTTTACGAATTCGACGCCGAAGTTTTGGATCTGATTTCTGCGTCAGATTCCGATTCTCGTCCCGCCGTTATTCTGGATCGAACTGCCTTCTATCCCGCCAGCGGTGGGCAGGTTTTTGATACAGGCTCGATTGTTCCTGCCGAGACGGGAAACGCTAGCAACAAAGTGCGCGTCACCGAGGTGATGGAGAGAGATGACGGACGGATCCTACACATTCTCGAAAATGTAGGACCGATTCAGAAGGGCGGCCGAGTTCACGGTCTGATTGATGTTGACCGTCGCCGCGATCACATGCAGCAGCATTCCGGCCAGCATGTTCTCTCGGCAGCGTTTATACGCCTGTTCAACCTGCCCACGATCTCTTTTCACATGGGCGTGGAGTCCTGTTCCATTGACTTGGATACGAAGACCCTGACCGCTGCGCAACTAGAAGCCGCCGAGGCGTTGGCGAATGATGTTGTCACCGAGAACCGGGCTGTCAGCGTTCGCTTTGTGACGAAAGAAGAAGCGCGTGGTTTGGGACTGCGGAAAATCCCACCGGCAGAACGGGATCAACTCAGGCTCATCGAGATCTATGACTTCGATCTGACCGCCTGCGGTGGTACGCACGTCGCCGTCACTGGGCAGATCGGTTCCATCCTGCTTCGAAAAACAGAGAAGACGCGCCAGGGATGGCGAGTGGAATTCGTTTGCGGCAAACGCGCCGTAACGACGGCTCGGCGTGATTACGCTGTTCTGGCGGAGGCTGGCGGTCTGCTCTCGAGCCACATCTGGGATGTTCCGCTACAGATACAAAAGATTCAGGAGGAATCGCGAAGCTCACGCAAATCGCGCGAGCAGGTGCTGGAGGAGTTGGCCGGCTTGTATGCCAGCCAATTGCTGGCGGAAACTCCAAACGCTGGCGGACGCAAGATTATAGTTCGCACGTTTCCTGATCGTGATCTGATATTCATCAAGTTGCTGGCACAACGATTGACTCGCCAGAATGCGACAGTGGTTACGTTTCTTGCCAGCACCGCCGATCAGCCTGCATTAGTTTTTGCCCAGTCCCCGGGCCAGCCGTTCGACATGGGAGCGCTCATGAAGGAAACGCTAGCGCGCCTTAGTGGTCGCGGCGGCGGAAGCAAGGACATGGCGCAGGGCGGACTCTCTCAAGTGGAAGGGATGGAAACGGCCCTAGCCGAACTCGCGGCGCGGCTGAACTGAGTCGTCACGCAGAAACGTAGCCGTTTCTACAGTTGGATTTTCTCTGTACACGCGTTGCTTGCAACGTCTCGGTTTAGGGCGGACAGTCGAGGGCGGCTGTCCCCACGCAAAGCGCACGTGCTACATTCTCCTCAGCGGATCTCCTCAATCGGCTAACCATGGAACAGCGTCTCATCCTCGTCAATCTGCTGATCAAGCTCGGCGTAGCGGCTGCCGTGGCTAGCGTTCTAGTTCGTTCGGTCGAGTTCAAGTCTCTGCTATTCCGCGAAAGCCGCGCGCTCAAGCACCGGGTCTACTTAATTCTGTGGATCGGCGTCCCGATGGCTCTGGGAGTTTGGGTCCGCTTTATCCAGACAAGTTTCCTGGCCGGCGATTTATCTTTCGAAACCACGGTCTTGCTAGGCGTAATCGGTGGACGTTTCACGGGCATGGTGGGAGGCGCGCTGCTCGCTCTTCCCGCCCTGTTGCACGGCGAGTGGGCGACTCTGCCCTTCAACCTTCTGGTGGGATTCGTTGCCGGACAGTTACGTACCCTCACTGCCGACCGGGAAGACATCTGGTCGTTCTCTCCCTTCATCGATCTGAGCATCTATCGGATGATCCGCCGCAACCTGCCAACTCCCCGCCTATTCGACTGGCAGATCATGTTCTTCGTTACCATCGTGGCGCTGCGTTTTGTGCAGACCGAAATTTCTCACTTCCTGCCTTCTGCCACTTTTAGCCTGGAGAGTCCTAACCTATGGATCGAATCGCTCATCTACGCGACTTCGGTCACAGTGATCGGTATCGAGCTGAAGATCTGGAACAGTGTTCGCCTGCAGATTAAGCTCGAAGAACAAGAACGCCTGCTTCTACACGCTCGCATGGAAGCGCTGCAAAATCAGATCAACCCGCACTTCCTCTTCAACACTCTGAATTCGATTTCGTCGCTCGTGCGCTTCGATCCGGATACAGCGCGTGAACTGATTATTAAACTGGCAACAATTCTTCGACGGCTACTGGGCAGTGGCGACGCTTTCGTGCCTCTGAGCGAGGAGTTGGAGTTCATCGACAACTACCTCGACATCGAAGTGGTCCGTTTCGGCCGGGACAAACTGCAGGTCACGAAAGAGTTGGAGCCCGCATCGCTCGATGTGATGGTACCCAGCATGCTTCTTCAGCCGCTGGTGGAAAACTCGATCAAGCATGGTCTCGCCTCTAAGGTCGAAGGCGGCAGCATTTTCTTGCGCAGCCGGCTGATCGGCTCTCAGTTGATTATTGAGGTGGAAGACGATGGCGTAGGCATGGGTGCCGCGAACTTTTTGGAAAAACCAACCGGGCTGGGTCGAACCGGGATCGGCATGGCCAACGTCGCCGAGCGCTTGAAAGTGTTGTATGGAGAGGCCGCACGCATGACGATCGACAGCCATGAAGGCAAGGGTACGCTGATTCGTTTGCGTTTGCCCATCCTGCCGAGCGAGGATTCGCTGCCAGCGGCACTCTACGAAGAACGCTCCAGCACACGCCGGTAGAACTCTTCATATTCAGGAATGATCTTGGAAGAACAAAACCGGGATTGGGCGACCCCGCGGCAAGCCTTCCCCATTTGCCGCAATCGGCCGTCGTCGCTGAGCAATTCGATCGCATAGCGGGCCATGGTCTCGACATCGCCCACATAGGCGAGCAATCAACTCTTTTCGTGCTCAATCACCTCAGGCACGCCGCCGACGCGGGTGGCAATGGGGACGACTTCGCAAGCCATCGCTTCGAGAGCCGCCAGCCCGAACGACTCCAATTCGCTGGGCATGAGGATCAGGTCGGCGAGGGCGAGCTTTTCATGAACGTCGTCCTGCTTGCCCAGAAACAAAACGTCGTTATGAATTCCCTTTTGCACGGCCAGCCACTCTGCCCGCGAGCGATCAGGTCCATCGCCGATCAGCAGCAGTTTAGCGGGAATCTTCTTGCGAACCC
>Ga0210400_10002214_pt1 | contig 18332 bp, 20 predicted proteins | sample IncBWH26MmetaG_FD_155456 | JGI IMG/M metagenome (GOLD analysis project Ga0210400, IMG submission 155456) | Forest soil microbial communities from Barre Woods Harvard Forest LTER site, Petersham, Massachusetts, United States - Inc-BW-H-26-M | ecosystem: Environmental > Terrestrial > Soil >...
ACTCTGGTGCACAGGGGAGGATTCGAACCTCCGTACCTCCTGAGAGGGACAGATTTACAGTCTGTTGGCTTTAACCACTCACCCACCTGTGCAAATCCGAAAACACCGCCCGGCCGCGCAAACACATTTCCGACACTACAAAGCATTTCTCAGCTCGGGAAACGAAATGCGAGAACTCCCGCCTGACAACTACGCTCGCCGGAAAATAAACTGAAGGAGTGCCTTAAAGCTGCGCCGCTAGCGCGCGTCGCCGCGCAAACGTCTTCTGTTTCCGGAATCTTGTTTTTCTGGAGCTGGCGAAGGGAATCGAACCCCCGACCCTCTGATTACAAATCAGATGCTCTACCGACTGAGCTACGCCAGCAGGTGGAAGCAAGTCCAACCGGGCACAATACTTCCCTGATCCCTTCCTGAAGTCCGGGACAATTATTTAAGTTATCACAAGGGGTATTCACGTGCAACCGGAAGGGCGGCTCCGAGTCTTCGCAACGCTTCGCCTCGCCTCCGGAAGGTCACTCCAAACTAAACTACTACCAGAAACGGGTGCTATCATAAGCGGGCTCACCGTCTGTTCGCGATAGATGAGCCGAGTAGCCTCCGAAATTCGATGCGCATTCGACGCCGCCTCCCCATCCCCTTAGCCGTTCTGCTGATTGTGGCCGCGATTGCGTTGATTGTGACCCTGCGCAAGCATGCCCCGCCGGAACCGGCCCGCCTGCTCCCGGGGGCGGACGGCTTTCTGTACGTTAATCTGAAGTGGATCCGGACATTCAACGCCGCCGGCCAACTGCCGCCAGTTTCCCGCGAGCCGGAATACCAGAAATTCGTCGAGGAGACAGGCTTCCAGTTCGAACGCGATCTGGACCAAGCCGCCTTCGCCATCCACTATCCGCAGAGTTGGGGAAACGGAACCGCCGGGTCTGCTTCGGAACCGCGCTTCTCCGAAGTATTCGTCGGTAAGATCGACTCCGGCCGGCTGACGGCGTACTTCAAAAAGCTCTCTTCTTCAATTGAGGCCTACCGCGGTTTTGACATCTACAATATTCCCCTCGAAGGCCGCATGGTTCGCGTTGCCATTCTTTCGTACGACAGCGTCGCGGTTTCGAACCATCCGAACCCCGACGTGATTCGCGGAATTATCGACCGCTCCCGCAAGCTGGCCTCGCCTTTTGGCGGACCCTGGTTGCTGCGCAAGTTCTACCGAAAAGTTCCTCTCGCGAGTCTGTGTTTCGCGATTCTGCGCGTGAGGCCCGCCGAAATGAATTCCCTGGGCGGACTAGGCAGTTGGAGCCTCCTGTTTCAAAAGCCCGCGGTCGCCGTGATTTCCGCACGATATCTCCGCGCTCTGCACCTTCGGGCGGAAGCCTTCACCGACAGTGAGGCTGATGCGCAAGCCATCACTGAGAAGACCGCCGCTTTTCTCAGCCTCTTTCACGCCGCCGAAGGGAGCATCGGCGCCCATGGTACTGATGCGGACGTGAAGACGTTCTTCGACAGCCTCAAAGTCGAACAGTCCGGAGATCGCGCGATTCTCACCGCCACCGTGCCGCCAGGATTCATCCGCAAGGCATTGTCGGAAGCGCCGCCCGATACCCTGGCCCCGGGCGCGCCAGCAACGCCGCCCGCCCCGAAGCAGTCACACAACTCCGGTTCGCGATAACGACAATCGAATGACGTCGTCCAATACAAGAAGGCGGAATTGTAACAATTGCACCCTTTGCAGCATCTTGTAAGTGGGCGGCGGAAAAGAGACTTCGCATCAGGGCGTCGCTTCAGCGGTGCCGCATCTCCCGAAACTAGATCCCTTTAGCGGCTGGGATTGGCGCAGGTCGCTAGAATAGAGAACAATAGCAAAATATGTCGAGTCTCCCATTACCGCTCGCCGCCTTCGTCGCGGGACTGATCTCGTTTCTATCGCCCTGTGTGCTTCCGCTCGTTCCGGGCTATGTTTCCCTGATCTCCGGAGTAGGCGTCGAGCAATTGAAGTTGAAAGAAGGAGAGCTCTTCCGCAAGGTGATGCTTAACTCGGCGGCATTTATCATCGGCTTCAGCATCGTCTTCATCACGCTGGGCGCGATTTCGACGGAAGTCGGCCAGGTCCTCGCACAATACAAATCGTTGCTCGCCCGGATCGCCGGAGTGGTCATCATTCTTTTCGGTCTTCACCTGACCGGTCTCTTGCAGATCAAGGCGCTCTTGGCCGACACGCGTCTGCACGGCCTCAAGGGTAGTCCCTCCGCGTGGGGCGCGTTTGTAATTGGATTTGCTTTCGCTTTTGGATGGACGCCATGTGTCGGACCGATCCTCGCTGTCGTGCTCGGCTTCGCCGCCACCCAGGACACGGTCTGGAAAGGCATCTTTCTTCTGGCCATCTACTCGGCCGGACTGGCGGTGCCTTTCCTGTTGACTTCGCTTGGCATCGAGCGCTTTCTAAAGTTCTACAACCGATTTAAATTCCACATGCACGCCGTGGAAGTAGCGAGCGGAGGCTTGCTGATCGCGTTGGGTATCCTGCTGGTGATGGGCCGCTTCACGCTCATCTCCGGCTATTTTTCGTTCTTGAATCGCTTCGCGTTATAGGAAGCATTCTGATTTCCGGTAGCGGCTTGCCGCATCTCACGCTGCGGCGGTGGGAACGGGCAAGCCCGGTCGCCGCACGCAATGTTTTAAACGCGCTTTCACGCGCAGGAAGTTCGAGGTTGCAGTGAAAAGAAATCCTCTGATTCTGTTCTTCATCGCCGCCATCGTCGCGGCCATGTTATTCGCCGGCATTCGCGCGGCCCGGAACAATCGTGCGAATGGTTCCGCCAGGGGACAACTCATCGGCAATTTGGCGCCTGACTTCGAACTGCCCGCACTCGACGGCAACAACCTCAAGCTCTCCGATCTTCGCGGCAAAGCCGTGTTGCTCAATTTCTGGGCAACGTATTGCGGCCCTTGCAAGATCGAGATGCCATGGTTTGTCGAGCTGCAAAAAGAATACGGCCCGCAGGGATTCCAGATCGTCGGAGTAGCCATGGACGACGCGAGCACCGAAGACATCGCTAAATTCGCCAAAGAAATGGGCGTCAATTACCCCATCCTGCTCGGCAAAGAATCTGTCGGACAGAGCTACGGTGGCGTCAGCGTCCTGCCCACCACTTTTTTCTTGGATCGCGACGGCAAGCTTATCGCCCGCGAATTCGGCTTGCAGAGCCGCAGCGTCTTCGTCGACCACATCAAAAAGGCGATGAGCCAGGGACAGGCGGTACAGGCTCAGAAGTAACCTCGAATGGCACCTGAACCTGGAGTACTCTGGACTAATGAAGATCCTTCTGGCGAGCACGCTTCTTCTGATCCCACTGTGGGCTTGTGCGCAAGATGACCTCGGCCCGCAAGCCGCCGCCGTAAAGATGGCCCCGGCTCCGGTCGTGACCGTTATGCAGGGCAAACCGGCCACCGTCCCACTGTCGTTCCGCGTTGCCAGCGGATACCACATCAATTCCAATCGCCCGAAGTCAGAGTTCCTGATCCCGACTGTACTCAAGGTCGAGGCCACCACCGACATCATCATCGGCAAAACCACCTACCCCGAAGGCCATGATATGAGTTTTGCCTTCGCACCCGATGAAAAGCTCAACGTCTACACTGGAGACTTCAAAGTGGACGTGCTGGTGCGTCCCCTGCGCTCCGTGCAAGCCGGCAAATATATTGTCCGCGGAACACTGAAATATCAGGCCTGCGACAACGCGGCCTGCTATCCACCAAAACAGCTACCGATCAGCTTTGACGTGAAGATCGCCAAGGCTCCACCGGCGCCACACAAGAACCCCGCCCAAAGTCCGCACGCGCACCACTAACCCAAAACTCACTTCTTGGGCCCGAGTTCGTTCTTGAAGATATTGCCGTCTTTCATCACAAAGCCGACATTCTCAAGAATTTTGATATCCGCCAAGGGATCGCCGGATACCGCGACTACGTCCGCATAAGCCCCCGGCGCAACCACGCCCAGTCGTCCTTTCATCTCCAGGAGTTCCGCGGCCCGCGAACTCGCGCTCTGAATCGCCTGCATCGGCGTCATGCCGAATTCGACCATCCGTGGAAACTCCTGCGCGATCGGCTCGCTCCAGGGAATTCCGCCTATGTCAGTCCCGAAGGCAATCTTGACGCCCGCCTTCAGCGCCTTGCGAAACGACACCTCGTGCTCGGAGGCGCGCTTGCGGTCGCGCTGTCCGTCCGGAGTATCAGCGGGTGCCCAGTCACTGTAATAAACACTCAGCGTCGCACACAACCACGTCCCCTGCCGGATCATCTGTGCGATCTGCGCGTCGGTCAGCACCAGTCCGTGCTCGATCGAATCGCAGCCGCCATCGAGCGCGCGCTGCAGGCCTTCTCCGCTGTAAGCGTGGCAAGCCACCTTTTTTCCCCAGCCATGAGTTTCGTCCACAATCGCGCGCAGTTCCTCCACCGTCAGAGTCGGTTGCGAAAGCAGCTCGCCGTTCTTGCCAACACCGTTGTTACGAACCCACGACCGGTGCGTCATATAGACCTTGATCCAGTCCGCACCGTGGTCGAGTTGCTCGCGCGCGGCCTTGCGCGCCTCGACCGGGCCGTCAATGATCTGCACGCCCTTTGGCACTTCGATCTCCGGCGCGTAACCCTCCAGCGGATATCCGCCGGTTGTCGAGATCGCGCGCGTCGAAACGAACAAGCGCGGCCCGGGAATGTATCCGCCCTCAATCGCCATTTTGATGCCCACGTCGCCATAGCCCGCACCTTCGGTTTCCATGTCACGCAATGTGGTGAAGCCCTGTTCAAGTGCGCGTCGCACCGATACCGTCGCCCGGGCCGCGCGAAATGCCAGTGGATACTTGAGCAGCTGAATGTCGTATCCGCCCTCGGCAGGATCTTCACCCTGAAGAAAAATGTGAGTGTGAGCGTCAATCAGCCCGGGAAGCACCGTGGACCGCGAGAGGTCGATGTAAGTGGCGCCTGCGGGAAGATTCGAAGGAGTGGCCACCCCCGCATTCACGACGTCGGTGATCATATTTCCGCGAATGGTGATGACCTGATCGCGACGCGGGGAACCTGACACGCCGTCAATCAGCACTCCCGCCCGAATCACCGTCACCGGCGCGAGCACGGGCGCGCTTTTCTGAGCCCAACTCGCGGAAATCAGCCAGAGGGCACTTAGCAAGAAATTCAGCAGAACAATCCAGGGCTTCACCGCTACCTCCGGAAAGGCTGGATTGTACTCCTCGGCTGCCGACGAAAAAAACACGATTCGCGCAGGTTTTTGGCGAAGGCACGCTTTTAACGGTTGCTGAAAATTATTTCCTGTTGTGCGATGGAGTATGTGCTGCGAGCGTTTTTGTATAGCTTCCAGAGCTCCCGTGGGTCGGGCGAGGGCGCCCGTCTCTCCATCGATCGGTTTCCACTATTGAGCACCAACCCCGCGTGGAATACGAAGAACGAATCCCGTCGGATCAACGTCACTGCCGCCGAACACCAGCGACGCCCCGGCGCTCTCCAGCACGCGGCTGGCAATCGCAATCCTGGCCCCGCGCAACGTCGTCTGCAGGCTCGTACCGCGATGTTTTGGCCCGCCAGAACTGCCCTCGCCTTCAGCCCGCAGCACCGCCCCCGCCGGGCTCTCCCCCAGCAGAAGCGTAACCTTACCGCCGCCCGGTTGCGCTTCGATCAAGGCCGCAATCAAATACTGCAAAGCCAGTCGCAGCCGCGACTCGGGCACCGGCATCGCCGCCGTACATGTGCCCACCAGGCGCAACCCGACGCCGCGCACCTCCGCGATTGAGGATAGTTCTTCGACCAGACTCCTCACAGCCGGCGCCAGCGCAGACAGAAAAGCTCGCGGCTCAGGCTGCTCGGCGTCCAAATACTCGCGCATCAACTGGATCATGCCAATGACTTTTTCTGTTTGTTGCAGGGCTGCTGAAACAGTCGCCTGCTGCTCTGCATTTTCCTCGATGGAGAGTTCAAGCGAACAGCGCAAACTGGTGAGCGGTTGGCTTAACGAGTGCAACAACTCGCCCATCACATCCACACCCCGCGGCGGCTTCGGAAAAAGATGCTGGCTTGTGCTCATGCCGACGCCCCTTCTGGACACATCTGATACCCGACCCCGCGAACCGTATGAATCAAACATGGTGTGAAGCCGTCGTCCACCTTGCGCCGCAAGTAGTTGATGTAAACATCCACCACGTTCGTTGTGGAATCGAAGGTCAGGTTCCAGACGTGTTCGATGATCATCGCCCGGGTCAGCCGGCGCCCGGCGTTGCGCATCAGGTATTCGAGCAACGCGAATTCCTTGGTGGTCAATTCGATGTGTCGTCCGGCGCGCTCCACTTTGCGTTCCACACGATCCAGACAAAGGTCGCGGACGGTGAGCACCGATTCGGATGGCAGATGACTGCGCCGCAGCAAGGCCCGCGCGCGCGCCGACAGTTCAAGATATGAGAAAGGCTTCACCATGTAGTCGTCCGCTCCCGAATCGAGGCACTGCACGCGGTCTTCGACCCGGCTGCGCGCGGTCAGAATCATCACCGGCAGGTTCGCCTTTCGCTGGCGCAAACTCTTCAGAACCGACAACCCGTCAACCCCGGGCAGGTTCAGGTCAAGCACCACCAGATCGTAGTCAAATTCCATCGCCATCGCGCGGCCCTGGGTTCCTTCGTGCGCAACATCCACCGCATGATGTTCCGCTTCGAGACCCTTCCGGATAAAGCTGGCGAGTGCGGCATCATCTTCCACAATGAGAATTCTCATGAGTGTCTTCTAAATCGGCTGGACTCTGAACCGATTCTCATTCTGGACGCACTCGCTATGGCACACAAGATAACCAGTCCGTACGAAGGGACGTACCGCCCGACTGGAAACGCAAATTGCGAGAAGAGTGGGCTCGTGGGGAGCGGCCCTTATAAGCGTCAGGGAACTACGATCGCCACTCCCCCGCAGCGCTGGCCTGCTCTTTCCATCGTTGAACGTTCACGCCCTTCACTATGAGCCACAGGCAAAGTGACAATTCTCCGATTAAGGCAAGCACCAGAATGAGGAAAATCGTCCCTGCGTATGCGGGGGCGAGGATGAGCGTGAAGCTATTCGCCAGATAACTCAGACCGGCAATCGCCATCAAAACGCCAAGAGTCCTGGGGAAATAACCCGACCGGAAAAGCAAATACCCATACACCAGACATGCAAAGCCAAAAAATACGAGGTCGATGCCAAATCCGTAGTCATGCAACTTGAGAGAAATTCTCACCAGGGCGTGCAGCTGATGCGGTTCAAATGTCTTCAGGTAGTCTGCGTTTCCCGAAAGGAACAATGCCGCAAAAAGGCATAGCTTGCTGACGGCCTCGATAGGGAGTTCGACTAGGTTGAAGAACACCGCAAGCAAAGCAAGATTCTTGTTCACCGGCCTGAGCAATACATAGAAGATCAGGGTTAGCGCGACAGCACACACCAGCAGGATCAGTTCGCCGGCAACACTGATGCGCCACAGCGATTCAGAGGCCGCAATATTGTTGGCTGTAGCTGTAACATCTCCTGATACCACGAGTTTGTCTCTTACGAAAAACTCACTGCAGAAACCGATGACTATGATAATCAGATACAGCACGCCACCGATTCGTGCGTAGACTTGCGGCGACGCTTCTGTGATCCGTTCCGTCGTTATTGCTGTGTTCATATTCGTTTCTCCCCACGCGAGCAATGAATCCAATGCCCATGCGCATCAGATAGGTCCCTGATAGCGGCGCAGCCGGACCGCTGCGGCGAGAAACACCGCGGCTAGTGCCAGCCCGGTCCACAGACCCGGCGTGTTGAAGAAATGGGTTGGAATAAGTGATGCCATAAAATCCGACGGGGCACTGTGCGGCGCCATGGCATCTTCCGGCCCCAGCAAGCGATACTGCAGCAGCGTGAGGAAGTGCGCAGTGTTGAACGCAATCTTCTCAACTCCGCAGATCACGAATGGCGGCAAGAAGGCCCATAAAAACGGCGCGCGCGGTGCCCAGCCCGAAACCAGCAGCAGCCAGCCATAGAGGGGCGCGTACCAGAGACCATGAACCGTGAGAAGATGATAAAGCAACACCAGCGAGACGTGAACGAACGATGCCTCGGTCCACAGGGTCGCGATGTTCACGCCGCTCCCCAGCAGTATTATGCTGCCCAGCAGAAGCATGACGAACTGCGTGGCAATGGTGATGGCGAAGCTGAGAAGCGGCAGAATGACGATGGGAATGGCGAGCTTCGAGAGCACGGTGATGAGATCGGAAACCGGTAGCGACTTCCAGAACAGGATGCTGCGGTCGCGACGCTCTCCATACAGGGCGTCGAGGGAGTAGAAAATTCCCACGATTAGAGCCGTACCCATGATCAGTGCCGCCGCTAACTCGTAACGCGTAGCGAATACATCGCGCCCTTGCGCAGAGTCGAGGGGCCATGCGCCGTGCATACGGTGCCGCAGAGAGACCATGCTGATGAAAAACCCGAACAGAAAGACAATGGCCGCGGCCAGCGGCGCGATATAAATGGAGCGGTACTCCCACAATTCGCGCCGCACCGACCAGTACAGTGGCCGAGTCGCGGACATGGCCGCGGGTGCGATTTTCTGCGAGTCGAAGGATTCGGGCATGGAGTTCGATTGAGTGCTCATCTAGCTGCTCCTTGTGCTCCCTGTGCGGTCTGGCTCCCCGGCTTATTTTCCAACACCGCAACGAACAAGTCGGCGATGCTGGGCGTGCGCACGTCGCCAAGCGCTGCGAGTTGGTGACGATCGCCATGATCGAGCATCATGAGATCGAAAAGCAGAATGCTGCGGCCGAGCATTTGTCGCTCGTGAATCGGCTTGAGCGCCCGTGCCGCGGCGACCTGCTCGGGATGCACCGACACTTCCAGATAGCGCGACTCGAATTCTTCCATGCTGCAATTGAGTACGATCCGGCCGCGGTTGATGAACATCAGATCGGTGAGGACGTGCTGGACGTCTTCCACCTGATGCGTGGTCACCACGATGGTGCGGCTGCGGTCGTAGTAGTCGTTCAGCAGAGAATCGTAGAATTGCTTGCGGTACAGGATGTCGAGGCCCAGCGTCGGCTCATCCAGCACCAGCAATTTCGCGTCAATGGCCATCACCAGAGCGAGGTGCAACTGGGTCACCATGCCCTTCGATAATTCCCTGATCTTGCTGGCGCGCTTGATATCGGTCCTCGCAAGAAAACCTTCCGCCTTCGCGCGATCGAACCGTGGATGCACGCCGGCAACGTAGTCGAGCGCCTGCGAAACCCGCATCCAGCGCGGGAGCACGGCGACGTCGGCAATGAAGCAGGCATCGCGCATGAGCTGATCGCGCTCGGTCCAGGGATCGCGTCCAAGCACCTTCAGTTCTCCCTGATATGGAATAAGGCCGAGAATCGCGTTGAGCGCAGTGGTCTTACCTGCGCCGTTGGGACCGATGAGTCCGAGGATGCGGCCCTCTGCGACGCGCAAATCGACCCCGTCCAGCGCGATTGTCGAGCCGAAGGCCTTGCGCAGGCCGCGTGCTTCGATGACTGTCATGGCTTCGATTCCTTCTTTGTAGGGTTCGACTTTGCAGCATCCGACCCTGCCGCCGATGCCGATCGCTGCGTTGCGGCGGAATCCAGCAGTTCTTCCGGTGTCAGACCAAGCCGCTGAATGGTTGCGTGGACCCTCGGCCATTCTTCCGCAAGAAACTTCTGCCGTTCGCCCCGCAGCAACAGACTGCGCGCGCCGGCATTGATGAACATGCCGAGGCCGCGTCTGCTCTCGACCAGCCCCTCGTCCACCAGTTCCTGATAGCCCTTCAGAACCGTGAGCGGATTGACCCGATATTCGGCCGCGACATTGCGTACGGAGGGCAGCGGATCGCCTTCCTTGAGAACGCCGTCGAGTATCATCGCGACAACGCGGTCGCGAAGCTGGCGGTAAATCGGCTGACTGTCGTTCCACTCACGATCCATGAGATTTCCAGATAGCTCTTACCAGAGATACTCTTCTGTAGCCTACCAATCGGGATGACCCGATATCCTTCGTCGAGCTAAAGCTCTCCTCAGGATGACGCCCTTCGACAAGCTCAGGCCAGGCTCTGTGGGCTCAGACGCCCCGCAAAACGGCGTCAGTTGGTCCGGTGCAGGTCGAAGTGCGCGTGGATGGGCTTGTCCTTCAACATGAAGGTCCAATCCTCGGTGTGATGGTTGGCGTCGACGATCGTGAACACCGAATGATGCATGTGTTCGTCGGTGCTCCCGCTGATGTCCTTCAACTCGAACTCGACCGTCTTGCCGTCGGGCGACATCTTGCCGGTCATGCGCGGCCGGTTGCCCGCATCGCAATAGTGAACCAGCGTGAACTGTTCTCCGTCCACGTACAGCATTGTGACGGGATGATCGTACTTTGTCGCATCCAACGGCGTTCCTGCTTCCTGGAACTCGTGCACGAGGACGTGTCCCCGCGAGGTCACGCGCATCGAGGCGTGCATCTTTCCGCCTGACATCTGCGGCACCTCCGGGACAGTGACGGGGCCTTCCCACTCTCCCGCCAGGCTTTTCATAGTTGAGAAGGACTTTTGCGCGTCGGACTGCGCGACAGGCTTTTGCGCCTCGGACTGCGCGAAAGCCACAGTGGAAAGTGACATCAAAACAACGGGTAGCATAAAACGAAGGGATTTCATCTCTCATTCTCCTTGAGAAGTTCATTTCTTCTTTTTTGCGCTCGGCTCAGCACTAATGAACCGACGCGTAATCTACTGTTATAGTTAACTATAACACTAGTATTCGTGTCAAGCGTTTTCTTGGAATTCGGCCTTACCCGCCTAGGGAATGTCCAAATCCTCGTAGTCGGTCCATCAGTACGTCCGTGTAAGCTATTTAAAATGAGAGATATGGCTGGATTTTCTTCTCAGCCATGGTTCCGAGAGAGCGGGGTGGGTTTAGGCGATCAAGACGAGTTAAATACCTTATCGCGGTAAGCAAGGCTGGAATTCCGATCGATTTTTCGGGTCAGACCCAAGTCTGATCCCGACGCCGGAATTTCTACGTCCCCAGCGCCGATTGGATCGACCCAACGATCGATTCCGCAAGCCGGTCCATCTGCTCTTTCGACTCGGCTTCAATCATCACCCGCGCCAGGGCTTCGGTGCCGGAGTAGCGCACGACCACTCGGCCGTTGCCGTCGAGTTCCCGCTCAGCGGCTGTGATTGCCGCTTGCACCGCAGGAATATGTGCGAAGGGAACTTTTTCCCTGACCCGTACATTCCGGATCGTCTGCGGAAACACCTTTAGATCGGCAACAAGATCAGCCAAGGGCTTGCCCGTCCGAACCATGATCTCCAGCACCCGGAGCGCGGTGAGCAGCCCGTCGCCCGTGGTCGCCTCTCCATCGCGAAACAGGATGTGGCCCGACTGTTCGCCGCCGACCGTGGCTCCCACGCGCTGCATTTCTTCGAGCACGTACTTGTCGCCGACATTGGCACGCAGCATCCGAATGCCAGATCGCTTGAGCGCCAGCTCCAATCCCATATTCGACATGGTCGTCGCCACCACGGTGGCATTGGCAAGCGCGCCGCGCGATTGCATTTCGCGCGCCGCCAGCAGCAGAACCGCGTCCCCATTTACTACTCGACCATTGGCATCGCAGAAAAGCGCGCGGTCCGCATCGCCATCAAAAGTAATGCCCACATCGAAACTTCCTAGCTGGTCGGCGACAAACCATGCCACCGTTTCCGGATGCAGTGCGCCGCAATTCTCGTTGATGTTCTGTCCATCCGGCGAGGAGTGCAGAAAGGTCGTACCGATCTTGAGCGCTCCGAATAGCTCCGGAGCTTCCGCAGTCGCCGCGCCATTGGCGCAATCGACAGCCACGCGAAGCCCGCTCAAGTCGGTGGAAACCGCGCCTGCAAGCCAGCGAACGTAAGCCTGGCGCAAGCTTTCCTCGCCCGGAAGGCTCGAAAGCTCGGGAGTGGAATCCGGCGCTGGCACTGCATCCGACTGTAGCAATGCAAAAATCTCTTTTTCAATCGCCAGTTCGTGCGCGTCCGGCAGCTTGTAACCGTCGCCCGAAAAAATCTTGATCCCGTTATCGGTCCACGGATTGTGCGAGGCAGAAATCACGACACCGGCATCGAACCTTTGCGAGCGTGCCAGGAATGCAACGCCTGGGGTTGTGATCACGCCGGCGCTGCGCGTTTCCACACCCACCGACGCAAGCCCCTGCAGAAATCGGTCGGCAATCCATCGGCTGGAGACGCGCGTATCCTGTCCAATCACCACCCGGGCCTTGGTATTCACGCGCGTCAGATCGTGTCCGAGCGCGCGCCCGATCCAATAAACACTATCGCGCGTCAGTGGGAATTCTCCCGCGACGCCACGAATCCCGTCAGTACCAAAGAGTTGTCTGGTTTGCGTCATGGGTATTCGGAAGTCGACCGCGCTACTTTTTCTCGTCTCCCGAACCTTCCATGATAACCGTCACGCGAATGGGGGCGGGGTGCACAACTTGGATCAGAGGATCAGGGACGTAGGCCTGCGTCATAAAAGAAGCCCGCGTCATGGCTCCGCTAATGTCTACGGGATCCGTGATTGCGGCCTCCACCGCTTCGACGCGGCGCCGAGGTCCGGTGATCATAACGCTCGACGGATCGGCGCTCACCTCTTTCACTCGCATACCGCTGGCAAAATTTCCAGTCACACGCGGTCGAACCTCAATCGTGCGGGTCTCACGATTATCAAAGGAGAGGTGAAATTGACCAGGTATTATCTGAACGACTTCCAGATCCTGCGGCACGCGAACTTGCCGGCTGGTCAAATCGAAAGTCCTTTCTCCCGGCCGGACGCTGGCCAGGTCAACCTCCGCATGCAGATCAGCAGCCTGCAGCCGATGAATCACCCGCTCCGGACCCCGCACCCGGATCTGCGCCTCGGTGAAGCTGGCGGAATCGATCTCCAGATTGTCGGGAAGATTATGGAACTCGATAGGAACCTTCATTTCTACTTCGGCGACGGGATCGCGCGCCACTGCCGTCCACAGGCCGATGGCGAGGAGCAGGGAAACCAGCTTGAGTCCGATATTGTGAACGAAGATACGCTGGAAAAAGCTGCGATGAATAAAGCTCGGCATCGTCAGTCGTTCCTTTCCGGGCGCAGAGCGGCATCCTGCCGGCGGGAGGGATGCGTGCTGGGCGGTTCGTCTTCGATAAAACTTTCCTCCACCGGACTCGGCAGCGTCGCGGTGGGAGCGTAGCGGCGCAGCAGTGAGCTCAAACGTTCTCGGAGACGCTCCACCGTCAGCTCGCGCTCAATACTCCCGGCCACCGCCATGCTGATCGTCCCCGTCTCTTCCGAAATGATGACGGCGACCGCGTCGGTTTCTTCCGTGATCCCGATCGCGGCGCGATGACGCGTCCCCAGCTGGGTGGAGAGCACCGGGTTCATGGAGAGTGGGAGGAAACAAGCGGCGGCCGCGATGCGGTCGCGCTGCACAATCACGGCACCGTCATGCAAGGGAGCGCTCGGACGAAAGATCGTGGCCAGCAAATCGTACGACAGCCTGGCGTCCAGTGACACACCGCTTTCGATGTAGGTTCGAAGGCCAATCTCACGCTCGATGACGATCAGAGCGCCGGTCTGGTTTTGCGAAAAAAGATTGGCCGCCAAAACAATATCGTCGTAGACGTCGGCCACCGAACTTGAAGACCGCATCAGCGAAATGCGGCTGCCGAGATTCGCCAGTGCGTGCCGGATCTCCGACTGGAAGACGACAATCAGCGCAAAAACGACGAATGGCAGGAGCGTACTGAGCAGCCAGTTCAGGGTTCGCAGGTCGCCCAGCCGCGCGAAATAGAAGGCCAGCCCGAGGGCAGCAACTCCCACCAGCATCGGCGCCGCCCGCGTGCCCCGCACCAGCACCAGAAACTGGTAGATCAGGATCGCGACCAGCACGATGTCCAGAATCGAGATCACCGAGATGTGCGGCCCTGCCAGCGACGGCATCACGCCACCCTCACTTGGATAATTAAATCAGAGTGTCCTTCATTCTAATGCAGCGACGCTAATGCAGCTCGTCAGGGTCCGGTTCGTTGCGCTCGGTCGCGGTCACGCGGGCACGAACCCGTCCCCGAGCCAGACGGGCCGACAGTTCATCCCCAGGTTTGAATCGGGACGCGTCTTTCACGAGCCGGCCTTTCGCATCGAACACCACAGCGTATCCGCGATTCAGAATCGCCAGCGGCGACAGCGCCTCCAAACTCGCGGCCTGGCGATCCAGCACGCCACGGATTTCCAGCAGCCGCGTGTGCGTGATGGCGGCCAGGTTGGCGACTTGAGCGCGTAACTGCTGCCGGATAGCGGCCAAACGGCGTCGCGCATCATAGTGACGGACAGTCGCGGAAACATTTTCGCAGCGGCGATGACAGCGCTCCAGAAGTTGCCGTTCCGCCTTTTCCAGGCGAAAACGCTGTTCATCCAGCTTCTGCTGCCGCCGATGGATGCCGTCCATCATGCGCGCAAATGCGCCGTGCTGCGCTCGCTCGGTCAGTTCCTGACGCGCCATCAGCAGGCGGTACCGCAACCCGCGCTCCAACCGGCGATACAAATCCTCGGCCTGCGCTTCAATATCCTCTCTTGAGCGGATAACCAGTTCCGCTGCCGCTGATGGCGTAGGCGCCCGCAGATCGGCGACAAAATCGATGATCGTAAAATCCGTCTCGTGCCCAATCGCCGAGATCACTGGAATCTTCGAATCCGCAACCGCTCGCGCCAGGCCCTCATGATTGAACCCGGCCAAGTCTTCCGCCGAGCCTCCGCCGCGCGTAATGATGATCACCTCGACCGCGCCGCCGCGACCCAAGGCTTGATGCCGCAGTTCCTGATGCCGCAGTTCCTGATGGAAGTATCGCAGCCCAGCCATCACCTCGCCCGGCGCCGAGTCTCCTTGCACCTGCGCTGGATAGATCAACACATTCGCCGAGTGATGCCTTCGCGCCAGAATGTTCAGGATGTCCCGCAGCGCGGCTCCCTGCGGAGAAGTGATGATGCCAATTTTTTGCGGAAGCGGCGGGATCGGCTTCTTTCGCGACGCTTCGAACAGTCCCTCCGCCTGTAATCGCGCCTTCAATTGTTCGAACGCCAACTGCAATGCGCCTGCACCCTTCGGCTCCATGAATTCGGCCGAGATTTGCAGCTCCCCGCGATCTTCATACACGGTGATTCGCCCGCGAACCGTGACGTGCAATCCGTTCTCCGGGCGAAACCGCAGCAGCTTCGCCGACGACCGGAACATCACCACGCGAATCTGCGCTGTCTCTTCCTTCAGCGTGAAATACAGATGTCCGGAATCAGGAATGCGAAGGTTAGAAATTTCGCCTTCCACCCAGCAATCGGAATATTCGCGCTCAATGTGCGAACGCACCGCGGAGACGAGCGCGCGCACCGTCCAGATGCGCCGCTCTGGAGGACGGAAGTGGAACCCGAGTTGGTCCGACATCTCCATAAGTTTCTGCTAAGAAGTATCAGAGACGTTGCGGGTTCAGACCCGAACTTCTTCGACTAGCTTGACTGGCACGATCCGCGCGACGCGAGCCATGACCTTCTTGTTTTGCTCAGACTTTTTCAGGTCGTAGGCGGCCTGCAATCGCATCCATACTTCCGGCGAGCCGCCAAACAGGCGGGCCACCTTCAGGCACATGACGGCAGACAGGGGTTTGCGCCCCGCCAGAATGCCGTGAAGCATCTGGCGCGACACGCCCAAAGCTTTGGCTGCGGCCGTCACGGACAGCCCGACCGACGGCAGGATATCTTCCTTGATAATCTCGCCCGGATGGACTGGCGGCAGTCCGTTCTTCCTCTCCATAACTTCCTCCCTAATGGTAATCTTCAAGATCGACATCCAAAGCGCTTTCGCCCGACCAGCCGAAAGTGATCCGGTAATTCGCGGTGACTCGTACCGACCAGCGTTTCGGTTTGCCTTGCAGCCCGTGGAAACGAAAGCCTGCGATGTTCATGTCCTCCGGCTGCGCCGCCACTTCCAGCAATTGCAGGATGCGCACGCACTTCCTGAAACCGCACCCACGAGACGCCCCTTTAGGGCCTGGAGTCTCTCTCAGTCATTACCGCTTCATCCGCCCAATCAGGAAAAGAACAATAGAAAGCACGACACTGATCAGGATGGAACTCGCGAGCGGAAAATAGAAAGTAGTATTCTTGCCACGATACAGGAAGTCCCCCGGCAGCCGGCCAAGCGGCAAGCCTGTCCGCCCCAGCAGCACGACGATGCCCCCGATTACCACCAGGGCTATGCCGAGCATCAGCAGCAGTCGTCCTAGCTCTGCCATTCTTCGAGTTTAACTCCGCTGATGGGCAAGACCAGAAACCCATCTCCAGAATGGGTCCGGGATAATGTATTTCTGGGCCTATACTGCTTCCGCGATGGCAGAGACTGTCGCGGCAAGCGTTAGAAGATGACGATTCTCCAAACCGCCCGCCTCCTGCTACGCGAGCTCACCCCGCAAGACGCCGACGCTCTCGCCTTAGTCCTTTCCGATCCCGAAACCATGCGCTACTATCCCGCACGCTACGATCAAGACGGTGTCGAGCAATGGATCGAACGTAACCGGCGGCGCTACCAAACCGACGGCATCGGCCTCTGGGCAATGGAGTTGACGAAGACAAAAGAATTAATCGGCGATTGCGGCATCATCTTGCAGCAGGTCGACGGCGAGCGCCTCTACGAAATCGGATACCACTTCCGGCGCGACTTCTGGGGGCAGGGTCTGGCGACTGAAGCCGCCTCCGCCTGCCGTGACTGGGGCTTCGCGCATCGGAAAACCGAGCGCCTGATTTCGCTGATTCGACCCGAGAATCTCCCCTCACAACGGGTCGCCGCGCGCCTAGGCATGACCCTCTGGAAAGAAGTGAACTGGCGAGGACTGCCACACTGCGTCTATTCCATCGAGAGAGCGCAATCATCAGTGTCGTGACCCAAACACATGTTCATGTGGTGACGGGGCTCTGCACCGTCCGGAGCGGGGCGGAGCCCCGCCACCACACAATCTTCCGCGCGACTCTGGTTCGCAAGCCATACGCCACTACACCAGATCCTCCACCTTCAATTCCCCGGCTCCGCCCTTCCACGACTTGTGAAACTCCTGCTCCACAAACCAGGCATCGGAATTTCGATCCTGCGCCTTCAGCGCCTGGTGCAAACCAAACAAGGACCGCGGATTCCTAAGATTCTTCGCCAGATCCTCCCGGAAGACCTGCTCCGCCGCTTTCGCGTCACCATTTATCAGCAAGAGTCCACCGAGCGACTCCCGTACGGGAAAGAACCAATCCTGAGGCTCGTCATACTTCAGCCTATCCTGCACGGCTACAGCCTCGCGAAACATCCCGACCGCTGCGGCGTTATCGTTTTTTGCGAGCGCAACCTGCGCGCCCAGAACGTTCTCCGCAATCTTCAGGATGTCTTTGGTCTTGTTGTTGATGGGCATCTGGAAAATCGCATCCGGCGATGTCGCTTTTTCGGCCTCGGTCACGATCTTGTATTCCGCTTCCGCTTCGCTGGTTCGCCCTTTTCCCGCAAGCGCCATCCCACGCGCAAAGTGCCAGAAGCCAGTCGTCGCCTTCATCTCCGGATCGGGAGCCTTGGTCGCCAGAATTGCGTCCCACTTGTGGAAGCGCACATCCACGGCCATGGGAATCGTCATGAATCCTTCAAGCGGTGGCATGTCTTTTACGGACGGTCGCACATGCAATGCCAGCATTTCCGCCGCTTTGTGCGATTCCGCGTAGTCTCCGACCATCGCCGAGCACATGGCGATGAAATGCAGATTATGGCTGTAGTACATCATCGGGTAAATGCCCTGCACCCCGCTGCTCTGGATGTAGGCTCGATCAATCGCCGCTGCTTCCTGATTGGTTTTCACCGCCGCCGCGTAGTCTCCGGTGCGGATGTAAACGTGCGCGGGCATATGCACGATGTGGCCGGCAGCCGGGGCCAGCGAGGCCAGGCGGTTCGCCCCAGCCAGAGCGCGCTCCGGAGAGTTCGACGCTTCGACGGTGTGAATGTAGTAATGGAGAGCGCCCAAGTGGTTGGGATCGCGTTTAATCACCGATTCCAGAGTCGCGACAATCTCCTCCGTGCCGGGCTGCGGCGTCCCATCCTGATGCCACAGTCCCCATGGATGTAGGTTCATCCCCGATTCCGCGAACAACGTCGCCGCGTCAAGATCGTCGGGATTGTTCTTTACTACTTCCCGCATCGCATCACGATAGTCTTCCGCAGCTTTCCGCCGGTCGGCCTTCGGATCGGCCGGAAAACGATTC
>Ga0210400_10002215_pt1 | contig 18317 bp, 37 predicted proteins | sample IncBWH26MmetaG_FD_155456 | JGI IMG/M metagenome (GOLD analysis project Ga0210400, IMG submission 155456) | Forest soil microbial communities from Barre Woods Harvard Forest LTER site, Petersham, Massachusetts, United States - Inc-BW-H-26-M | ecosystem: Environmental > Terrestrial > Soil >...
CGCGCGCACGCGAGCGCTCTAGTTACTGGCGCAGTCTCGGCATACGCGCTCACCGAGTCGCTCTTTTGGTGGGATTGTGACCACGATCTCCACGTCGCAATCGGCGCAGGTAGTCGCCACGGTGATCACCACCCTCCCGCCTTTGCAGATGCGACACGGACGCATGGCCAGCTCGCCCTCCTCCTCTAGGAAGACTCCGCCGCCGAGGTCGTGCGCGTACTCCCCTTTGCCGTCGCACTCAGGACACGGCATCACTTTCGACCGCTTCGCCATCTGGTCCTCTTGAATTGCGCGCACGGTGGGCGCGCAGTTGTTCCTCACGTCGACTCCCGTTCGATCCAGTCAGCCCACTCCATGGTGTGCTTGTTCTGCGGGTAGTCGGTCCGCATCTTGTGGGCGATACGTGCGCGCTCCGCGGCTGCGATGGCCAAGTCTCGGCTGTAGCGGTAGTCGTCGTCCACAGGCGGTATCGCGAACACCGAAGGTGACTTGCACGCCTGACACTCACCGGTCATGCCGCTGGCGTCGTGCTTCACGCATATCCACATGCCCACGGCTTCCTCCAGTTCTTCGCGCGCACGCGGGTGGCGCGGCTCATCCTGACGCCCGCTTACGTTTGGCTTCATCGAAGCTGTCAAGCCACGACACCGCGCGCTCCGACTTGAACGACTCTCGCAGAAGTGCAACAGCTTCGTCCCGCTCCGAAACGCGGTCGACTGCCGTCTTGTAGAGACGGTCGTGAGCCGTCTTCCAAAACTCGACCGTAGCCAGTAGACGGGCGATGCGGTTGTCCGACTCGTACGCGAAGCCTCCGCTGCCGAGCGACAGCGGCTCCAGGTACGCACGGAGTTCCTGTATCTCCGCCTCGGTCATCGGTTGCGCCTTGTTCACTTCGTCCTCCGGTTCATCGCGCGCAGATGGTCAAGTCTGTTGCGCGGCAAGTTTCAGTCTCTCCAGTCGGTACGAATGGCGATGACGATGCCAAAACCGACCGCTCCGATCATCGAGGAGATGACCGAGCACGTCGCCATAGCGGTAGTCATCGCGCCCCAGGTCGCGCCTATCGTGAGCAGGAAAACGACAGGGAGCGCTGTCATTTTGGCAACGGCCAATGACTGCTCTCCGATCCTCTTCCGGGACGCCTTCTCCTGCTCGGTACGTCGCTCTTCTTCCGTCAGCTCATGATCCATGTCCGTTCTCCTTTTTGGTCGTCGGCCGTGAAGCGCGCATGGGGACTATTCCACCCCCGCGAATTCTCGCTTCCACCGAAACAGCGACCTCGCCGCTACGCCGAGGGCCTTCGCCGCTTTGCGCGTTCCACCATGCTCCTTGATCGCCGAGTGGATCTTGCGAGCGAAGACCTGTCGGTCGCGGGCGGTCCGGATCGACAGACGTTCGGCGACGAGCTCGCGACCGCGGGGGGAGACGGGGATCACGGGGTTCCTTTCAACGCGTCGAGTTCTTTCCGTAGCGCGACGATCCTTGCTTCCGCCGCCTCCGCACGACGGCGCCAGTAATGAATCTGTCCGCCGACGGAGCCGTAGAAATAATCCTCAGGGACGTTCTTCAGGCGGTCGCCGGGCGTGAGGACTTGGAAGCAACCTTCCGCCTCTGGGCCTAAGGGCTCGACAAAGCCTGTCGGATCGGGATCAATGGGAGGCTTGCTCATCGCTTTCTCTCCAACACGAACCGGACTTCTCGAACGACCTCACCACGCCGGTAGCGTTGCCAGCTCACTCGGCCGTGGGCAATAAACTCGCCCCTCGACTGAGATCCGACGACCACCTTTCTAGCCTCCGCGCGGTTGAACAGCATCGTAGCCGCGTTTTGTGCGGCGTCGAGTAGATCGGAGCCTTCGACGGTTCCCTTGAGGGATGGTGCGATGCTGAAGGTAGACGGAGGACGCTCGTAGCAGTTGAAGGTTAGGAGAGTTGGCATGGGAGCGAAGCGGGGCGGGAGGATGGCCTTTTTCACTGGGACCCCCACGCGATCATGGCTACGCCGAGCTTGTGCGCGTCGCCCTTCGTCAACTCGAGCGTGTTCCAACTCGAGCCGCACTGGACGTCGAAGACCCCTGTGAGATTGTTGAAAGAGGCAACGCCGGCCGAGTCGGAATGCGGCATGCACTTCACGTCGTCGGTTGCCACGATGCGATGCCTGGGGACGACCTCCTTGCCCATCAGCGTGAGGTACGCAGGGACGACGAGGATGCCGGCGAGGAAGCTTAGGAATAACCTCATCGCAGCAGATCCCCCAGGAGGTTATGTAGCCGATCTCTTTCGAGACGGATCGCTACTACCAGCGCATCCATTGCCTCCAACGGGCTATCGTAGACCTTCGTCGAATCGAAGGCGAAGCCGTGCAACTTGGAGCACTGCGCCTGGTAGCGAGCGGGAATCTTGTAAGGCGGGCTCGCGGGAGGGTAGTAGAAGACTTTCACGTTTTCGCCGTTGTCCAGGGCCCGCATGGCGTAGACGTAGAAGTCCTTCGGCGGGATGCCCCACTTGCAGACGGTGATTGGCTTCCAATCCTTGCCGAGGGCCTTGGCGGTCTCGCGGGCGAGGCGCATCGCCTCTTTTTCGGTCACGACGACATCCTACCGATCTTGCGCCTGACGCCTGCAACCGTGCGTTCACCAGGCGCCAGTTGAAACAATCCTCTCACGCCCATGAGCTCCGTCTCCAGGGTTGTAGAATAACTTTCCGCCTGGCGCAAGAACTCGTAGGCGAGGTTCCTTTGAGCGCGCAGCGATGCGTTGAGGGCTTCGGCGCGCGAGAGGCGGCGGTATAGATAGGCGGTCACGACGACGCCTAGAGTGAGGGTGATCATCGTTTTGTCTCCTCGACGGCGCGTTTGTACTCCTCCACCAGCGCCTGCAGATCGTTCCACGCCGCCCTGTCGATGAGCGCAAACGTGGAGAACTTGTAGCGATCCACTTCACCCCATTCGGCGCCGCAAGAGACTTCTTTTATTGCTGTCGCCAGGATCGCCAGGTTCGACGCCGCGTTCGCGACTCGCTCGGCCAGCTCCGGCGCTTCGCCCATGGCTTCTACGTCGTGCCAGAGAAGGCCGAGCGACAAGATGGGCAACTGCCGAAGGGTCTCGAGGGAAAGGTTCGTGCGGCGAGCGATGAGGTGGAGGGTTTCGTCGGGTGTCATCGGCTTCTCCTAGATGTGGCAATCGACGATGACCAGGACATCATCGGCAGCACACGATTCGATGAACTTTTCCTTGAACGCTTTTTGGAACGCGACCTTGTCGTCCGGCTTGTCGCTAGAGCAACCCCACCAGCCCATCTCGCCCGACGCGTGCCAGCCAGCATCGTCGAGTGCGGCATAGGTCGCGAGGCTGTAGAAGGCAGGCCCGTAAACCGCCGTAAAGTCGCCGCGTGTCATGAGTTTGGCGACGTCGGTCCAGGCCCGCCTTTCATCGCCACGATCCATATGCGAGCCGGGGCGGTCCCACGGAATGGCTTTCGTGTTATCGGTTGACTCGGCAGGACCGTGGACGACGTCGACTAGACCTAGATCTATTGCGCGATGCCTCGGGCCGAAGAAGCCGTCCAAGCGCTTGTCGTCGGGATCCTCCAGCCAGATCTGCCACTCCTTCCAGAAGGCTTCGGCCTTCTCTTTTGACTTCTGAGCAACCTTCGCCATGTCGACGGCGTCGAACCTAGTTACGTCGGCGTGGCCCTCCTCGGGCTTATTGTCGAAGGTACCCGGTCTACCCACGGTCGGCACGATGCCTTCCTTCACCGGGAAGAAGCCGCTCCACCGTCCGCCGATGCTGTACCAGTCCCACTTGGCGTTCGGGTTGTGCCAGTAGCCAGCCCGTTCGCCATGGAACTCGTAGCCGTGGTACTTCTTCACGTAGGCCGCGTAGGTCGGGTAACGCGTCGAGGCGGGGACCTTGATCTCGTCCGTAGGCGTCTTGGGACGATCGTTGTAGCTGTACAGGCGGCCTTCGAGATCCCGAAACGCCGTCACCGTGGACGTGGTGTAGTCGTGCCGGAGCTCCTCCTCGCAATCCTTGAACTCGAGGTAGGGCGATAGTTCTTCGGGCTCTTCCTGGTATGGCTTGAGCATGTCGGAGACGGCGGCCTCGACGTCGCCTTTGTGAATCTTGAGGCGAGCGGCGGAGAGTTTGACCAGAACAGTGAAGTGGCTCATCGGTTGTCGTCCTTTTCGGTCAGGTCGTTCAGAAACGCCTCTTTCGTCGGCAAGGCGTCGAGGTGGTATCGCTTCGCCAGGCGAATGGGGTGGTAGCTCTTCCTGGGCGATTCGGCCGACGCCATCTCGTCCACGTTGCCGCCACGCTTTCGCGTGAAGCGCTCGTAGCCGTCGAGCGGCTTCTCGTTGAAGCCCTTGAAGACTTCCAGCGTTCCCTCGTCGAGGTCGATGACGTAGGCCCACTCGCAAAAGAGCGAGTCGTTTGCGAAGTCGATGCTGTCGGTTGTGACGATGGTCCCTGTCGAGTCGGAAACGAGTCGGAAGATCTCGCTCCCGACATCGCGTCCGGCGTACGGGTAGGGCTGTTTGATCATCTGATTGAAGGTCGGGCCGGGCTTGTAGTCCTTCACCTCTCGCTCGAACCTGGACGCGTCCAGCTCTCGCGCGTTATTGGAGAACTTGACGTTGCCGAGCTTGGCCTTGAAGTCCGCTCGCCCTTCAGCGGTCGCGAGGCGTTCCGAGCAGACACCCACGCCCTGACCGCTAGGATACGCATCCCATTGCCCGTACTGCGCGATCTTGTACTGGCCGTCACTCTGGACGACATAGAGGCCACGAGTTCCCATTTTGTTTGTCCTTTCGTCGCAATCGACCCGCGAGTATCCGGTCCAGGCTCGTTTCCTGGGCAACCCTCGCTTAGGAGCTTGCGCCTTCCTGTTACCCCTGCGTTGCCTTGCAGAGCACGTGCGAGGTTTCTACCGTTTCGCCGGGCTCGCGGGTCGATTGCGACGGGGCGAATTGCTTCGCCCCCTCGCGTTTAGAACGCCATTTCCAACAGCTTGCCGGCCGCCCGGTCGATGACCGCGCGGTCATCCTGGTATGCGCCCTGAGAAGCGTGCGTCAGGCCCGCGACCGCGCCCCAGAGGCTTCGGGGATCGCCGTACCAGTCGCGATGCTGCTCGGCCACATCCAAGGCCTCGGAGATCCTGGCACGGGACAACGGCAGAGAATGACCCTTTGCGTACTTCACGAGGGCGGTCAGAACCTCCTCCTTCGAAGAGCCGAGGATCATCTTCCGAGCCTGAACGATGCCGCGCTCCTCCTCGGCCGCGCCGTCCTGGTACTTTCGTAGTTCGCCCTCGAACTCTTTGAGCGCCTTGCGCAACGGTTCGTTGCCGACGTGACGAACGCGGACCTCGTGTACGCCTCTTGCGCCCCAGACAATATGGTTCCCGCACACGGCTTGCATGAGGAAGAACGTGAACGTCAGGCTCGCGTCGCCGACCTCGGAATTCCGAACGAAGATCCCGCGCATCAGCGGCTTTCCCGCGCCGTCATCGATGACGCGGTCCGGTGCCACCAGAAAGCAAAACATGTCGTGGGCCGACGCGTACAGGCCGGACGGAGCAATCAATTCGCCCTCACCGATATTGATCTGCCCAGGCAGAATGTCCTCGGCCGTCGCTCGTCGGCTAGGCCCGTCGTAACCCGGAGGCGTTCGGCCGGCCGGAGCACGCCAGCCCTGCAGATCCTGCAGGTACGTGGCGACGTCGCTGTCCCATACGCGTTCGTATTTCTCGGACAGCGACGCGCGCAGCGTGAGGTCGCCGTTCTTATGAAAAAGAAGCTTGCGGTCGGACCGGTCCTCGGCTGCGTCGATCCCGACGTTGAGGCACTCGGCTGCCGTTTGCGTGGGCAGGGTGCGCAGGTACGCCGCAGGAGCGCCCACGCTCGCCGCGAGCTGTCCGAACGCGTAGTGCGTGAACCGTGCCTTTTTCCCTTCCTTGCCGGTCAGGAGCAGGTCGCGCCCCTCGGCGGAAACCTTGAGGCTTCCGAACGGGACCGTTGCGACCGCGGAACCTTGGCGCGAAGCCAGGCAGGCGGTTTTGAGGTCCGCGAGGGACCAGAACCTCTGATCGGCAGGCCGGTTGGCCCACTCGGACGATGCTGCATGTAGGTTGTTCATGGGAGTTTTCCTTTCGTGTCGGGTTGCGCTTGTAGAAGGATGCCATGATGGCACCTATGTGTCAACAAATAGTGGCAGGCTTACGACCCGCCTGGCGATCGAGTACCTACGGCTACCGTGGGCCTCGAACGCGATGCCCGCGCGACGCTTGTAGAGCGCGTCGGCGTCGAAACACAACCGGCAAGACACGCAGGTCACGTCGTCTCGTGTCTGGGCAGGGCACGGAATGTATCGGATGCCTTTGTGATCCCAGGCTCTACCGTCCGCGGGGTGGGAGTCGACGACAACGGCCGGCGCGTAGCCTTTCTTCCTTGCAGCCTCGGCTTGATCGAGCGAGTCAATCGAGGCGAGAACGGATATGGGTCCGAACGTGAAGCGTCCGATCTTTCGCCAGCTATGCGTGTACGTCCATGCCACGGGGCCGCCGCGCTTGAGCCATCTCGCTACCGCGTTGCCGAGCGCTCGCGCCATGCCAGCTTTGGTGACGTCACCAGAGACGTGCAACCTGAGCGGGCGTGAGGGATCCGGCGTAGCGTCGTCGATGGCCTTGCACTCGGCTAGGTTGGCGTCGAGTCCGGACGTGGCTTCGGCGTCCAGACGCTTGACCGTCATGACCACCTTGCCGTCCTGGGCGTAGCAGCCAGAGTCTCGTAGAGCGCAACTCGTTGGGCAGGTTGCCTTGATTGAAAGATACGTTGCGTCCGCATCGCCGATCTTGGCGTTCTTGGACCGGGATACGTACAGGGCGCCGTTAGCCATTGGCTTGTCCTTTCCTCGCGGCTTCCTTCGCAGCTCTTTCCGCAGCGAAGTCATCCCACCACTTCCAGGCTCGCTCAGCTGCCGAGCACGATGCCGTCCTCGTCCACGAGGTCATAGCGCCTGCGACGTTGAACGATCTTCACGAGCGCCCTCCCTTCGCCCGCCGCTCGATGTCTCGCAAGACTCGCTCGGCCACTAGCGCCGGGCGCGGATCCATGGGCTTGCGTGCCGCGTCGAACGCATCCGGTGCGGGCGCGGCTGGCGTATCCGGTAAGTCGACGGATCCCGACACTCGATTCTCCAGGATGCCCCGGGCGCGCTGCAGCCTGGCGTAGGACCGCGCCCAGTCGGACCAGTCCGCGCGAATGATCTTTCGTCTCATCCTGTCATCCTTTCAAGCCGTTTGAAGCTCGGAGCCTTCCTCAGGCAGTCCGGCATACTATCGCCTTTGCAGTAGCCCGCACGATGCGGGAACGGCAAACGTTCACAAGAGCAAGGCCGGTACTTCGCGGATAGTTTGCGGCGCCAACGGCAGAGCGGCCTGGATAGGCGGCAGGCGGGCGCGTGGTGCGTCGGGCCTATTCGAGGGGCCGCGCTGACGGTGGGGACTAGTGCATGCGGGGTGCCATCATGTCACCCCGTCCTAACCCGTTGAAAGGTTTGGCCTGAGTCACCCGCGACCCACGGTGGGGCCGTCATGGGACCCGACAAGGGCCCGACCTTTCAACGGGTTAGGCTGTCATGGGGGTTGAAAGGTTTGCGGGGCCCTACCAGGTCGCTACCAGGTCGAGCCCCGGGCGAGAGCTCGGCCCCATGGCGCCCGGGGCCCGGGGCCGCGCCAGAATGGCCCGAGAACTGGAGCTTCCAGGGTACCGGTTGGCCCCGGGGCCGATCAGCCTTCCAGGCTCGTTTTCGGCGCTTTCCCGGGGCCTCCGTTGACGGTTTGGCCATCCGATCGGCCGGCCGGAAAGGCCAAACCGTGGCCGTAGGCATGGGGGTAAGGGGGGGATGGGGCCTAGGGTCGGGGGAGGGTGAAAAGCCCTAGGAATTCGAGGGTTTAGGCGAATTCATCAATGATTACGTGCACTTGTGTTGATTCCGGTACCGGTCCGATAAGGGGTTGTTCTCGAAAGGGGTGGGCTTTAGGGTTCGTGGATGCCGGAAAGTGATGCTCGATCGACTGCGCTAGCGCTTTCGTCAGCTCCTACGCAAGCGATCGAGGTACTCAGACCCCTTTCCGATGAGGATCAGCGTGTAGTCGACGCGCTAAAGGAGCGTCCACGCTCGCCAGCAACGATCCGTGCGTACCAGGAAGACTGGCGTTGCTTCACCGAGTGGTGTTCTAAGCGCGGTCAGCAGTCGTTTCCAGCGAACGAGGACACGATCATCGCGTTCTTGGGGTCGTTCGGGCTCGGCGCACGGCCGGCAACACTAAGGCGGCGCGTTGCGACCATTCGAATCATGCACCGCGGGTGGGGTGCGCCGCTTCCAACCCTCTACAACGTGCAGACCGCGCTCGAGAACATCAAGCGTGGGCGCACGCAACAGGGCCTCCCCAACGAGATCCAGAAGCGCGCTCTTGTCGCGGATGAAATTATCGAAGCTACGAGGCGGCTTCCGAAGACCCTCGTCGGCGTTCGCGACCGCGCCGTGTTGCTTTTCGGGTGGGCGATCGGTCAACGGCGCGCCGACATCGCTGCGCTTCGTGTGGAGGACGTGCGCCCGTTCGAAGGAGGGCTCTACGTGACCATCCCGCGGAGCAAAACCGACCAGAGCGGGAAGACGCACACGGTGTCCGTGCTTCGCGAGGGGGGCGTTGGCTGCCCCGTCGCCGCGCTGGAGGCCTGGCTGGAGGCCGCGGACATCCAAACCGGTCCGCTCATGCGGCGGTTTCACCGAAGCGGCGCTGTCGATCGTCGCGCGCTCTCGGGTCACGCCATCGGAATCATCGTGAAGCAGGCCGCGAAGCTGCTCGGGTACGATGCGCGAGAGTACGGCGGACATTCCCTTCGTAGGGGATTCGTCACGACGGCCGACCGGGCTGGGCGATCGATGTCGGAGATCATGGATACGACGGGTCACCGCGAGCTCAAAACGGTGAGGAAGTACGTAGAGCGTTCGCCGAACCCGATGCACGCTGCGGGACGAGGGCTTCTGAAGGTGAAGGAGCCCGAGTCGGAGCCTCGCGAGACTACCGAAGCGTTCGGACAGACGCTCGTCAAGGTGACCCGCTTCGAACGCGCCGGTCGGCCCTACGACGCGCGCAAGCAGGCCGCGCTGCTCATCAAGGCTGGCAAGACACGCGCGCAGGCCGTCGAAGCGCTGGCTAGAATCGGCGTGACTCGACTCGGCAGGCCGATCGTTGTAGAAGATCTCGCATGACCAAGCGCATCGAGGACATCTTCGGCAACCTGGACTGCTTGTCGAATGGCGAGCCTCCGAAGGGCATCGACACCGTTGCGACGACGTTCGAAACGCCTGGCGAGTTTCAGGTACCGATCGTTTTCGAGTCGGAGCTGCGCGCGATGTGGCGCTTGCTCGGGTTGTCGGAGGAAGCGATCGAGAAGCAGCTGCGGGAGATCTACGCGGCGGAAGACAAGCTAGCGCGTCGTCGCTAGGATCGGCCGCCCCCACATTCGTTGCTCGTCCTCGACCTGACGAACGAACGAACGACGGCGCGCTCTTGACCCACGCCAGATCAGCGCGCTTCTCGAGCAGCGCGCGAAGCTTCTTGATCGCAGCGCCGAACGTGTGGAGCCCCGGCGTCGTTGCTTGCAGCAGAACGGCCGTCCGCGTCGTCCTCAGGTCCATGAGGGTCGGACGCTCCTCCGAGTAGATCGACGCGTCGTGGTACCTCATGGTGCGCAGATCGTACGTGCCGACGAGGTAGGCCGTCGATGTAGGGTTCTGGAGGGGAGGCATCATCGCTTGGAGCCTTTCAAGAACGACAGAGGAGCGCTCTTCTTGAGCGCGACGATCGCCGCTTCGGCCATCTGCTCTGCACGTTCTCGTCCCTTAGCGTAGCCGCGAGAGTACGCGTGCTCAACCGGCTTGTTTCGCTGGCGTTGGACAATCTCCAGTGGAGTGACGGCCCAACGCCATCGACCACCGTGCAGCGTGCGAGTCACACGCGCTAGGTAGCCGTCGCGTTCGAGCTCGATGTCGATGGGCTCCCAGGTCACGCGCGACTCCTGGACAGCATTCGTTCCGCGATCTGCCACATCTTCGCGCGTCCGTAGTTCTCGGCTGCGTCGTTCGTGGCCTCGACAGCGTCATGTTGCCGCCATAGGGCGGGCCGGACGTATCAGCGTCCTCGTGCTTGAAGTCGACGACGCCGTCGAACGAGCGACCTTTGATCTCGTAGACGAGGAAATCGGCGCTGTAGTAGCTGCCGTCCGCATCAGGGTCGCCTGCACACGTCGCCATCGCACCCGCTCCTTTCAACTCGAAAGGGAGCATGCCGCTTCTACAACGACCTGTCAACGTCCCTTCTTTGCGCGCCAGTCTCGCAGCTGCGACGGCGTCATCACACCCTCGTGGCAGTGGCGACAAATCGACATGCGATGTCCCGTCTCGGTCTCGGACAGGATCCGGTATTCGCCCCCGCATGCCTCGCAGAGGATCCCCGTGGGTTTCTCTTCAGGAAACTCTTCTGGCGGAAGCGGGGGCCGTCGGAGGTCGCGGGGCTCGCTCATCGTCCTCATCCGTAGCATACTTACCCCATGCCCTTTGCAGTCGCCCGTGCGCCGGCCTGCCACGTCGTTGACACATCGAGCAGGACGACCTCGATGCTGCGAGCGGAGCTCCGCAGGCAAGGCTTTCTCGGCGTCGTCCGGTACGTTCCGCTGCCTGGGAACAATCCCGCCCTCGACATCACGGCGAACGAGCTCGAGGCGATCCTAGCCGACGGCATGGGTTCGTGGTGGGTGCAGCACGTCCGATTTCCCGGCTGGCGGCCGGGGGCTTGCGATGCGGAAGCCGACGCGCGCCATGCCGTGGAGTTCGCGAAGGCCGCGGGCTACGCGCCCGGCACGCACGGGTTCGCCGACGCCGAGGGCATGGCCGCTTCGACGACCGAAGCCGAAGCCGTTGCCTTCTACCGCGCGTGGACGCGCGTGCTCGTCGCGGAGGGCTTCAGCGCCGGCATGTACGCCGGCTACGACGACGCACTTACGGCAGTCGATTTGTATGAGCTGCCCGACGCGACCAGTTATTGGTCGGACATGGCGAAGCGGAAGGTCGCGGTCCGTGGCACTGCGGTCGTACAAGAAGCCCAGGTGACCATCCTTGGCGTCCCATTTGATCCGAACGTGGTGGCGCCGGATTTCAAGGGGGAGACGCCGTTCTGGACGGTTGCCGCCCAGCCCAACGCCTGATCGCGATCTGTCTATATCGCAGAGCCCCGCGAGCAGAACTTGAACGCGCTCCTTCTCCTCGACCTGCGCCTTGTTGTAGGCGGCCCAGTCCTGCGTGTACGTGAGACGGAGTCCTTCGGTCACTACGGAGCTTCCGTCCGGCAACGTCCGCCTTCATGCGGGCGATCTCGGTCGCGACGCTCGACTTGACCACGATGGTCGCGTAGACGTTGCCCGTCCCGAGCGGCTGGCTGCCCGTGAGGGGCCGCCGTGATGTAGTCGCGCACCGTCTTGTCGCTGGGCCGCTCGGTCGCCGCCTTGCCGGTCGGGTACCACCGGCCGTCGCTCCGATGGGCCAGCGTGCCTCGGGTGCGCTCGGCATGACGCAGCGTCCCGTAGGCGCTCCGCTCGCTCTGGCCGGTAACGCTCGACACGTCCTCGACCGTCACCCCGTCCGGGTTGCCCAGCACGTAGTCCTCGACCTGGACGACGAACGGCTTGGGCCGCGCCGGGACAGGGAACAGTGCCACCACGTCGTTCGCAGCCGGTTTGCTCGGCGCCCGCTTGCGGGGCGCAGCCGCGCGTTCGATCTCTCGAATGAACTCGGCCACCAGGAGCCGCTGTTCGTCTCGCGTGAGGGCAGCGAACGCTGTCCGCGCCGCACCTACACGCCGTTGGTACTCTCGTTCGTCGCTCGTGGACGATGCTCATGCGATGGAGACGAGCATGGCAAGGTTTTGTTCAATGAAACCATGCCGTTTCTCACTTCATCGGATGCTAATGCGTGCGTGCGTTGCATCTTCCATCATGCGTTTTGCGGGGTTTGCTCCGTGCGCACAAAACGATTCGATGCGCTGCCTACAAAGTCGAAGCGCTGATCACAAAGTCCGGCGCGCAAAACGCTTTGGAGGCAAAGCCGTTCTCCTCCAAGGCGCGCTTCGCCAAGCCGAGCGCAAGAGAAGGCATGTCGCACCGGATGACGGCGAGGGGCTCGTCGGTGTCAGGGGACTTGAGAATTTGGTAGCGGATCATATGCGACCCCTCATTTCCTCGACTACCACGGTCATCTGCACCGCTTCTCCGCACCGCGCGCAAGCGACGCGCATGAAGCTCCGGCCGTAATTCAGATCTCTATCGAGGAGGCAAGCCTGGCAAACGCGCTTGCGAGACGCGAAATATTTTTTGGTGGCGGCGAGGGCGTAGGAGTTCATTCGGGGCCGGCGTCGATTTGGCGCTCGACCCCGCCGACGAAGCAACAAGACCCGGCGGGGCATCCTGACACTTCGGGCACCCCGCCGCAGATCCATCCGATGCCGCAGCAGCTACCGTTGGCGCACGAATGGTAGCCAGTGCCGCAAGGATATCCTGGCTGCGGCTTTTGAAGTGGAGCGGGAGAGTCCCAACCGCAAGCCTGGAGGGAGCAAGCTTGGAGGGAAACGATGAAGAGCCCGACGAGCTTATTCATCGTCCTGCTCGTCCTTCCTCGAAACGACCTCCGCCCTGCCTTCGACGTCCTTCAGGTATCGATCGGCCTTCTTTACGACCTTCCTGACGTCGGCGACGCCCGATCCGACCGCGGCGGCGAGAGCCTTGGCGCCGGCCTTGCCGACCTCCTTCAGGAGAACTCCGAGGGCAGCCTCAGCCTGCGGAGGAACGGTGAACTTGAACTTGGGCCCTTGCGTTGCCATCGAAAACCTCCCTACCGAAGAAACATAGACATCAACGCGCCAACGTGCTCGCTTTGGCGTTCATGATCACGCAGGTGCCTCGTCTGCATCCAACCGGCATCGATAGCGGTGTGAATCTCAGCTTCGACTAGCGCGCAGCCGATTGCCCTAAGTCCGGCGGTAACACAGTCAAGCGATCGAACGATCCTCGCGTCATAGGGTTCGATGAGACGCATTCAGCTTCGACCCTTCATGTACCGATCCAATTCGCCGACCGCTTCCGTCAGCACCTCGCCCTTGGGCTGCCCGCTAACGGTGCTCCACTGAACGCTCAGGGCGACGAGGATGGCGACCTCGTAGCACCGGCCGCATTTGCAATCGGGGTCAGGCCCCTGCCCCAAGGCATCGTACGCCTCCTTGGCGATGCGCGCCGCCCTGGTAACGAGATCGGTAATCGCATCTTCGCCGTCGACATCGGGCTTCTGAGCGCCGGCAAAGAGCGCTCGGGCGCGCCACGCCAGCGCGCAGCCGAGGACGTTGGCGGAGGCGGAGGCCCAGGGGTCGACGGTGGTCACGAGGACGCAGGAGCCATGTTGGTCGAGACGATGATGCTGCTCCAGCTCGGGTTGGGAGCGACGCAAGCGGTAATCGTCCCGCAGTACGGGAAGCTCGGTCGGATTTGCCACCACGGCGTCGGATAGATCGGCTGGGGGTAGATCGGATTGGGGATGACCGGGATCTGCGGCGTAGGGACCGGCGCGACGGGGTACGGAACGAATTCCTTGACGACCTCCTTCACGACTCGCGGCGGCTCGGCCAAGAGACGATCGATCGTCTTCTCTGCCCGCTCCAGGCGAACCTTCAGGTCGGCGTTCTCCTTTGAAAGCTCGTCGATGGTCTTCATCAGTTCTTCTCTTCGATCTTCTTGAGGCGCTGCTCGAGGCCCATCTGGTGGTTCGCGAGTTCCTCCCACTTCCCAGCCATTTCTTGGAAGCAACGCAAGAGCTCTTCGTTGCGAGCGTCGCGCCGCTTGTCGGCTTCGAGGCCATCCGCACGGTAGTCCTCGTCCTCTTCGAAATTCGCTCGGCCGGTCTCGGCAATTGATTCAAGGGCGATGACGATGCGCTTGATGGCGTCGGAGTCGATCATGCTACCTCCGTCGAGCCTGTCTTCATGTACGCATCCCGGTCGCTGTCGAATCCCATCCGATCGAGCGTCCGTCGACCTTTGGTCGTCGCCTTGTGGTAATGAGTCACGCCCCACGCGCTCCGCGCCCAGTGGTTTTCAGGTAGCTCGTAGCGCTTCAGATGCCCACGCTCGACGAGCTCGGGGATGCAATCGAGCACCGCATCGGCCACCGGCTTACCATCGTCGGTTCCCGTGCAGAGCCAAACGGCGTACCGCTCGTTCACGTCAAGCTCCTCGAAGGCAAGCGCGACGGCCTTGTCGATCGACTTCGCACCGAGCACCGCGAAGGTGGCAGTCAGAAGGGCGCGGCGGTTCATCGGTCCCCCAACAGTGTGCAGCGTTGTCCCATCGCCACTACGTTCGCCGCCGACTTTACCGCGGCGAAGTCCCCGCACTGCAGCGGATCGTTCCCTTTGGCTCGGTTCGGCTCCGCATGCAGGGCGTCGATTGCCGACAGGCGTCCGACGCACGTGACAGCCGCGCCCTCCGCGCAGCCGATCATCGCGAGCTGTTGGCAGGCGAGCATGCAGGCGGTCTTGGGCGCGGCGTCGAACGCTGGCATGGCGTCCGTAGCGTCGGGCGGCATGGGCCGAGGCGGCGCTGGAGAGGGGCAGCCGAGGGGAAGGAGCGCGAAGAGAGCTCCCGCGGCGATGGCTAGGGTCTTCATGCGGCCTCTGGTTGGATTTTGATGTCGTAAGCGATGCTCGAGTCGATGGTCATCATCAAGCAACGGTCGGTGATCTTGAAGAAGCCGTTCTCGCCAAATGCGGCCGACCATGAGTTGAGGTAGGTCCAGACGACGCCGAGGGAGCTTGAAGTCTCCCACGCTACCGGACCGCAGACCTGGTGACCACCGCCGTTCGGATCGTTGAGGTCGATCTTCTGCACCGGCCCTCTCGAGGGATCCCAGTTCATGAACGCCGTATCGACAAAGAACGCCATCGTCATGCCGATCCGCGCGTTGATGGCTGCCTTCCACTGGTCCGTACGGTCGGTCGCCGTGAGATTGACGTCGTACGCGCCGACGGCGAGGACGGTCCGCTCGACCTCACTCAATGTGACTTCTTGATTTACAAGGGCCGTCGAGTTGTCGTTGTAGCGTCCATCCTGAAGGGGACCCATCGGTGCGAGGCCGAGCTGTTGAACGACCGTGATGCAGTCGTCGGGCATCGCACCGGAGTCGGTGAGCGGCTCGAGAGGAACCCCCGCCGCATCTTGGGCGCCGCGCTCGACCTCCCGCACGTCGGCGTAACCGATACGCTGCGAGAAGTCCTCCGTCCCGACCAATGATGCGACGGTAACGCCGGCTCCTTCGATGGAGATCTTCGCGGCCTTTGGCGTTGAGCACCAAGTGCACTGTCCAAGGGGGCCCTGATCTATGATCTTGCCGACGAGAGGCATCGTTCCGGTCGTGTTGTCGGTCGCAGGAGCGCTGACGCCCTTGGCGATGAGAAGCGACGGGAGGGCGCCCCAGACACCCACTCGTCTTGCCAGATGCAGCGGAGTCGGCGGCCGGTAGCCCATCCCGAACCTCCCAAACGAGAGGTTGCTTGTCCCGAGGAAGCGCTTGGCGAGCATCAGTTGCCCCCCTTCGGCTTCATCGGCAGCGCGCCGACGACTTCGCTACAATGGGAGTTGGTGAAATTGGATGCTGTCAGCTCTGCTAGGCCCACCCCGATTGCAGCGGCGCCTCCCGCAACGGCAGCTCCGACCGCGAGGCCCGTTCTGAGCCCGTCGTTGGAAGCGGGTTCTAAGGCGGCGACCGTTCCGAGCGTCGTTGCCGTTCCGGTGAAGACGAAGTCGCCGATGACGACGCCGTCGTGGAAGGTCGCGGTCGATTCGCAGGAGTCAGTCTGGGCCTTGTTGGCCGGCGTGATCGGGACGACCGGCGCTGAGCTGAGGCAGCCTGTCAGGATCAACAGCAGGGCGAGCATGAAGAGGTTGGTCCCGAGCGGCGGCAACTTTGACGGTGGCGTAGTCGCGTTGCCTGCCGCCTGCACCTGCTTGGCCCACGGGTCGGTCGCAATATAATTGGCCTCGGCAACGAAGCCTACTGCCAACGCGTGCCAGACGATCGGCCAGATCAAGGAGAACTGCCCGCTCGTAGCGTCCTTGAGCAGGTCCGTCAGGTTCGATTGAAAGGCTCCCCAGACCGCCGTCCCCAACGTAACGCCGCCGACGAGGACCCAGCCCGGGAGCTTGTCCACCAGGGCCTTGACTTTCAATGTTTTCATGAGGTCATGCATGGGGTGAGGGTAACTCACCGGTCAAGCGAGTTCAAGTGGCAGTTGCAACGCCGAAAAAGATCTTCTACAGTCCAAACCTTCCAAGGAGATCTCAATGCTACCCTCTGCCACGTCCCGCAAGACCGTCCTGAATATGTGCCGCGAGCTCACCCCGTTCGTCGCAGGCAAGAAGCTCGGAGTATCTCAGCTCGCCGCCGTCTGTTTCGGCGCAGGCGTCGGAAAGACGTTCCCGGCAACCGTTCGGAAGATCGAGAAGGCCCTTTCGAGAAAGAGCGTCAAGGGCGCGCGGAAGGCGTCGCGCAAGGCGAAGAAGGCGTGAGCCCCGCACAATTCCGTTTCGCCCGCCGACTGATCGCGGGCGAATCGCTATCGATCGATCGCTTCCGGCGACAGTACGGTCCCATTCGGTCCTTCCTCGCAAAGGGCTACCTCACCGCCAGAGTCGCTGGTGAGTCGATCTGGCACCTGACCCTGGAGGCCTACTTCCGAGATCTGGGGCCGAAGTACCGGGCGGAGGCTATGAGGGAGGCAGAGGCGTGAGCTGCTGGTGCGACGGCGAAGACCCTGGCTGCGAGACCTGTCATCCTCGCATGCTGCCCGAAGCTCGCATGGCCTTTCGAGCTGACAAGGCAGCGATGCTAGACGTTCTTCGCTACGCGATGGCGGATGACCAGCCGCAGCTACTTGATGCAGCGGCGAGGTACCGACGAGCGAGGGAGCGGACGCGCCAGTTTGATGCGTTCGGGCAGCGCAAGGTGCAGGGTTGATGGCGCGAGGCCACAACCCTCTGAGGTACGCAACAAAAGACGACGGAACGGTCGCCAGCGTCCTCGACCTCGTGTCCGACCTCATCGAGGGAGGCAAGCACTCACGCCGCACGGTAGCGCGAGCGTTCCGAGTCTCTCTGCCCACCGCCGACAGGTGGCTCGTGGAAATCGAACGGAGAATACCAGGTGTCGTGAGTTCGAAGCTTGGTCGCATCCGGTGGTACGAGCGACCACGCGAGATCCGAACAGGGCGCTAGCCTACTTCGTAGCCGCGCTCGCGTCCTTCGCCCCGACGCCCAGGTGCCTCGTAAGCCAGCCCGTAAATATCAAGGACAGCGCGAGGACGACGATGCCGATGGCCTTGCCGATGCCGCTCGAGGCAGCCTTGACGATCAGTCGGGCGACGGGCGGGTCGGAATAACGTCGTCCTCCCTTGCCTAGAGCCAAGCCTTCGGCTCGGGCGGCGAGCTCTAACGTTCTACGGTCGCGGGTGGCCGTGTCTTCCTCGCGGTCTTCCAGGCGAGCCGTTCGCCCCTCGAGCGCCGTCAAACGACCGGCGTGGTTCGCGAACATCTCCTTGACCTCGCCGTGCCGGTCGGTGTCCTGCTTCTCGTGGATGAGTTGGTTGTCCGCGATCCGTTGAAGGATCTCCCTCTGGGGATTTTCCTCCTGGTCGTTCAGGAAGCGAGCCAACCTTCTGTCGAGATCTTCGGGCATCGTGTCCTCTTAGAGAAACGCCCCCTCTCCCATCGAAGGAGAGAGGGCGCTGTACCTCTCTGCGCCTAGGATCAGCCGGGTAGCTCGAGGACGCTGATCTCGCCGTCCGTCGTGGCCACGACGCCGGACGTGTGGCCGTTGGTTCCGACGATCTTCAACGAGTAAATCACCGTCGCGAGCGCGGCGATGGCCGAGTTGTCGATCAGGATGAACGGACAGGTTGCCGTAACGGTCGATCCCGCCGCGCCGCCGGTCGCCGTGCTGGCTGCCGTGAGGCCGATCGAGCCGACACCTGTCGCGCCGCGCAGAACCTGATATGTCACGAAGTCGGCGTCCGCAAGCGTTCCGCCGTTGATGCTGATCGACAGCCGTCCCATGACGACGAAAATGCCGCTGCTCTTGCGCGGGATGGCAGGAGCGACGAGGCCGTTGGAGTAGCCGGCAGCGGCGGCGGCCTGGATGGTCGCGGCAGCCGTGACGTGG
>Ga0210400_10002217_pt1 | contig 18305 bp, 21 predicted proteins | sample IncBWH26MmetaG_FD_155456 | JGI IMG/M metagenome (GOLD analysis project Ga0210400, IMG submission 155456) | Forest soil microbial communities from Barre Woods Harvard Forest LTER site, Petersham, Massachusetts, United States - Inc-BW-H-26-M | ecosystem: Environmental > Terrestrial > Soil >...
CCTGTTCTCCGGCGAGTGGAGCGCCGAGCGGGTCTACGACGTGCTGCGCCGCGGCGATGCGGTCGCGTTGATGCTCTACGACCCCGACCGCGACAGCGTCGTCCTGGTCGAGCAGTTTCGCCTGCCGGCGCTCTACGCCCGGCTGTCGCCCTGGCAGATCGAGCCGGTCGCCGGGCTGGTCGACAAGGATGAGAGCTACGAAGCGGTGGCGCGGCGCGAAAGCCGGGAGGAAGCCGGCATCGAGCCGATCGGCGAGTTGATCCGGATCCACCGCTACATGCCCTCGCCAGGCGATTCCGACGAAGCCGTGATGCTGCTCTGCGGCCGCGTCGATTCGCGCCGCGCCGCCGGCATCCACGGCCTCCCTGAAGAGCAGGAAGACATCCGCGTCATGGTCAAGACCATCGCCGAGCTGGAAGCCATGGTCGAAGCCGGCCGGATCGAGACCGGCCACACGCTGATCGGCTGCTACTGGCTGTTGCGCCACCGCGACCGCCTGCGCCGGGAGTGGCTCGGCCGTTAGAGGCCGTTTCGCGCTCCTTGAACCGTTCGCCGTTTGTTCTTATCTAAACCGGACACGGACGGAAGAAGACAGCATGCGATCCCTCTTTCGCGCACGAGACGCCCTCTCCGGGTGCCCTACGCGAAATCCGATTCACCTGAATCTGACCTGATATTTCAGGTGACCGACAACTCCAGGTTGCAGACTCCTGGCCCGCGATCGGCCGGATCGAAGCTAGGTCCGTTTGAAGTGCTTCGACAGCGCCAGTCCTTGGCTCTGGTACGAGGAGCCGATGTCGCGGCCGTAGAGCCGATCCGGCCGCGCGATCAGCGGCTCGTAGATCAGCCGCCCGACGATCTGGCCGTGCTCGATCAGGAACGGCACCTCGTGCGAGCGCACTTCGAGGACGGCGCGGCTGCCGACGCCGCCCGCCTCGGCCGAGCCGAAACCCGGATCGAAGAAACCGGCGAAATGCACCCGGAACTCCCCGACGAACGCGTCATAGGGGACCATCTCGGCGGCGTGGTCGGGCGGCACGACAACCGCTTCCCGTGTCGCCAGGATGTAGAAATCGTTGGGGTCGAGCACGACGCCCTGCAGCCCCTTGCCGCTGCGCGGCGCGTGCACCGACTCCCAGAAATCGAGGGGGTCGTATTGGCCGATCCGATCGACATCGACGACGTCGGTATGGCGCCGCGCCTTCCACCCGACGGTCCCGTCCGCCATCTCGCCCGACACATCGACGGTGAAGGCCAGCCCGTTGCGGATCGTCTCCGGCCCCGGCATGCCGCCGGCCGCGGTCTCGACCAGCCCGATTTCGGCGTGCAGTCGGCGCAACGCGGTGTCACGGAACAAGGGCGATCCCCGGCGGATGCGCAACTGCACCAGCCGCGAGCCGGTGCGTGCCAGGATGCTGAAGGAACGCGGGCTGATCTCCGCGTAGAGCGGGCCGCGATAGCCCTCGCGGATGCGGTCGAACTCGGTGCCCTGGTCGGTGATGACGCGGGCGAACACGTCGAGCCGGCCGATCGAGCTTTTCGGGTTGGCGAGGGCCGACACCCGCCGGCGCAAGGCGAGATGCTCGAGCAATGGCACGATGTAGACGCAATCCTTTTCGAGGACCGCGCCCTGGGTCAGGTCGATCTGGTGCATCGACAACTGCTCCAGCTTGTCGCGGACGCTGGCGCCCGGCCCCGGCAGAAAGCTCGCCCGCACCCGGTGCGCGACCTCGCCGAGCCGCAGATCGAGGCTCGCCGGCTGGATCTGGTCGTCGCCGATCGGCACCGTCGACTGGATCTCGTGACCCTGGTTGACCGCGGCGCGCAGCATCTGCGACGGCCACAACCCGGTCGAACGCTCGGTGTCGGCCATCGGGAACAGCTCGCTCGCTCGCGCCTCGGTCATCCCGCCAATGTCCTCCGCTCCCGCCGAGCCCAAGTTCTAAGCTATGCCGTGTGTTCCGGAAACCCGGCACGTTGGAACAGCTAGACGTTCATTCTTAGTCGGGGGCACCTATGTGGGAACAAGGCGCGGCTTGCCCACATTATGCAGCGGCCGATAGTGTTGTCGGCAAATTGCATGGTTCCAGCTTCTGGAGGCGAGGCATGGATACACGCGACGGATTCATCGACACGGTCGGCAACACGCCGCTGATCAAGCTGCGCCGCGCCTCCGAGATGACCGGGTGTACGATCCTCGGCAAGGCCGAGTTCCTGAACCCCGGCGGCTCGGTCAAGGACCGCGCCGCGCTCTACATCGTCAAGGACGCCGAGGAACGCGGCCTCTTGAAGCCCGGCGGGGTCATCGTCGAGGGCACCGCCGGTAATACCGGCATCGGCCTGGCGCTGGTCGGCAATGCCCGCGGCTACCGCACCGTCATCGTGATGCCCGAGACGCAGAGCCAGGAAAAGAAGGACATGCTGCGCCTGTGCGGCGTCGATCTCCGGCTCGTGCCGGCAGCGCCGTATTCCAATCCGAACAATTACGTGCGCTATTCCGGGCGGCTCGCCGAGGAGATCGCCGCCAACGAGCCGAATGGCGCGATCTGGGCCAACCAGTTCGACAACCTCGCCAACCGCCGCGGCCATTACGAGACGACCGGTCCCGAGATCTGGCGCCAGACCGAGGGCAAGGTCGACGGCTTCACTTGCGCGGTCGGCACCGGCGGCACCTTGTCCGGCGTCGGCATCGCGCTGAAGCAGCGCAACCCGAACGTGAAGATCTATCTGTCCGACTGCATGGGCTCGGGGATCTTCAGCTGGTACGCCCGCCATGAGTTCAAGCCGGAAGGCAATTCGATCACCGAGGGCATCGGCAACAACCGCGAGACCGCAAACCTCGAAGGTTTTGCCCCGGACGGGCAATACCAGATCCCCGACGAGGAGATGCTGCCGGTGCTGTTCGACCTCGTCACCGAGGAAGGGCTGATCCTCGGCGGCTCGACCGGCATCAACATCGCCGGCGCGATCCGCCTCGCCAAGGAATTGGGGCCGGGCAAGACGATCGTGACGATCCTCGCCGATTCCGGCAGCCGCTACCAGTCAAAGCTGTTCAACCCGGCCTTCCTGAAGGAACGCAACCTCCCCACCCCGCAGTGGCTGGAGGGCTGACCATTGGGTGCTGAAATTTAAGCCGCGTCCCGGCGAAAGCCGGGATCCACTCACCAGGCGCTCCGGCGGCCGCCGGAATGGGTCCCGGCTCTCGCCGGGACGCCGATTGAGAGGCGGGAAATGACTGAACTAGTGTTTCGCGAGGATGCTTATGCCCGATCCTGCCCGGCGCGGGTCGTCGCCGCCGACGAACGCGGCATCCGGCTCGACCGCACCGTGTTCTACCCGACCGGCGGCGGCCAGCCCGGCGACACCGGCAGCTTGCGCCTCGCCTCCGGCGAAACCATCGCGATCGTCGACGCAGTGAAGGGCGAGACGGCCGACGAGGTGATCCATGTCCCCGCTCCCGGCACGCAATTGCCACCGCCTGGAACCGAGCTCACCGCCGAGATCGACTGGGACCGCCGCTACCGCCTGATGCGCATGCATAGCTGCCTGCACCTGCTGTGCGCGGTGGTGCCCGGCGCGGTTACCGGCGGCCAGGTGTCCGATGGCCGCGGCCGGCTCGATTTCGACGTGCCCGGCGCGAGCCTCGACAAGGAGGCGATCGCCGCCCAGCTCAACGCGCTGATCGCCGCCGGCCACGATGTCACGCCGCGCTGGATCACTGACCAGGAGCTGGAGACCCGCCCGGAACTGGTCCGCACGATGTCGGTCAAGCCGCCGGTTGGCGCCGGAAGAGTGCGGCTAATGGAGGTCGCTGGCGCGGATGCGGCAATCGACCTGCAGCCCTGCGGCGGCACCCACATCCGCAACACCTCCGAGATCGGCCCGGTCGTTATCGGCAAGATCGAGAACAAGGGCCGCCAGAACCGCCGCATCAACATCGCCTTCGCGTAGGGCGGAAAAGCGCAGCGCATTCCGCCAATCGGCGATATTGAGTTGGCGGATTTACGCTACGCTCATCCGCCCTACCGGGAGAACGGATACCGCGATGCCCTATGCTCATCCCGAGGCGCTGGTCAGCACAGAATGGCTCGCCGCCCATCTCGACGACCCCGATGTCCGGGTGCTCGATGCCTCGTACAAGCAGCCGGGCATCACCCCGACCGCCCGCGAGGATTACCAGCGCGGCCACATCCCTGGGGCGGTGTTCTTCGATATCGACGATGTCGCGCAACCGGGCACCAGCCTGCCGCACATGATCCCGTCGCCCGAGCGTTTCGCCGAGAAGATGGCGGAGCGTGGCATCGGCAACAACGACCGGGTCGTCGTCTACGATACGGTCGGCCTGTCCTCGGCCGGGCGCGCCTGGTGGATGCTGCGCCTCTACGGTCACGACAATGTCGCGCTGCTCGATGGCGGCCTGCCGAAATGGAAAGCGGAAGGCCGGCCGCTCGACACCGCCGCGCCGGTCATCCCGTCACGCCATTTCACCGCCCATTTCCGGCCAGAGCTGGTGCGCGACAAGGAAGCGATCCGCGCTAATATCACGGCGGCCCGCGAGCAAGTCGTCGATGCCCGCTCCGCCGGCCGCTTCGACGGCACCGCCGAGGAGACCTGGCCCGGGCGGCGGCGTGGCCACATCCCGGGCAGCCGCAACCTGCCCTTCGACCAGGTCACCGAGCCCCAGACGAAGCAGCTGAAGAGCGCTGAGGAATTGCGGCAACTCTTCGCCGCGGCCGGGGTCGCGCTCGACCGTCCGGTTGTGACGAGCTGCGGCTCGGGAGTCACGGCCTGCGCGCTTGCTTTCGCGCTGCACCTGGTCGGGCACCCCGGCGCCGCGGTCTATGACGGGTCGTGGTCGGAATGGGGCCTCCCCGGCGACACCCCGGCAGAGACCGGCCCGGCGAGGCCATGACTATCGTTCGACCCACCTCACCCTCGCAATCGCATGCGCGATGGGTCCCCTCCCTCTCCCCCCTGAAGGGCGGAGAGGGCACAGCAGCGCTCCTTCGTCTCCCTCTCCGCCCTTGGGGGCGGAGAGGGCCGAGGTGAGGTGGGGGCTTCGTCGCGATGGCCCAGCTCGACGACGTCATCACCTATTTGGAGATGAAGTCGCGACCGGTTCTGCCGCGCATCCCGGCGCCCAATGCGAAGCTTGCGTTGATCAGGACGGAGAATTGCACCGTCTCGTTCTACCGCTATCTCTACGAGACCGTGGGCACGCCGTGGTTGTGGTATGAGCGGCGGCTGCTCGACGACGCGACGCTCGCCGCGCAGATCGCCAAGGAGACGACCGAGATCTTCGTCCTCTATGTCGGCGGCGTTCCGGCAGGCTATTTCGAGCTGGACGCGGCCGATCCGCGCGAGACCGAGTTGGCCTATTTCGGCCTGATCCCCGAATTCATCGGCCGGCGGCTCGGTCCGTTTCTGCTGCAGGCGGCGATCGAGCGGGCCTGGACCCGGGCGATCGATCGGCTGTGGGTGCATACCCGCACCTTCGATCATCCGCGGGCGCTCGGTTATTATCAGCAGGCCGGATTCGAGGTTTACGCCCGCCGGTCCTTGCGTTTCGAGGACCCGCGCATCCGAGGCATCCTACCCCGCTCGTTGCGCCATGCGCGCCTGCCGCCTCTCGATTAGGCAGCCCAACCTGGATATTTCTCTCGTTTAGCAAGTATTTACCATTTAGTTGGTACGGGTCAGGAGCCGATCGCATAACGCATTGAGATATAATGAGGTTCTCCATCGCCAAACCGGGGTGGGGTTATTCCATTTAGGGGTAAATAACCGAAATCAGCCCCAGGGCGGCCTAGGCTGTGCCCGCCGGGTCGCCCTCACCGCCGCTCCTGTCGGTTCATGCTGATCTACCCTCGGTTCCCCCAGAGCGAGATTGATTGCAGTCGAGGTCAGGACCCCGCCTCACAACTGTACGAGCGACTTCTGTGACAATTTTTGGGCACTGCGGCGCGCTTAACCAAGTGTTAACCATGCCGGGCAGTAATGGCCTCTAGGTTAACCGTGTCACAAATCTAAAAGCGGGAGCCCTATGTTCCGAGTACTACGCTCAGTTTTGAAGAAAGAGGGGCGATTCACCCCGGTCGAGTACGGAATTATGATCGGGATGACCTTGATCGCTGTGGAGCAGATGGTCCTGAAAGTCTAGGTCTTCGGCCTGGGACGAGTTGACAACGATGCCGGGGAGAGAGGGATGCCGGACGCGTTTGGGGGGAACTCGGGCATCCCTCACTCAAGCAACCCGTCGTTACCTTGGAGCGCCCAAAGTGGCGAAAATTGATGACCAATTGATCCTGAAGCGCGCCAAGGCACTCTGCAACGAAGCGGGGATCGCGTGGGATTGGTCTGACACGTCCTTACCCGACGCTCGCGTCCTCGATGTTGCAGGTCGACGTGAATTGCTGATGCGCTGCCGACAGCAACTGATCAACGAGCTTGGCGACTCGGTACCAGCGACCTTCGATGAAGAGCCAAGGGACGTCGTTGGTGCCATTATGGCGGCTCCAGGTCGCCCCACCTCGGCGACACCGCCGCCCCCTTCGTATCGCGTTCGCGACAACGCCGCTTAAGCTCTAGATCGAGCACACAGGGTTCGGGGTGATGCCGCTCGCGAAGCCGACCATTCGAGAACACCTGCAATTTGGCGCCGGGCTATTGCTCGCCTGGGCGTGCCCCGGGCTGTGCGTATACGGCGTTCTCTCGGCTATTCGAGGGGCCGGGCTGTCTTAAACTTGACACCTTGCGAGGCGGGCCTGTAACACAACCTTCGCACGCACCCGGTACGGTGCGGCGATGACGGATGATGACATCGTTTTCGGCCTCGAACTGGTCGCGCTGCCGTCATAATCATCTATGGCGGTGTGCTCGCGTTCATCTGGACCCGGCCACAGGCAGCAGCGGCTTTCGCGTCAAGTTCGACTTGTTGTCCAATGTTCAACTAAGGTCAGCAATTCGTTTATCCTAAATGGCTTAGAGAGGTACGCGTCGCATCCACTCGCGAGTATTTGCACCTCATCTCCGGACATGGCAAACGCGGTGACTGCAATGATAGGGATCGTGCGCGTTTCATCATCATATTTAAGCCGACGAGCCGCTTCCATTCCGGAAATATCGGGTAGCTGAATGTCCATCAGGATCAAGTCAGGCCGGTGTTGACGAGCAAGTTCAAGTGCTGGCTCTCCCAGCCGAGTTGTGAATATTGTATAACCATTATATTCAAGTATGTCGTTCAAGAGCTTGAGGTTTAGCTCATTATCTTCGACTATCAACACCGTCTTGGGCGCAGAAGGCTCCGATGGATCGCCAAGCATCGACCAAATTTCTCTGGAGCAGAACAGCAGCAGCCGGAGGGCACTGTCCCGCAAAAGGCGAGGCTTCCATATAATAGCGAGGATTCCTATAAAAATTGATGCTTAATTTGGCAACTGGCTTAGGTTTCTTTTGTGTTAAGGTTGAGGGGCGAGCGATAGGATGTCATTCGATGCCCGCGAGGGTGGACGAGGCAGCGCGTAAACTAATCGAGCAGCACGGTACCCGTGCCGTCCATGTCGCAGTTGAACAGCTGAACCAAAGTATCGACGAACGCGACCACCCCGCCCGGGATTTCTGGGCCCAGGTGGTTCATGCCATCCACGAATTCGAAGGCCCCAAGAGCCGGACTGTTAGCAAGGCGCGCACGGTCCGGGTGCACAGAAAAACTCGTTAGCGGATGGCGGGCTGAGGCATCCGATTCGCTGCCGTCTGGAACGACGGCTGCGGTGTCGCGAGTGCGACGCGTGGGGGAAGGTGCTAGTTTCGGTTCACTGGGGCGCCGGGTAGCTGACGCTGATGAAGAAAAGAATGAGCACCGGAATTGGGATCGTGCTTATTGCACTGATCGGTCCGACTCTAGCTGCTGCTGAGATACAAAGCCGCGAGCAGTTATTTAAGATATTGTGCATCGGCGACAAATCTATTGGCTTTGATTGGGAGAATAACGAGTGGGTGAAGGCTCAATTTACACCAGAGAAGTACCTTATTGAAAAGCTGCGCATCGACGATAAGTCTACACCATTCTGCGCGATGAAGGCCGGGGACGATAAACCATTTAGAACCGACGACTACGCTCTAGAACGAGGCTGCTATAGCGTTCGCACGCTCGGTCAAAAGTCCTATCCGACACCCGCAAAATTGTGCTTGGAAGAGTGGAAAAAATCAGGCGAAGAATGGGGCCTTAATTCGGTCTCCTGCCATGACTCGGAATACATACAGTTTAAGCCAGAAGGCGCATTCATCCTCTCAATGTGGTCTGCACCTCATGACTTAGACGATGATGCACAGCAAAAGGACTCAAAATCGATAACTGTGGGCAGATGCGGTGTTATGTAGCTACTGTGGCTCTCCGGCCTTCTTCATCCTCTTCTTGAGCTGGTAGACGGTCGTATCCGAAATGCCGAGCAGGTCCTCGATCTCGAGCCCAAGCTACGGTGCCGGGAGTGCGACGCGAGGGGGAAGGCGGTGGTGTCGGTCAGGTGGGCGGAGGCTTAGGCAGAGCGATCCGGCGGCAGCAGCTCAAGGCTCATCGCCAGGATCTCGTAATTCCGGGCCACCTGAAAAAGCTCGCGGCGCGTCTGAGGGTCAAGGGTAGCTTCGGCGATTGTGCGCACGAGAGCAGCTTCCCGGCGATATCGCTCGGTACGTTCGTGCCTAGAGTTCGCACTCTCTGAGAGCGGCTGCATCGCGCACCCTCACCCTGTGCGCAAATCTTCGCCACTGTATGGCTAAGACTTGGTTAAGGCGGCGAGGAGGCAGCCGACTAGACTGCGAACTCCCGCGCGCCTTCGGCCCGGAGCCAAGCTGCTTCCGCGGCATCGGCGATCTCCACAAGGGAGGCGGCAGCGATCGGATGGCCGGTTCGGTGTGCCTCCGCAGCGGCTTCATTGAGCTGCCAGATAGCCGCGATCCCTTCGCGGGCCAGGATCGACAAGGCAAGCTTTTCGGAGAGGGTGTGGGCGCGGGTCATCTGCTATGCCCGCCGCGCTTCGGTATCGCGATAGATCTGGTATCGGGTGCTTCGTAGACCGTGAACGCCGTAGCGGTCGAGATCCCGCTCCCAAGCCACAAACTCATCGACCGACAGATTGTAGCGCTGGCACGCCTCGTCTATCGCAAGCCAGCCACCGCGAACGGCCTCTATTAAGGCGGCCTTGCGTCGCACCGTCCATCGTTGGCCGGGCGATGGCAGCTCACGCATCGGACTGAACGCATCCGCCCAGGCGTCGTTCCTCGGCGAGCCAATCTCCGGTTGCATTGTCGTTTCCCCCTACCGGTGCCATTCGGGCACGGCCGCGACGATAGGCGAGGTAAGTTTGAGAATTGATTATGCTTTGTGATTAATTTGAGATTACTTGCCGCGACAAAATGGCCGGACGACCGGCGGTAGCGGCTGCGGTGCCGAGAGTGCGACGCGACGGGGAAGGCGGTGGTGTCGGTTAGATGGGGAGGCGGGTCCGCGTTGACTGGATATTAACCATCAAGGATTAGCTATATTGCGGGTCCGCATGATATTCCGGCCTTGAAACTTAGTCCCCCCTATCTATCCAATGAGCGGGAGACTCCCCTCACTGCACCTGGAGTTGGCACAGGCTTAGATCCCGGGGCGATGCACCTCTGATCCGTTTCGCGCAATGTACGATTGGCTGAATGAGTTCCCGTTCGCATGGTTGCTCGTCGCGGCCTTGGCGCTTTTCTACCTCGCCGTGACTGCGATCTACACACATGTGATGATCCTAGTAACGAATAGGTCGGATCGTGCACTCGCAAAAAGAGAAGAACAGCGGATGCGAGTTGAGCCGCCAACTTCCGTCATCACCAGACCAACACCGGTCTCCCCGATTTTAAAGGCCCATGATGGCGAAGTGGCCGCCGTCGCATGGGATCGCGTGACATCGAGCGAGATCGAACTTATGAAGCACCTTCTCAACATCTATCGTTCCGAACTGCTAGCGCAACATGCGGAAGAATTGAGAGCATTAGATGCGCAGCAGGCCGAAGTTGAGGCGCTTGAGCGGTCAATCAGTGCATTCGCTGAGAAATATCTGACAGAGCGAGAGGACGGGGCTGCGGCTTAGCTTCTCAAGCCGCCAAAAAAAGAAGGCCGGATATTAAATACATGCCGCTATTTGTTGAAGCCAGTTTCAGCCGCTGGGGCCAAACGGTTGGTTTGCCTATATCACCGGCAGCATGAACACGAACCTTACCGACACCGATCGCGCCGATCTGGCGCGGTTCCTGCGCGAGGCCATCGAGGCCGACCGCTACCCGTTCTCGCCCAGGGTGCGGCGGCTCAAGGAGCTGCTGGCGAAGATCGACCCGACGCCCGCGCCGGTCGTGAGTCCGTACCCGGCACTGCGGCGGTCGGAGCGGCCGGAGCCTCGTGCTGGCGAAGAGGCGGCGGCGGTAATCACAAAGACCAGGGAAAAGAACGATGTTGTACAACGATGATTTCATCCTCTCATTACCTGACGATTCTAATGCCGCCTTGGCGGCTGTCATCGGTCGCTTATTGGCTTCTGGGGACCAAGGACCGCAGGCTATTCTCGAAGCTCGCGATTTGGTCGTCGCAATCAGTTATCGACACGGTCTCGACACTGCCAGCGAAGCCTTCAGAACTTCTGCCGATGCGAACGTTATTAGGCAAGCACTTAACCAAATCTACCACCGAGCGATCGATTCTCTTCAAACCGAAGCAAGCCTAGATAAACAGCAACACTTTGCTGCGTTGCTAGGTCATGGTTTCTATTACGAATTTTCGGAGGCAGACACCAAGCGTGTCCAGGATTTGGTCAATGAATTACGAGGTCTGATCACCGAGAGCACAAGATTTGAGCCCGATCACAGAACCAGAATATTAGACAAGTTGGAGATGCTGCAGCGGGAGATCCATCGGCGCATTTCTAACTTGGATCGAATCTATGGTTTGATCGGCGATGCGGGCGTGATGCTCGGCAAGTTCGGGAACGACGCTAGGCCGTTCGTGGATAGGATTCGGGAGATCGTCGAAATTGCTTGGCGATCTCAGGCTAACGCCGAACAACTACCGGCTAGCGCCCGACCGGCATTGCTTACAACCGAGCACGAGACGCCGCCGCATGAATAGGGCCGGCTAACGGAAATGGACCTGCCGGCCCGGCCTCGACCACATGCGCCTAAGCATCGACTCGGCACGGTGCATCCGCAGTAGCTCCGGCAGGGCGGCACAGGTCTGGCATAGCGGCGCGGCGACCACCTTGCTGCGATCGGGCGGCCTGTTTCGGCTGATGATCGTGAACGGCCGCTCCCCGGTCGGCGCGTCGCAGATCAGGCACGCGAGGTCGGGGTGGTCAGCCCATAGCGGTCCGCAGACCGCATACGCATCGGCGCCGTTCCGGATCTGGCGCATCGCGTCGGCGACGTCGGATTTCGCCAGCTCGATCAGGACGAGCTCGGGCATTCCTTCACCCGCGCTCGGACGCGGTCCGCCAGCGCGACGAGTGCGCGCAACCCAGCCGCCGGGCGGCGGCCGTCCATGCCCCTGATAGGCTCCGGCCCCGTTAATCGGTTGGAAGGGGCCGCGTGAGAGAACCGCACCGGGTTAACAACGCGACGCGGTAGGCTATGTATACTCGCCCAGATTCTTCAACTTATAGCATCGAGGCAATCGAGGAGATTCTGCGCGTATTAGCGCGCCAGGCCAACCTCAGCGCCGATGATGTTATTCGGGCAAGCGCGCGTCGGCAGAACCGGAGCCTCTCGCCTAGTCTAAGGCCGACTGGGTTCGAGTCCGCAATCCGTCGCATTCTTGGATAAAGAACTCGTGGCGCCGCGGCTTCCCTGGCGGCTTTTGCTAAGCGCCCATCCAGAAAGTTAATGAGGCAGGGGAACCAGTTGTGATTCTTCGCCCGCACCCTGCTTTGGGCTGGAGCCGACAATTGTGGAGCGTACCCCCCAAAGCTTCTGAGCTCTGTTCTCACTCTCGCCGGCGGCGCCTTCGGATCAAGCAGAGACCGGCGAGGGCGCTGACCAAAATAGTCAATGATGCCGGCTCGGGAACCGCCGCCACGGTGAAGACAAAGCTTCCACCACCACCGCCGCCGCCGAACAGGCCGTCAAAATCGCCCGTATGGCCCGCGCCGCCCACCACGATGTCCAGTACAGTTCCGGCGGTGAGGAAAAAGTCACCCTCGGCTAGTGCACCAAAGCCGCCACTGCCACCACTGCCGCCGCCGCCCTGTGCCCCTTCAGCGAGGATGTCATAGAGCCCGGTTGTGGGGACAGTGAAAGATTGTTGAGCGCCGGTAAAGGAGAACAGAAGTCCGTTGATCTCTACAAAGCCATTATTGCCGGCCTGACCAGCCGAGTTAGTAACGCCGTTGACCCCGCTCGTTAAGGCGATAAGTGTACCCAAGGCACTGACGAACGATCCGCCGCCACCGCCGGCGAAGTTGCCACCATCACCACCACCACCACCGGAATAACCACCGCCGCCACCGCCACCCTGCCAACCACCACCACCGCCACCGCCAAAACCGCCATTTGCCCTTTGAACATTGTCGGTTCCGCCCAGGCCGCCTTGAAAGGTCGGCGGACCGAAGCCGCCCTGGCCTGATGAGCCGTTCTGGACGCCGCCTACGGTGCCCAGCCCGTTGCCGCCATTGCCAAAAAAGCCGGCGCCGCCACCGCCGTTATTGATTCCTCCGTCACCCGTGCCACCCGCGCCGCCGGTACCACCGACGCCTCCCGCGCCACCGCCGGGGCCAAAACCTGCTTGCCCGGCCGTCCCAGATTGACCGGCGCCACCGGATACAAGAGATCCTAAATATCCAGCACCACCGCCGCCGCCGCCAACGACGAAGAGGTCAGCATGAGCGGGCGCAGACGCCAGAAGCGCGGCGGCAAGTGTGAGAGCCGACGTGGCTCCAAGGAACCGGCCTTTCATGATGCGTTTCCCCTGGTGATTTTTGGTATACAAGGATTCGTGGCTTGCATATTCGTGCAAGGTTCGTGCCACGTCGTTAAACTCAGTGTTCCCTAGGGCACACCAAGATCCAAGTTCCGAGCCAGTGTAAAAAATCACGACGCTTTTGAATTTATTGAGATCGAATGCGATTGCGCCAAATTTTATTTATAAGCCCCTCGTGTACCGCACACGGCGCCAAAACCAAGCCCCTGCGTGGGTTCCGCATCTGTAGCGCTGTTGGTATCGAGGCATGATTCTTTGTTCTCGATCGCCCCAGAGGTACCCCTTGGGTTGTAAAACCTGCCGACATGGGTGGGTCCGCATGCCCCAAAGCTTCTTTTCCGCCTGCGATGATCCGCTGCGTGGCGCGTGCCTGCCAGAGCGTTGAGTCTGACTTCGAACTTCTTGGATGGGCCCCTAAGCGCCCGGTCGGTGTGCGTTATCGCCGTACCAGTGACCCTTGGCTTTTAAGGAAGGCGTGGATCTTTTCCAGCAATGCCGGGTCGCTGATCTCGTGGCCAAGTTCCCAGTCTTTTAGGCCCTTCGCATCGCCCTTCGCGATGAAGTCGTCTATGTCGTTCTCACCGAACGGGCCTTGCCCGAGGGCGATCGTCAGGTCGATGACGCGCTCGGTGTAGGGCGCGGAGATCATCGGTCAGCCCCGCGCTCGACCGGAATGGACAATCGGGAGCGCGGGGTCATCACAGGCGAACCGCGCCGCCGCCCGGGTCGGCGTGGCGCTCCGGCGCGCTTTCGCTCGCGCCGGTTCTGATGCGCGGGCACAGGGATAGAGGGACCCCATCCCGTCGCGGCCGGTGTTTTTGACGTCACCGCCGGCTGGACGTCTTCGCGCGACGGTACGGGCGCGAAGCTGAGAAAAAAGGGCCGGTCCTGCAGAAAGGAGTGAACCGCAGCCCGGCCGGCCGGGGTTTTGAGATGACGGGGCACTCGCCGGCTTATCCCCACCCCGCGCCGCAGAACGCGCGAAGGACGTCATCATTCGGTACCGCCCGGCAGCGGCGCGTTGGCGTCGGTAGTGAGCGCTTCGAGCGCGGCGCGCCACGCGGCGGCGGGGCGCGGGTCGACCGGGATACCGCGAGATTCGAGGCGATTCTCGACGTCCCAGCCGCGCCCGGTTGGCGGTAGGCCGATGCGGTTCAGTTCGACCATCGCGAGGCGCAGCGACTCGACCCGGGCCAGCGCGGCATCCCACTCCGCGACCAGCGCGGCGGCGGCCGGGCTCGCGGCGATTGTGCCGGCGATCGCCGCGGTGAGGTCGCCGCGCGCGAAGCTGAGCGAGTATCTCGCCTGGCCGATCTCGGCCTCCAGCGCCGCCTGGCCGGCCAGCGCGGCGTCGTGCTGGCGCTTCGCCTCGGCGAGGCGGCGAGTGGCGGACGCGATCAGGTCGCCGTCCGCGACCGTCGTGTCGTCGAGCAACTTGGCGACGTATTGCTGTGGCTGATCCTCGCGGGCGGCGGCGAGCAGGGCCTCAGCGGTCTCGACCGCGCGGAACACGGCGAGGCGGGCGTCTGAGGCCTTCGGTATGGCGCCTTCGAGAAGGTTTAGCCGCTCGACGGCGGCGCGATGCTTGCCGACCGCGGCGGCGAGGTGCGCGCGTTCGGGCGAGAGCGGCGGCGGTGCCGCGATGCGGGTGGCGGTTGCGGTGGCGGGCATCAGATCTGCCCGACCCGGCCGGCGTTCGGGAACCGCTCGCTGAACGGCTTGACCGATCGCCCGGCGTCCATCGCGATGCCGCCCGCGCGGAATATCTGGTCGTCCTTGTCTCGCTGCGCGGCGAGCTGCGCTTGCTGCCGCTGGTGAACCCGGCGCGGGTCGGGCTGGATGCCCATGGTGTCCACGGTGACGCGATTCATCAACTTGTGCAGCCGGCGCAGGCTCGCGTCCTGCGCGCCGCCGGGGCGCGGCCGGGCCGGGAACGGCGGCGGCTCGTCCTGCGCCTCCCGCTCGGCCTCCATTTCGGTGTTGGGCTCGTCGGTGTTGTCGGGATCTTCCTCGACGGGTGGCGGGTCGACGCCGATGATCTCGCAGAGGTCGGCGAAGTCATCGGGATCGAGGCGGGATTGGAGGAACTGGAGGATGCGATCCTGCAGCTCGGGGTCGAGCTGGTCATGAGCGCGGCGCAGGTTGCGCGGGAGGGCGTCGAGGGCCATGCCCGGGTGGGTGTCGATGGTGTCGGTCGGGGTCTTGAAGCCCCAGCTGCGCATCGCGGCGACCGGGTCCGGGCAGTATCGCATCGCGATGGCGGAGGCCAAGGTGTAGACGTCGGTGCTCATTAGGTTCTCCTTTGTTATCCGGTACGGCGGCGTCGATAGCGGGCGAGGTCGACGAGGGAGGTGCTGATGCCGAACACGCCGCGCGCGTTCGGGTTGGCGGGGCGCAGGCCGGCGAGAATTCGGCGCTCGGCGGCGGGACGGGAGGCCTCGGTGACGAGGTCGCTGCGGCCGGTGAACAGCGCGACGATCGACACCGGGCGGCCGGCTTCCTGCACGGCACCGAGCGCCGCCTGAGCGAGCGCGACGACGACGTCGATCTTGTGGCTGCCGGTGGACTTGCTGATCTTCCAGCCGCGCGGCATCTCGATCGCGACCGCGCGCTGCACCGCGAGGCGGATCTCGTCGTCGGGATATGCGAGAAGCGATGCCGACTTGATAAGCTCATAGAGGTTCTGGCTGGCCTCGGTGATGTTGCCGGGGTTCTGCGCGAACTCGATCATCGGCACGCGGCGGGCCAGCAGGCGCTGCGCGGTCGCCGCCATCTGATAGGGGTCGTACCGGACCTCTTTGACGCTGAAGCGCGCGGACAAGTCGAGCAGCGTCGCCTCGATCGTCGCCTCGAAGTCTAGCGGGTTCTCGGCGGATGGCTGGAAGATCCGGTGATTGACGAGGCGACACCGCTGGGTATCGCGGTCATAAGTGCAGGCGACGATCGCGGTCGAGTCGCGCTTCACCGAGGCGTCGACGCCGACCCAGATCGGGAGCGACTGGTCGGCGAAGATCGGCGTCGCATCCGGGTCGACGCAGCGGTCATACCATTCGATCGGAATAAAGGAATCCTCTGTGCTGACCCAGCGGTTCTCAATCTGCCGAAGGTACGCGTTCGGGCGGTGCGCCTCGCGCATCTGCGCCCGCCACTCTTCGGTCTGCCAGGGCGCGGAGAACGAATGCGACCAGTACATCAGCAGGCCACCGGCGACGTATAGATCCGGGCCGATCAGGGTGCCGGCGAGGCCGCGGCGGTAGATCGACTCTAGCAGCTCGGCCTCGCCCTCGAACCCGGCGTAGGTGACGGTCAGCCGGCAGGCGATCTGGCGGGTCGGGGGCGGGATCATCTCGTCCCAGAGGCGATGGGCGCGCTCCGAGGTGTAGCCCCACAATTCGTCGAAGACGGTGATCGTCGGGTTGGCACCGGCGGCACCGGCGTAGTCGGAGGCGATCGCGGTGATCGTCGCGCCGCGATCGGTGAACTCGATCTGCCGATTGGTGACGGTCGCGCTAGACGCCAGCAGCGGGCTCGCCTCGACGATGCGCGCCGCGGCCTGGAATACGCGGCCCTGGGATTGCTCGAAGTCGTTCGCGGCGCAGTAGCCCTCGGCGTATCGGCCGCCGAGGACGCGGATCACGTACAGCAGCACCATTGCGGCGAAGGCGGTCTTGCCGGACTTCTTTGGCGCGGAAAAGATGAGTTCCGGATAGCGCAGCCGGCCGTCCGGGGTCCGGTCGAACGCGTGCCGCAGGAACAGTCGCTCGGCATCGGTCAGAACGAAGTGGCGGCCGGTCTCCGGGTTGACCAACGTCGACTCGATGAAGGCGGCGCCGGTCGGTGTCATAACCACGGGAGCCGCCGCAGGATCGCGAGGTCGATCAGGAGACGCGCGTCATGGGTCTCGCGGGTGTAGCCATACGCATAGGGGTCGGTGCTGTGATCGCCGCCGGCGCGGGCGCGGGTGATCAGGGCGTCGAGCAGGTCGGCGGCATCATCACGATCGGTGTCGCTGACGAAGGCGTCGGCGTCGGTCAAGATCGCGGCGGGCGGGAGATCGCGCGAGTAGCGGTCCCAGATTTTGTCCAGGTGCCAACTCGCTTCCTCCTCGGCGGCACGCGCAGCGCGCTGGCGCTCCATGAGCCGGGTAGTGCGGGCCTCAAGCGCGGGGTCTAGCGCTCGGCCGTCCGCGTCGTGCGGCTGTTCCCAGAGCCGGAAGCGGGTGTTCCAACGGTACTCCAGCGAATACAGGCGGCCTCGCAGCTTGTCGGCTGCGACGGCCTCGGCGTAGGCGGTGCAGAACGCGCTCACACAGCGTCCTCCGCTGCGTCAAGCCGGGGGGCTATGGCAATAGCGGCCCGGGCTTTCACGGCGGTAGGGACGATGCCTAACCGCGCTGGCGACGGGGTTATCATGCCGCGTCGTCCTCTGCGGCGGCGAGCTCGGCAAGGTGCTGGTCGAGGGTCTTTCCCGATGTGGCGTGGGGCTCAACGCCCAGCGCGACCAGGGTGCGACGCAAAGCGTTGTTCCAGGCGATCGCGTGGTTGGTGTCGTGCAGGGTCAGCGGCTCGCCCGCCAGGATCTTCCGGTCGATCTGCGAGACCCGGAGCGAGAAGATCACGGCGCGGTCGATCAACAGCCGCTGCGTGACGCTCGGGTTCCCGCCGACGTGCCGGGTGAGCTCGTCGCGGACGCGACGCATCAGCTGACTTTCTTTGGTGCGACCGTCGAGCTTCACAAGGCCAAACTTGCGGCTGTATGTTCCTATCTTTGGGATTTTTCCAGTCATGCTAGAGAACATAACCGCTGTATTGTTACCTGTAAATACCCGTGGAGCTTCATTAGTGTATTCAGCGAGGTTCATATTTCACTTTATTTGGGAAGATACTTGGGTCCCCGCGGCGATCACAGCGGGGATCTGCGCGCCGTCAGGGCTGGTTTAGGTTATTTGCCTTTGGGGTGGATCCGGAGAGCCGCGGGAGGTGTGCGGATCTTAGGCTGGGTCCTCTAATCATTAGTTAGCTGAACAGAGCTGGGAGCGGGCTAAAGCTGAAGGAGGACGAGTGTAAGTATCAGTGGGCAGGCGCGGAGCGCATTACACATTACACATTACACTTCGTTCTAGGGGAGGGTGGGGGTCGGTCCGAGACAGCGGGGGGGGCATAGATAGGGAAGGCTAAAGGCTCTATCACTATATCTATCTATACTTATAATATAAGTGTAATGTGTAATTTCTCTGCCTATCCCGTTGCCCCTGCTAGCTTTTTCGCGTTACACTTGGCATTACACTTCCAGAATGGATGTGTAATGCGTAACC
>Ga0210400_10002218_pt1 | contig 18296 bp, 16 predicted proteins | sample IncBWH26MmetaG_FD_155456 | JGI IMG/M metagenome (GOLD analysis project Ga0210400, IMG submission 155456) | Forest soil microbial communities from Barre Woods Harvard Forest LTER site, Petersham, Massachusetts, United States - Inc-BW-H-26-M | ecosystem: Environmental > Terrestrial > Soil >...
AATCTCTCCGAACTCCTGCAGCACGAAATCGACCACCTCGATGGCATCCTCGCCATCGACCGCGTCGTCGACACAAAAACCATCTGCACCCGCGAGGAATTCGAAAAGCGCTATCGCGATGCCAGCCCGTATGCGGCGCCTCCGTCTACAATGATCAGGTCGTAGGTCTCAGGTCTTCGAATCGTAGGCTTCATGCAAGAATGAGCGCCCAACACCGAACACCTGTGACCCAAGACCCGATCCGTCATGTTACACATCGGCATCGTCGCATCCAGCGCGGAAGGCGCCGCGCTTTGTTATCGCACTATCTGCGTGGAAGGCGCGGAGTTGCTCGGCCCCTACAATCATCCCGAAGTATCGATGCACGGCCATCCTTTCATTCAATACAAGAACTACATCGATGCCAGCGACTGGGCCGGCATCGCGGAACTCATGCTGTCGTCCGCTGAAAAGTTGGCCAAAGCCGGCGCCGACTTCCTCATCGCTCCCGTCAACACGGTCCATCAGGCCTTCGATCTGGTGGCGCACCGCTCCCCGCGCCCCTGGCTGCACATCGCAGTCGAAGTCGCGAACGAAGCCAAGCGGCACGGCTACAAACGTCTCGGAGTTCTCGGAACCCGCTCACTGATGGACGGCCCCGTCTACCGCGAAACGCTGAAGGCAGCAGGCATCGAGCATCGCGTCCCCGGAGCGGAGCAGCGCGAGCGCATCCATCGCATCATCTTCGACGAACTGGTCCAAGGCACGTTCCTGCCGCGCACCCAGACCTATTTCACCGAAGTAATCCGCAGCTTGAAAGATGAAGGCTGCGACGCCGTCGCCCTGGCCTGCACCGAGATCCCTCTGCTGATGACGCAAGAACAATCCCCGCTCCCCATGCTCGATTCCACGCGCATCTTGGCGAGAGCCGCCTTGCGCAAGGCGGTAGAGGGTTGAACGTTCTATCTGAGGACAGCCGGGGGCGGCTGTCCGCCGAGCGAAGCTCGGCGATTTCTTGGAACCGCAATTCGGAAGGTGCGAAATGAGAATTCACTCACTTCTGTCATCGGTCCTGCTTTTGACTACGGTCGCGTTGTGCCAGAGCACAACCAGACCCAAACACGCGCCCGTATTCGACTCGGAGGCCGCCATCGCGAGGGCCGAGGCGGTGTTGATCCCCGTTTACGGCAAGAAGCACATTGAAAGCGAGCGCCCGTTCACGGCTACACTGAAGGGAGATGTATGGACCGTTTGGGGCACCCTTCATTGCCCCGATGGCAAAGGAGGAGTAACAACGGTTTGCGTAGGCGGCGTTGCGATCGTGAAGATCGACAAGCGTAACGGTCGTATCCTGCACATGGGGCATGGCATGTGAAGCTGAGTCCGACTCCTGGAACGTAAAATGTCGCCACAACGCCACCACCTCAAATTCCGCCAACTTCCCGGCCCCTACGCCATCGTGCGCCTTACCTCCGACGCCGCCATCCCCGGCTGGGCGACCAAAGGCGATTTCACCTCCATCAGCCGCACCGCCGACGAACTCTCGATCGTCTGCCCCACGGCTAATCTCCCGCCGGAGGTGACCTCACCCCACCGCTGGATCTGCCTGAAACTCGAAGGCCCGTTCCCCTTCTCGCAAACTGGAGTCCTGCTCTCCTTCATCGAGCCGCTCTCGAAGAACGATATCCCCATCTTCGCCGTCTCAACTTATGACACCGATTGCGTGCTGATTCCGGAGGAGCACGCGCGAGCCGTCGACATACTGCGCGAAGCAGGCCATGAACTCTGGCCGAGAGACGATTCCTGGCGCAAGCCAGTTGAATAGAAGGGCTTGTCTTTTCTTCGCGTTCTCAGCGGATATTCCTCAGCGATCTCGGCGATTAAAGGCTTTAGGGCTTTTAACCGCGAAGAGGGCAGAGGATGGCCGCAGAGAACGCTGAGAAAAGCTAAAGCCGCAAGGAGGTGGACTCTGAAACGATTACATCGGCTGCCATTCAACCCACCGAATCTACCAAACACTGCAGCCGCGCATGCGCTCAGTCCAGGCCTATGATGTAATAGTAGTTAACCAATTCATGCCATCCGTCCTCACAACCCTGCGCCGCCGCGCCAAAGCCCTGCACCGCAACATCCGCGGAGCCAGGATGGCCGCGCACGCGCTCGCTTCGACAGACCATCCGCTGCTGGCGCACCTCATCCCCATGCGCCGCTGCAACCTGGCCTGCACCTATTGCAACGAGTACGACGATTTTTCGAAGCCCGTCCCGATCGACGAAATGTACCGCCGCATCAACAAACTAGGGTCGCTGGGCACCGCGGTCGTAACCATTTCCGGCGGAGAGCCGCTGATGCATCCCGAGCTCGATGACGTCATCCGCCGCATCCGCGCCAATGGCATGATTGCCGGGCTTATTACGAATGGCTATCTGTTGGTCGCCGACCGGATCCAGCGCCTGAACCGCGCCGGACTCGAGTGGCTGCAGATTTCCATCGACAACGTGAATCCGGATGAGGTCTCGAAGAAGAGTCTGAAAGTTCTCGACAAGAAGCTGCAACTGCTGGCCGAACACGCCGACTTTCACGTGAACATTAATTCCGTCGTCGGCGGCGGCATCGCCCATCCGCAGGACGCCCTCACCATCGGCAAGCGTGCGATTGAACTAGGATTCACTTCGACCATCGGAATCATTCACGACGGCAGCGGCCAGTTGCAGCCGCTGAACGATGAAGAGCGCCGCATCTACCACGAAATGCAGGCGATGGAAAAAAGCAGCTTCACCCGCATCAACTCATTTCAAGACAACATCGCCAAGGGCCAGCCCAACGACTGGCGCTGCCGCGCCGGCGGCCGCTATCTCTACATCTGCGAAGACGGACTCGTCCATTACTGCTCACAGCAGCGCGGCTACCCCGGCGTTCCGCTGGCCACCTACACCCGCGACGACCTGCGCCGCGAATATCTCACCGAAAAATCCTGCGCGCCGCACTGCACGGTGTCATGCGTGCATCAGGTTTCCATCTTCGATTCCTGGCGCGCCCCGCAGAATCCGGCGACCGCTCAGCCGAATGATCTGGTGCAGATCGGCTAATCCAAATCCTTGTCATTCCGACCCCTGGAGCGGACGCGAGGGACGGAGGAGTCTCGGCACCGATATGACTAGGTTGGAGGTGCCCGGGGTGCCCCATCCTTTCGCGTTCTGCGCGAAAGGGTGCGACTTGGTGAGGCCGGTGCAAGGTTCGTTCTACGCACCAAGAACTTATGCTATAGGCCTCATCGTTCCCAGCCTTGCGAGGGACGCAAGGCTGGGGCACCCCCGGTTATTTGCCCCGATCATCTCTGAAGAAACCTAAATCACTTCTTCGGCTGCGCGCTAGGCGGCAAAACTCCATTCAGCCGCAGATACATTGCCGCTGCCGCGTAGTGATCGGCCCAGCCGCTGGACAGGATCAGCGAAGCCATGGCGCGCGGACCCTGCCGCCCGCCGAATATTTCGATGCTGTCGCTCAGCTTCGAGTCGTCCATCTTGCCGATGACGTCGCTGCAGAAGCTGTACGACGCTTTCACCGCAGCCACCAGCGAATCCTTAGAGTCGGTCTCTTTCGGCTCGTCCATTTTCGGAGCAGGCACGTCGGCCGCCTTGGCGCAGAAAGAGTTGTTGAAGCCGATGATGTGCACGACCAGGTGGGCGAACGTTTCTTGATCAGGCGTCGGCTTGTAGGCAAACTTGTCGGCGGGCATGGCCTCCACGGCGCCAACGGTATTGCCCTGCGAGCGCTGCAGCAGGAAGCGCAGCGAAGTTGTGACTGGGTCCTTGACCGGCGCAGCCGCCGGAGTTGTTGCAGCGGGAGTGGAAGATTGAGCGACCGCAAGCGCGGCATAAACAACCAGAGCACTAACAGCAAGAATACGTTTCACGGAAAGCCTCCTGAGAGTTTCCAGCATATACCGGTGGAGCTATCGGTCACCAATATCAGACGCAGGGAATGACAAAACGATAAAAGAAATCTGTGAAGCCCTGTGGCCTCTGTGGTTGAAGCCCTTGCCTTTCGTGAAACAATACCGCGATGCCCAGCCACCCCGATTTTCTCTACGGCACCGCCTGGAAGGAAGACCGCACCGCGGCCCTGACAGACCTCGCGCTGCGCACGGGCTTTCGCGCCATCGACACCGCCAACCAGCGCCGCCATTACTTCGAAGCCGGAGTCGGCGAAGGCCTAGCCGCAGCCTATCGCGCCGGCATTGTCACGCGTGACGATCTTTTTCTGCAGACGAAATTTACCTACCTGCGTGGACAGGACCATCGCCTGCCCTACGACCCCGCGGCAAGTCTCTCGGTTCAGGTCGCGCAGTCGTTAGCCAGTTCGCTCGAGCATCTCGGCACGGATCACGTCGACAGCTTCGTGCTCCATGGTCCGTCCTCCGGCTACGAGTGGACCGACGCCGACGAAGAAGTATGGGAAGCAATGCGCAAGGAGCGCGACGCCGGACGCACGCGCCTGCTGGGGGTGAGCAACGTCTCGGTGCAGCATCTTGAGCAACTCGAGTCGGCTAACGCGGAACTCCCCGCATTCGTTCAGAACCGATGTTTTGCGCGTGTCGGATGGGATCGTGAAGTGCGGACATTCTGCAACCAGCACAAGATTACTTATCAGGGATTCTCGCTACTCACGGCGAATCCGGAAGTCCTGCAGCATCCTCCGCTAATCGCTCTCGCGGCCCAGATGAAAGCAACTCCGGCGCAAGTAGTGTTCGCGTTCGCGCGCTCCGTCGGAATGCTGCCCTTAACCGGCACTTCCAACGCCACGCACATGAAGGAAGATCTCGAGAGCCTCAACCTGACGCTGCCACCAGAAGTGGTGAAGGCGATCGAATCCATGGCGGGCTGACGAAGTTTGCGCCGCAATTCTATGAGAACGCGCCGGCTACCGCCGCGCCTGCTAGCGAAAAAAATGCCCACCATCCGAAGACGATAGCGTACGAAGTCCCAGTCTTGACCTTGCTCACGCAGGTGAAGCCAATCGCCGTCAGGGCCAACGTCCAGATCATAAACGCATCCAGCGCGGAAGCCAGGCTGTAGAGGAACACGTTGTCGGCCGGATTCATGAGATAGCCGGGATTGGTCATGACCGGATTCTGAAATGAAAACGAATCCGGGCTCATACCGGCAACCACGGACAAGGTGGCCAGAAGCGTCTTGATCATGAGCGGCAATCCCGCATAAACCACAATCGCGAGCGAGACTTTAAATGAAACGTCCGCGCCGGCAGCGAATTTGAAGGTCGCGAACAAAGCCGTCGCGATGATCAACCAGATCACGAGGGAGAATACTGGGAAAACGTAAGAGACGAACTTGGTCCCCGTCGTCCTCTGTTCCATCGCGCGCTCGCGCTGATCGGCGGGCAGATTGTCCAGTTGCGCCGCCTGCTTGGGCGCCATTTGTAACTGGTTCTCGGCGACTTTTCGGAAGGTAATCTTTTGGCCCACTACATAAACGAATACCGTGGAGATCACCGCCATCAGCAGAAATGGCACCCACCAGCTCGCACTCCGCCGCAAATCGGTGAACGTCTTCGACGGCGCGATAAAAGTATCGAGGATGCGCGCACCCTGAGATAGCGGTGCAGGTTCGGGCGTGGGAGCAGGCGATGCGGGCAGGACCGGAGCAGCGGCCATGAGTATCTCCTTACAAGATTCGTGGGAATTCTAGCCTGAGTCGAGCCTCTAGACAAGCAATCCCATCGATTTGCCACGACTCTTCTCGGGCGGACATGGAGAGAATATGGCACGGGGACTCATTGCCTCGCTTCGTCGGACAGCCGAATACCTGCCCTGACCGAGTCGAAGAGCGGCTGTCGCCACATGGGTCGCAGAGGCCCAAGACCAGTTTGCTACACCAGCAGTTCCGGCGTAGCTTCCAGCAGACTGCGCGTGTAAGCGTGCGCCGGCCGCTCTGTAATCTGCGCCGTGTCCCCGACCTCGACGATTTTTCCCTGGTACATCACCGCAATGCGCGTCGAGAGATAACGCACCACCGGCATCGAGTGGGAAATGAACAGGTAGGTCAGGCCGAAGTCGCGCTGCAGTTGCGCCAGCAGATTCACGATCTGCGCCCCCACGCTGACGTCGAGCGCCGAGACCGGCTCATCGCACACCATGAACTTCGGCCGCAGTGCGAGCGCGCGGGCGATTCCGATCCGCTGCCGTTGTCCCCCGGAAAACTCGTGGGGATAGCGCGTCCGCGCCGATTCATCGAGTCCCACCGCGCGCAACAGTTCGCCGACGCGGGATCGTACGTCGAGCTTCGCATGGTTCCCAAATGAATTCCCGTGAATGATCAGCGGTTCGGCGATGATCTCCTCCACGCGGAACCGCGGGTCGAGCGACGCGAAAGGATCCTGAAAAATAATCTGCAGATGGCGGCGCAGCCCGCGCATTTCGCCCCGCCCAGCCGCCAGCAGATCGCGCCCCTCGAAGCGCACTGTGCCCGAAGTCGGCTCGATCAGGCGAAGAATTAGGCGTCCCAGTGTGCTCTTGCCCGAGCCGGATTCCCCCACCAGGCCGAGCGTCTCCCCCGCGTGAATCTCCAATGAAACGTCATCGACGGCGCGAACTTCTCCGCGCGCCTTCCCGCCAAACGCCGATTCGCCATGCGGGAATACTTTGGTCAAGTTGCGGATTTCCAGCAGAGGCACATTGCGATGCTAGCAGTACCGAGCCCCGAGTCGCGAGTGCCGAGTGAGATTTCGCCACGATGGCTGCAATGGTAAGTGGCAGGTATCTCATTCCCTATTCTGGAATACGGAATGCTTACCCCGCCGCCAGCATCGGCACCGCCGCCAGCGCGGCCAGCAGTCCCACGACCTTCCAGCGGCTGAAGTGTTCCTTCAACACCAAGCGCGCCAGCACCACGGTTACGGCCGGGTAAAGGGAAGTGATCAGGACGGCCTCATCCAGGCGTCCATGCTGGCTGGCGAAGATGAACAGGGCACTGGCCGTGATGTCGAGGCATCCCGCCAGCATGCCCAGCGTGGCGCGGGGACGATCCAGCGCCAGCGGCGCACGCGTAATCACGACCGCAACCGCCGTGGCAGTAAACGATCCAACGCGGGAAAGGGTGGCAATCCAGACCGGCGAGCCGCTCGCCTGGTGGATGCAGAGGTAGAAACCGGCGAACCCGACTCCGGCGATCGCGGCCAAACCGAGACCAGCCGGCCGGCCTGACTTCGGTTCATTTTCGTGCGCGGGTTCCGGTCGCGTGATCAGCCAGATGGCCAGGGCGGCGAGCGCAAACCCACCCATCGTCCAACGGCTGGGCGCGCCTTCCAGAAAGATGTCAACCATCGTCGGGATGGCCGCGCCGACCAGTGCTGCGATGGGCGCCGTCAGCCCCATCTGTCCCGAGGCCAGGGCGCGGTAAAAGAGCGCCAGAGAGAATCCTCCCGACGCCCCTGCCACCATTGCCCACACGATGCTCGCACGCGACGGAAACGCCCCATGTTGCCCGAGCGCAATCGCAAACATCAGGCCGAAGGCGCAGACGTGGGAGAAGGCGGTCAGCACGAAGGCATTCGCGCGCCGCGATCCGTATCCGCCGGAAAAATCAGCGGCTCCCCAGAGAAATACTGCGATCACGCTGTAGACGGCCGGAGCGAATTGGGTCAGTGAGGACACGCCGGACGAGGGTAACATGCTGCCAATCGAAGATGATGCCTAGACGGCCACGCTATTACGAAACCGATGGCTTGCGAGATGGTTCTTGGGATACGCTGTCGAAGTAAATGGAGGATTGTGATGAAGCGATTGCTGATTGCCCTTGCGTGCCTCACCTTTGCTGTTTCCGGGAGTGTTTCCAGCTTCGCCCAGACTGCGGACGAGCCCGCCTCCAAAGATGACGTGATTCTCTACCTTCGCACCATGCGCTCCCACGATATGTTCCAGAGGATCATGGAAGTGCAAAGCCAGAACATGCAGCAACTATTCCGCGATCAGTTGCTCAAGGAGAAGGGAAGCGTTCCGCCGGAATTCGAAACCCATTTCAAGAAAGCCATGGACGACCTGATCAATGGCATGCCCATCGACGAGATCACGCAGGCGATGATTCCTGCGTATCAAAAGCATTTCACGAAGACCGAGATCGCGGCGATGAATGCGTTCTATTCTTCGCCAGTGGGCCAGAAAGTCTTGCAGGAATTGCCGGTGGTCATGCAGGAGGGTTCGCAGGCGGCGATGCCGATCATCAGCAACTATCTCACCCAGTGGAAGGAGCGCATGGACAAGGAAGTAAAGGAGTTGGGGAATAGCGATTCAAAGACATCACCCCCGGCGCCGCATAACTGAGGTCGCAATCGGTTCGTCGCACCGGCAATTCCGCGTGTTAGAATTTCCACGCGCTCTTTTTCCGCCGAGTGTCGCCGCTTGCAGCGACTGGCTCTGATGACTGGGTCAAGGCGTTGGGGTCAAGAGACTGTAGTCTGAGATATCAGGTTCTGAGAGTTCACCATTGATCGAACTGGCACCGTCGATTCTTTCGGCTGATTTTGCCCGTCTCGGCGAGCAGGTGCGCGCCGCCGCCGAGGGCGGCGGCAGTGTCATCCACGTCGACATCATGGACGGGCATTTCGTCCCCAATCTCACGCTGGGGCCGCCGGTGGTAAAGTCATTGCGAAAGGCGACGAAGCTGCCGCTCGACTGCCATCTGATGATCGAGAATCCGGACGAGTTCATTCCCGTGTTTGCCGACGCGGGGGCCGATTGGATCTCCGTGCATCTGGAAGCGACCCGGCATCTGGACCGCACCCTGCATCTGATCAAGAGTCACGATTGCCTGGCCGGAGTAGTGATCAATCCGGCGACGCCGGTGGAACTGCTGACGGAAGTGCTCGACATTGTCGACTATGTGCTGGTGATGTCAGTGAATCCGGGGTTCGGGGCGCAGAAGTTCATCCCGTCCACGCTGCACAAAATGCGGCGGTTAGCCCAGATTCGCGACCAGCGCGGGCTGGCTTACCGCATTGAAGTGGATGGTGGCGTGGGGCTCGATACCGTCGCCGATGTGGTTCGCGCCGGTGCTGAAATTTTGGTGGCGGGCAACGCCGTGTTCGGGAATGGTGATCCAAGCAAGAATGCGCAAGCGCTGTTGAAGGTCGCAACCGAAGCGGCCATGCTGAAGGTCTAGGTTTTTTTCTGAACCGCGCCTTAGGTTGAGGTTCGCTGCGAGCGGGCGTCCAATTCAAGTGCAAGAGCCGAGCTGCGCTCGGCGGACAGCCGAGGGCGGCTGTCCCTACATAAAACTTCGAGGTACACGAGGTACATAATGTCGCGTCGAATTCCGTTGATTAGCGTGCTGGGGCTGGTGCTGGTGATCACGATTGGATGCACCAACAAGAAATCCGTGAACCCGCTGGCCAATGTCGGATCCAAGCAGCCCGATAAGGTCCTGTTCGACAAAGCCATGGAAGCCATGCGGCACAACCGCTTCGATGTGGCGCGGCTGACGCTGCAGACCCTGATCAACACCTATCCGGACTCGGAGTTCATTGCGCGCGCCAAGCTGGCGGTCGGCGATTCCTGGTACGCGGAGGGTGGCACGGCTGCCCTGGCGCAGGCCGAGCAGGAATATAGCGATTTCCAGATCTTCTTCCCCAACATGCCGGAAGCGGCCGAAGCGCAGCTGAAAATTGCCAACATTCACTACCAGCAGATGGAAAAGGCCGACCGCGACTACACCAATGCCAAGCGCGCCGAAGACGAATACCGCAAACTGATTCTGCAATATCCTGACAACAAACTGGTGCCAGAAGCCAAGCAGCGCTTGCTGGAAGTGCAGGAAGTGCTGGCCGACCGCGAATTCGGCATTGGACGCTTTTACGCTTTGCGGGAATCCTATGCCGCATCGATCGCGCGCCTGCAGTCGATGATCGAAAAGTATCCGCTGTACAGCCGCGCCGATGAAGGGCTGTATCTTCTGGGACAGGACTATGAGGGGCAGATTACGCGGCTGCGGATGGCGCCGACCTGCGACGTGCATGGCATGCCACGAGGTTGCGCCACCGAGGCCGCCAAGGCCGATTTGATCGGCAAGCTCACGAAGCACGCCTCGGAGCAATACGCGCAGATTCTTACGCGCTATCCCATGATGGATCGATCCGAGGACGCCCAAAAGCGCCTGGCAGCCCTGCACCAGCCCATTCCCAGGCCGACCAAAGCGCAGGTTCAGCGCAACAAGGCCGAGATCGCCAGCCGCAGCGAATCCACCATGGCCCAGAAGATGGTAGGACTCATCAAGAAAGGACCTGATGTAGCGGCAGCTACTAAGACGGGCGAACCGACTCTGGTCGATACCGACCCGATAGCGCCGTCCACAGTCGTTCAGAGAGAGTTTATGAGTGCGCCCGAACCCAGAAGCAAGGGATCGGTGGGTGTGGAGATCATAAAGCCGGACCAGCCCGAGTCGGCGCCGACTCCCGGCGCGACTCCGCCCGGAGGCTCGCCTTTCGGCAGCGCTGCTACCGGGAGCGCGCCGTCAGCTGGGCCCGATCCCAACGAGCTGAAACCAAATGTGCCCGCTGATTCCAACGAACTGAAACCGGTGGACAGCGGCAATCCGCTGCCACCCCCTCCGCAGGTGAATGAAATCCATCAGGGGCAGTCGTCATCCTCGGCCACCGCCGACGATTCGACTCCCGCCACGGATAAGGATCTCTCCAGCAGCAAGAAGAAGAAAAAGACGGGGCTGAAGAAGATTATTCCGTTCTAAGGGCCGACGTCGGAACCGGTCTCGGGAAAACCTGCGGCAATCGGCTGCTCGCCTTGCGCTTGCTTTATTTCGCTGGGACGTCAACTGTCTGGACGTTGTAGGTCGCCATGAGTTCCTTTTCCAACTGCTGCGCGCGTGCGGGATTCTCCGCCTCCAACTGCTCCACGATCGGTTGCAGGAACCGGCCGTACCTGAGGATGGTGGAAATATCGTGAGAAGCGAGCGCATCTTCCACGGCTCGCTCGGTCGCGGGCGAAATCAGTTCCAGCCGCCCCACGAAGACGCGCACAACTTGCCCCGGCATCGGGTTGATGGAGAGTGGCAGCACCTGGTCGACAAAGTGCACCGGCACGATGTAGAGCAACCGGCTGCCCTCTTCAAACCACGACTCATGCCAGGTTTCGATCATGGCATGCGCCTCGTCGGGATAGAGACCTTGCGCGATGATCATGCCTTCCAGATCGCGGCTCATGGATTCCAGAGTTGAGTTCAGTTCAGGAGGATCGAGCGTTGCTTCACGCTGGAGGGCGCCGCCGAGGCGGAACCCTAACTTGTCTCCGCGGCGCTCAAAGAGGATGACGCCAGGGATTTCGTCGGGGCGCAGATTTGTGACCAGCACTTTGCCGTCGGAGGTTTCCTGGGCCGCGACCGGAACGGGAAACACGGACACACCGCGGTAGAAGAGAAATTTTTCCTGTTCCATAGCGTTGCCATTTCGAACCACCACCGGCGCGGCGGAAGTTTCGCGGGCCGCGTAGTAGTGATTGTCTCTATCGTCGCGCGGCAAACTGGGGGAGAGACCTGGTGCCACCGTGACGGAGTCCCACGCAATACTGCCATCGGCGTGGTGTTTAAACAGGGCCTCGCCATCCAGAACACTCTTAGGATTGGGCTCGATGTGGCTGGCGTGGGGATACCATTCGGTGATCACTCCCTGGGAAAACCCAACTCGCACGGAAACTGTGGTTTCGTTCGGCGAGTAGAAATAGAGAACTGGGGTTTCCATGCGGACCGTGCCTGCCAGTCCTACCTTGAAGTCTGCGGTGCGAAAGTGCTCCACGAAGCGGGGAAGATCGGATCCGTTCAGAGGCAGCCACTTGATGGCTTTTCCGCTGCGGTCGGCGATGGAGGTAAATGTGCCCCACTCGTGTGCCGTAAGGCTGGGGTTTGTGGCGTCCTGCCGGGCAGATGGGCGGGCATCGCCAGAGAAGGCGAGACCCGCCAGAGAAGCACTCAAAACCAGGAAGTGAACACGAGAGCGGAAAAGGGAGCGGACAGCATTGATAGCCATGGCGGGCTCTCCCGGCGTTATCGCAAAATTCTATCCCGATTCTCCGTTGGACGCCAACTGCGACGAAAGAGTTAGACGCCCGGGGGAGTTTTTTTCGGGCTTTCGTCGTCAAAGATCCCCGGCAGCGTCAAACTTTGGTCCCTCTGCCTCGGTAGGTGTTGACCACTGGTAACCAGTTACTTCCCTTCTGGATCATTGACTTAGGGTGTGGCTCGGGTTACCTTCGGGCTATCTCCCCTCATCAGAGGATACCTTTGGCTCGGAAGATACTGCTCGCCGATGACAGCGTCACCGCTCAGAATATGGGGCGGAAGATCCTCGCGGATGCGGGATACGAAGTCATTACGGTCAACAATGGCTCCGCCGCGCTGAAGAAGATCGCCGAGCAGAAACCTGACCTCATCGTGCTCGACGTTTATATGCCTGGCTACAGCGGGCTCGAAGTGTGCCAGCGCCTCAAAGAAGCCCAGGAGACAGCGCGGGTTCCGGTCCTGCTGACCGTGGGCAAACTGGAGCCTTTCAAGCCGGAGGAGGCCAAGCGCGTCCGCGCCGATGGGTTCATCGTAAAACCGTTTGAAGCCAGCGAGTTACTGAGCGCTCTCAGCAAACTCGAAGACAAGATTGTGCCCCGCGCTGAGGCCTCGAAGCCCGGCCGCTTTGCGCGCGCCACCGCCGCTCTGGACGAAGGCCGCTACGACAAGACGGTCGCCATCGAAGAAGACTCGGGATGGAAGAACCGGATCGGATTTCCACATAGTAAGAAGAAGGACGCGCCCGCCCAGGACGACGCTGACGAATCGGCCATTTACAACGCCATGAACAACGACTTGCGCACAAAGGTTGAGCGCAAGATGACTGAGGAAGGCGCGGCTGAACGCAAAACGGAGGACCACCAAACGGAGCAGCCGCGCCGGGTCAAAACCGCGGAAGCTCGAGTTGATCTTGGCGCTCTGGCTCCCGAAGGCTTACCCAAGGATGTGACTCCGGAAGAGATTGCGGCGCTGGCCGCGGCCGCTGCCCAGGTGAAGGGCAATATCGCCGACAGTCGGCAGGCCGAGCCTGGTCCGGTAGAGGCCAGGGTCGAACAGAACGAGGTCGAACAAGGCAAGTCCGAACAAAAAGCGCCGCGCGAAGTCCCCGAGGCCCAGCCGCCCGTGGCAGCTTTGGCGGAGCAGAAATCCGAAGACAAGATTGCCGAGAAGGTTGCCGAGACCAGTGCAGCGCCCAGTGCCCCCACTTCCGACCCCGCCGATGTGATCGCTGCGATTGCCGGCCTGGAAGTGGACAATGTCACTTCGCCTGCCGCAACTTCTGGGAATGGATCGTGGTCGCACGGCACCTCTGACAAGATCGCCGATGAGCCAGTAACGATGGCCGTGGCCGCCGGAGCGGAGTCTCGCGCGACGGCGTCGCACTGGACCGCAGTTTCGGTTGCGCTGGCCCCCGAAGAAGCTGCGATTTCTCTCGAACTGGAAATGCAGAAAGCGTACGCCGCCTTCGCCGCGGCCGAAATCGGCCATACCGGAGTCGCGGAAGCCCAGCCGGCATCGGCGCAACCAGCGGCGGCAACCGCACCCTCATCCCAGAGCGAAAGCGCAGTGACACAGCTTCCAGCCCCGGTTCCTGCGACGCCCGCCCCCGAAGCGGCGAAGGTATTGACCGAGATGGCTAGCGTCGCCACCGACGCCATTACTGCCGCGGTAAAAGAACTGGAAGCCGCAGCGGCCTCGTACCTTGAGCACAAGACGCCGCCTTCTACGGAATCCGTGCCTGTTCCCGAGATGAAAGCCGAGTCAGACACAACCGAAGCAAATCGGCCCGAAGCCTCTTTGACCATCGAAGCAAGCGTGGGCCCCAAGTTAGAAACGGCGAAAGAAAACGCCCCGGAAACTAAGCAAGATTCAAACCCGGCATCCGCGCCGACTTCCGAGAGCACTGCGCCTGCTTCGGTGGAACTAAGCCCGGTAAGCCAGACTTCAGACGCCGCCGCTTCGGCGCCAAGTGAACCGGCCGCGCGCGGCACAGAGTACACCGCCCGGAAGGAATCCGAAATTGCCGCCGACACTGCCGCAGCCTGGGCCAGCTGGCGCCGCAATCGTGAGCCTGGTGTCCCCGAGCCCGCAACCGCAGAGTCCTTCCAGCCCCCGAACGAAACGTCTAGCGGTCCTCAGGACGCCGCAGCCATGGCTGTTGCCGCCGGCGCCGAGAAGACTCCCGAGGAATCGTCCCCGATATCCCAAGCGGCACCTGAGTCTGATCAGGAAGGCATCGCCAGCATTGTCGACAGCGTCCTCGCTGAAATGCGTCCCAAGATCTACGAAGAGATCTCCCGCAAGATGAAGAAGAAGTAATCCGCTCTTCGCACCCTCCCACCGCTGTGACCTCAGCCAAATCTCAAGCACCCATCGCTCACCGTGCAATTTATTTCCCGGGGTGATACCCTTGCCCTCGCGTGAATCAAAATTTGAGAATTCCCTCCCCCGGTTGGAATTTTCAATTGTTGGGCAGACACACCCGGTATGCAACTGCCCACATCCTAAAACGAAGATCCGCCTTGGTGATGGTTCATGGAGCGAACGCTGGAGAAACAAATGTTGCATCTTATGACTTGCCGGATAGTAATTGCTGCCGTGACCGTGGTGCCGGTTGTGTACTCACAAACTGCGGCGCAGACAACTGACGCCGGAAAGCCTCAGATCACAGAGTCTGGCGTGATTTCGGGCAACGTCTACACGAATGGGATCCTGGGATTGTCATATGAGTTTCCAAAAGCCTGGGGCGTAGATCAGGCTGCGATGGACTATGAAAACGCTCCTGCCAATGGACCGGAACCAAAGGACCCAAAGATGAAAGAAATTTTTGATCGGAGGAACGAGAGCCATGTCCTGCTGGAGGTTGCCAAGCAGCCCTCTGACACGGCCCGCCATGCCGATCCGCCGATAATCAGATTAATGGCTGACCAAATCACCGCGAAATCCCCGACCCTGGAAGAACTGACCGCTTTTATAAAACAGCAGCAGCACGGCATGTCTCGTGTAGTCGGGGAAGCCCAAGAATGTTCTTTTGGTGGTCAAACATTTCGCCGAGTTGATGTAGCACGAACTTCTCTATCCTCAACGAAAGAGTGGCAAACAGTATTTGTTAGTTACCTGGTGAGCGTCAGAAATGGCTTCCTGTTGACGTTTGACATCGCAGCAACTAGCCCCGAACAGCTAAACGATCTAGTTGGAACATTGAATTCCCTCAGATTCGCAACTCAGTGATGTAGTTGGGGGTGTAGCAGTTTTCCCGTCCGTATAGCTATCCCCAGTTCCTGTTTGACCCTTCTTTTCTTGCGCCTGTAAGATAAAAAGCTCCTCCTTCTGCTGCCAAGAACTGCTGGGCTGTGCCCAGTTGGATAGCCGGGGCGGTGTCTCCACGCGAGTTCGATAACACTCATGCCGCACGAATTGCCGAAATCCTACGAGCCGGGCGCGATTGAAACGCGCTGGGCCGACTATTGGATCAAAGAAAAACTCTTCTCCGTGGCCACGCCGCCACCGGGTGAAACGCGTCCCGTGTTCACGCTGCTGCTGCCGCCGCCGAATGTGACTGGCCGCCTGCACATGGGGCACATGCTCAACCAGACGCAGATGGACATCATTGTGCGCTGGCATCGCATGCGCGGCTTCATCACGCTGTGGCTGCCCGGCACCGATCATGCCGGCATCGCCACCCAGATGATGGTGGAGCGCCAACTCGCCGCCGAGGGTAAGAAGCGCAACGAAATGGGGCGCGAGAAATTCATTGAGCGCGTGTGGGAGTGGAAGAAGCTCTACGGCGGCGCGATTCTCGACCAGATGAAGCGCCTGGGCGCGTCAGTCGACTGGGACCGCGAATACTTCACCATGGACGAAAATCTTTCGCGCGCGGTGCGTGAGGTGTTCGTCCGGCTCTATGAAGAGGGATTGATCTATCGCGGAAACTACATCGTAAATTGGTGCCCGTGGCACGAGACCGCGATCTCCGATCTGGAAGTGAAGCACGAAGAGGTCGCAGGAAAGTTGTGGGAGATTCGGTATCCGGTGGTTGGAGCATCTGAGTTCATCACCGTCGCAACGACTCGCCCCGAGACGATGCTTGGAGATACCGCGATCGCGGTCAACGCGAAAGACGAGCGCTACACCCATCTGCACGGCAAGAAGGTTCTGCTGCCGCTGATGAATCGTGAGATCCCGATCATCACCGACGAACTGGCGCAGCCGGAGTTCGGCACCGGCGCGGTGAAGGTCACGCCGGCGCATGATCCCAACGATTTTCAGGCCGGGCTGCGCCACCATCTGCCGCAGATCAACGTGATGGACGAGCGCGCCCGCATGAACGCGAACGCCGGCGCTTATGCTGGCCTCGACCGGTTCGAAGCCCGCAAGCGAGTGCTAGCCGACTTGCAGGAGCAGGGATTTCTGGTCGGCGAAAAAGATCACACCTTGTCGCTGGGAAGGTGCGAGCGCTGCGGAACCATCGTCGAGCCGAGGCTGTCCGAACAGTGGTTCATCAAGATCAAGCCGCTGGCTGACCGCGCGCGCGAAGCTGTGGAGAGCGGCGAGATCACGATCGTCCCCGACAATTACCGCACCATTTATTTGAACTGGATGAACAATATCCACGACTGGTGCGTGTCGCGGCAGTTGTGGTGGGGGCATCGCATTCCGGCGTGGACGTGTAGTACGTGTAAGGAAGTGATCGTGGCGCGCGAGGCTCCGACTTCATGTACGAAGTGTGGCGGAGCGAAACTCGAGCAAGTCACCGACGTGCTTGATACCTGGTTCTCGTCCGGCCTGTTGCCGTTCACGACTCTGGGCTGGCCGGAGAACACGCGTGATCAGGAAGTCTTCTATCCGACCACGCTGCTGATTACTGCTTACGAGATTCTTTTCTTCTGGGTGGCGCGCATGATCATGTTTGGCTGCCACTTCATGAAAGATCACGAGCAGGATCCGGCGATCAAAAAAGCCAACGGCTGGTCCGGCTTCAAGAACGACAGCGTGCCGTTTCATCACGTGTACATTCACGCGCTGGTGCGCGATGCCGAGCGGCAAAAGATGTCGAAGACCAAGGGTAACGTGATTGACCCCCTGGATATTATTGAGCGCTTCGGGACGGATGCGGTGCGGTTCACGCTGGCGGCGATGGCAGCTCCCGGAACTGATATTGCGTTCTCGGAGAGCCGCACGGACGGCTATCGCGCCTTCGCCAACAAGATTTGGAATGCCGCACGCTTCATGTTCATGAACGTGGACAGAGTCGAGCCGGGTCTGCGGCCCGGGTCAGCCGAGGGCGGCAGTCTTCACGCGAGCACGGGTGAATCACAGACCGCGAATCTCGAAGACCGCTGGATTCTTTCGCGCTTCAACCGAGTGGTGGCCGACGTGAATGACGCGCTTGCTCTCTATCGTTTTCATGAGGCCGCGAATCGTATCTACGATTTTTTCTGGGGCGAGTTTTGCGACTGGTATCTGGAGTTGATCAAACCGCGCCTGATGTTCGACGAGGGCGCGGACACGCGCGCGGCGCGCATTGCCTGCGCGAATCTGGTGAATCTGTTCGACGGATCGTTGCGCTTGCTGCATCCGGTGATGCCGTTTATTACGGAGGAAATCTGGCAGGCGATATACGAAGGCGCACCGCCTTTCAAGTCGATTGCGCTGGCGGGATATCCGCAAGCGGATGAGAAGCAATTTGATCTCGCGGCCGAAACCGAGATGGCGATCCTGCAGGACTTGATCGTCAGCGTGCGCAACCTGCGCGCGGAGCTGAAAGTCGAGCCCAGGGTGAAGACGCCGATCGAAGTCTTCGCCCACGACCCCGCGATTCGTAAAATGATCGAGCAGAACCATGGCGCGGTGGAGCGCTTGGGAAATGTGGAGAGCATCAAATTTGTCGACGAGTCTCTCGCTAACCGGCCGGGCGCGCGCAGCACGGCGCGGTTCGATGTGCACGTGATCTACGAGCGCAAAATCGACGTTGCCGCCGAGTGCGAGCGCCTGAGAAAAGAGTTGGAGAAGATCGAAAAAGAGTTGGGCAACAATCAAAAGCAACTGGGGAACGAACAGTTCCTGGCCAAGGCTCCCGGGAAAGTAGTCGAAGGCCTGCGCACGCGAGGGCAGGAACTTCTCGTCCTGCAGGAGAAGGCGAAAAGTCAGATGAAGCAATTAAACTGTTGAATGTGGGGACAGCTGGCAACTGACGACTGGCAACGGTTTTTATGGACTGGAATTCACGACGCCTCA
>Ga0210400_10002220_pt1 | contig 18284 bp, 18 predicted proteins | sample IncBWH26MmetaG_FD_155456 | JGI IMG/M metagenome (GOLD analysis project Ga0210400, IMG submission 155456) | Forest soil microbial communities from Barre Woods Harvard Forest LTER site, Petersham, Massachusetts, United States - Inc-BW-H-26-M | ecosystem: Environmental > Terrestrial > Soil >...
AGTCGCGATGCACCAGGTATACTTTCCCGGTGTTCACGTAATTTTCCATGACCTTTTGCGTGGTGTTTAGAAAGAGCTGCTTGCAGGCGGGGCACTGAAAATCGCTGTAGATTTCGACCACCACGGGGGCGGTCTTCGAGCCGAACGCCTTGGCCGGGTCGATGTCAGTGACCCCATTCACGGTGATGGTGGCGGTGGAGACAGCCGGCGCCTCGTCGGCCTTCGAGGCAGAGGTTTTCCTGGCCGTTGCCGCTTTTGTTTGCGACTTCTGGTCCGGAGGAGCCGCGTGCAGCAGGGCGCCGCAAGCAATCAGGGTCAGAAGGCTGGCAGAGAGAAGGCAGAGGCGGCGGGTCACAGATTCCTCCATGAAAGTATAGCAGGTGGCGAATTCCCGCCCAGAGTACCACAGGTTGAAATGCCGAAACCTGACCTGGGGCCTTCCGCGGACCAAATCAACTTCACTGCCTTGGTTGCCAGGGAGGGATGGGGAGTTGTCCCAGGTGGGTGTTCGCTGGAGTAGGCTCCTAACCTGAACCAGCAGTGAAGTTGAAGAGTGAATCCCTAGCGGTTTGCTGGTCAGCCCGTCTTTGGGCGATGGCGGGTAAAAAATCGCCTATAACCAACAGCAATGATTGCCTTTATGTGCGGTATCAAACAACTTGACAGTATCACACTCAACCTGTATACTTCCTTCCGTTCAGCTCCCCATCCGCTGGCTTGGACGCCGGCTCGGGGATGATATTGAGTCGGCCAGGTTACCTGCTTCGGGCATCTATAGGGGTGGCCGGGGTATCCCTGGACGAGCGCAAACAAAAGAGTTTTGGGAAGGTTTGGGAAGGAGAAGGAAGCGATGAGCAAGATTATTGGAATTGACCTGGGAACAACCAACTCGGTGGTGGCCGTGATGCAAGGCGGCGAGCCAGTGGTGATTCCCAACCAGGAAGGCACGCGAACCACGCCTTCCGTCGTGGCCATTACTAAGACGGGCGAACGGCTGGTCGGGCAGGTGGCCAAGCGCCAGGCGGTGACGAACCCGGAGAACACGGTCTATTCGATCAAGCGTTTCATGGGCCGCCGCTATGACGAAGTGGGCGAAGAGATGAAGCGCGTGCCCTACAAAGTGGTAAAGGGCAATCACGATGACGCGCGCGTGGAAGTTGCCGGGAAGGTGTATAGCCCGCCGGAAATTTCCGCGATGATTTTGACGAAACTGAAGACCGCCGCGGAGGATTTCCTCGGCGAGAAGGTCAGCAAGGCGGTTATCACCGTTCCTGCGTACTTCAACGACGCGCAGCGGCAAGCCACCAAGCAGGCCGGGGAAATCGCGGGCCTGGAAGTGGTCCGCATCATCAACGAGCCGACGGCGGCAGCACTGGCCTACGGCCTTGAGAAGAAGAGCGATGAAACCATCGCCGTGTACGACCTCGGCGGCGGCACGTTCGACATTTCGGTCCTGGAAGTGGGCAGCGGCGTCGTGGAAGTGAAATCCACCAACGGCGACACCCACCTGGGCGGCGACGACGTTGACCAGAAGATCGTTGACTGGCTGATTGACGAATTCAAGAAAGAGCACGGCATCGATTTGGGCAAAGACAAGATGGCGCTGCAGCGGCTGAAGGAAGCAGCGGAAAAGGCCAAGATCGAGCTTTCGCAGATGATGGAGACGGAGATCAATCTCCCCTTTATCACCGCGGGCGCGAGCGGCCCGATCCACATGCAGCAGAAGCTGACGCGCATGAGGCTGGAACAGCTGATGAGCGATCTGCTGGACCGCTCGATGAAGCCGGTGAAGCAGGCGCTGGAAGACGCGAAAATGTCGCCGAACGACATCCAGGAAGTGGTGCTGGTCGGCGGTTCGACCCGCATTCCGAAGGTGCAGCAACTGGTAAGCACGTTCTTCGGCGGCAAAGAGCTGCACAAGGGCGTGAACCCGGATGAAGTCGTTGCCGTTGGCGCGGCCATTCAGGGCGCGGTGCTTGGCGGAGAAGTGAAGGACATCCTGTTGCTCGACGTGACGCCGCTTTCGCTGGGCGTTGAAACGCTGGGCGGCGTGATGACCGTGCAGATTCCGCGGAACACCACGATTCCGACGCGCAAAGTGGAAACCTATTCGACCGCTTCGGATAACCAGCCGGGCGTGGAAATTCACGTCATGCAGGGCGAACGGAAGTTCGCAAAGGACAACCGGTCGCTCGGCACCTTCAAGCTGGACGGCATTCCGCCGGCTCCTCGCGGGACGCCGCAGATCGAGGTCACGTTTGACATCGATGCGAACGGCATCCTGAACGTGAGCGCGAAGGACAAGGCCACCAACAAGGAACAGAAGATCACCATCACGGCTTCCACCGGCTTGACCAAGGAAGAGGCCGAGAAGATGCGCGTGGAGGCCGAATCGCACGCGGAAGACGACCGCAAGCGGATGGAAGAGGTGGAAGCGCGCAATCGCCTGGACGGCATCGTGTACCAGGCCGAAAAGACGATACGCGACAACCGCGACAAGCTGAATGACGCCGACGTGAAACAGGCCGAGGAAGCCATCGAAGAGGCGAAGAAGGCCGTTAACGAAGGCGGCGTAGCGCGGCTGCGTTCCGCGGCTGAGAACGTAGAGAAGACGCTGCACAAGATGGCGGAGGAGCTGTACAAGAAGGCGCAGGCATCGGGAGCGGAGCAGGCGGGAGCCGCGGGGGCTGGTGCGGGCGCCGGGTCTGGTTCCACTTCAAGCGGTGGCGCGCAGGGCGGTCAAAAGCCCGGCGATGTGATCGACGCCGAGTATGTGGACGTGGACGACAGCAAGAAGCCGAACTGAAGAAGTAATCAGTAATCAGCGATCAGTAATCAGGAAGCGGTCCGTGGTTGGGATCGGTTTCCGGTGAGATGACAATGGGCAGAGTGGGTCCAGCACGCGGCAATTCAATGCAACGGGTGTTGGACCCATTTGTGTGATGGAGAGGGCGGCTTGAGCGAATGACCTGCCGCTACAATATTCGGAATGGCGACTAGCGCTAAACACGATTATTACGAACTGTTGGGAGTCGAGCGCAAGGCGACGGCGAAGGATATTCGCACGGCGTTTCGAAAGCTGGCGCGCAAATACCACCCCGACCTGAATCCCGGCGACAAATCGGCCGAAGAGAAATTCAAGCAACTGCAGGAAGCCTACGACGTTCTTTCCGACACGAAGAAGCGCCAGATGTATGACCAGTACGGCTTTTATAGCGATAGCGCGCCACCTCCGGGCTATGCCGGCGGGGCCGACGCGGGCGATTCGAATGTGAATTTTGATTTTGGAGGTTTCGATTTTGGTGGCGGCAGCGGCGGGGCTGGCACCGGCGGAAGTTTCCGCGACCTCTTCAGCCAGTTTTTCGGTGGCGGGCGCGGTGCAGCGGCAGAGCCGGAGCACGAGCCCGGCGGCGACCTGGAATACCAGATCGAGATTGATTTTTGGGATGCAGTGCGCGGCGCGGTGAAAAAACTGCAGATCACCCGGCTCGACACCTGCGAAGTGTGCCACGGCACGGGTGCCGTGGGGACGCCTCAGACTTGCCCTACCTGCAACGGCACGGGCCAGGTTCAGCAGGCGGCGGGAAAGATGCGCTTCAATGTGCCCTGCAGCCGCTGCGGCGGCACAGGGAAGCTGAGGACCGCCTGCAAGAATTGCGGCGGCGAAGGCCGCGTGCGCCGGACGGAATCGATTGACGTGCGCATTCCGGCGGGCGTGGCGAATGGCGGGCGCGTACGGGTGCCCGGCAAAGGCAACGCCGGAACGATGGGCGCGTCTGCGGGCGATTTGTATTTGCGAGTGGTCGTTCGGCCGCACGAGTTTTTCGAACGGCGCGGAAATGATTTGTATACGAAGGTGCCGGTCACCGTGGCGGAAGCGTCGCTGGGCGCGAAGGTGGAAGTACCGACGATTGACGGCAGGTCACTGGTGCGCATTCCTCCCGGGACGAACAGCGGGAAGACGCTGCGGCTGAAAGAAAAAGGCGTGCCCAGCGCCCGAAGCGGCGAGCGTGGTGACCAGTACGTGGAGATTCAAGTAGTGGTGCCGGAGCCGACCGACGAACGCGTGCGAAAGCTGATGAAGGAACTCGAAGAAGTTGCGCCGGCCGATCCGCGCAAGGATTTGTTTGCTAAGGCTGGAGTGTAAGTACTAAGGCTGGGCCACCTAAAGGTGGCCGCTACAGGGGCTTATATGCCGCCAAAAACCAGAAAGCGCGCCAAAGCGGGTTACATGATCAGCGCTGTGGCTGAGATCTATAAGCTGCATCCACAGACGCTGCGGTTGTACGAACGGGTGGGATTACTGAAGCCTTCGCGCTCGCAGGGCAACACGCGGCTGTACACGGATTCGGACCTGGAGCGGCTCGACGTGATTCTGACGCTGGCGCGGGACATGGGAGTGAACCTGGCGGGGATCGAAATCATTTTGAATATGCGCGAGAAGATGATCGAGATGGAGCGGCAGATGAGCGAGTTTGCGCACGTAGTGCAGCAAGAGTTGAGCCGCATGGCTTCGCAGCCGGATGAGCGGGCGTCGAAGCACGCGATTGTGAAGACGGGGCCGAGGATTGTGAAGGTGTGACCGGCAGTGAGCCAGGTTGAGGGATAACAGATAGCAGACAACAGCGATCAGGAAGCACAGATGGCCTCGAGCGAATCGGGGCTTTTGTTTTTTTGTGCACAGATTTCCGCAGGGGAGGCGGATTGTTAGCCGGAGCGATGGGACGTATGATGGCGTTATGGAGTGCGGCGGCTCTGCCGCCGGTTTTGAGATTGCGACTTCAAGAATAATTTCGATTGGGAGTCAGTGCTTACACCGCAAAAGCGGGAGCAGAGCTCCCGCACTCCAAAGGACGAACATGGCCAGGGAAGATTGCGCGCTGTGCAAGGGAACGGGTTGGAAGCTGGTGCCGCGGAAAGACGGCGCGACGGGGCAGATGGCCGTGGCCTGCGAATGCGGCATGGAAGAGCGCGCCGAAAAAGTGATGGAACGCGCGCGTGTGCCGAAGCGCTATGAGCATTGCGATTTCGAGAGTTATGCGACGGACCTCGCCGACGGCAAGACGTGGACTGTGCAACACGAGCAGCAGTTGAAGCAAGCGAAGCTCCTGACGCAGGGATTCGTACGCGATTACCCGGCCACGGAAAAGGGATTGTTGCTGATGGGGCCATCGGGCGCGGGCAAGACGCACTTGGCGGTCGCGGCGTTGAAAGAGCTGATTCGCCGCGGGCACAACGGGATCTTCTGCGATTACCGCGAACTCCTGAAGGAGATCCAGGCCAGCTACAATCCGGCGAGTGAATCCACGGAAATGGGCGTGCTCGAGCCGGTTCGTACCGCGGAAATTCTTGTGCTGGATGATCTGGGCGCCAGCAAACCTTCCGCATGGGTGCTGGACATCATCGGCCTGGTGCTGAACGCGCGCTACAACGAAAAACGCATGACGATATTGACGACGAACTATCTCGACGAAACCCCGACGCCCGAACCAATGCCACGACTGCCTGGCGGACAACGCGTCGCCGTGGTGAAAGAGGACACGCTCGCGGATCGCATCGGCGCGCGCATGCGTTCCCGCCTCTACGAAATGTGCCGCGACCTAATGATCCACGCCCCCGATTTCCGCCGCGAGACCCGCCAGGCCGGCCGCGCCCGCGCGTAGTTACCAGCGTCTCATGCTGCTAACTCTTCGCGCCGGTTCGTTTTTCCCAGGCTTCCTGTTCTGTTTTTCCCCAGTGAGCGACTATGACGGAGTAGCCGTCGGGATCGGGCATGAAAATTTCACCGCTGGGCATATAGCCCGGGTAGTTTATCGCCGGAACTTTGATGCCGGCGGCTAAGAGCTGGTCGCGCAAGGCAGCGAGATCGGGGGTGTACATGTACAGCATCGTGGTGACGCGCACCGGATCGAGCGGCTCTTCCGCGCGCAAAAACATAATCGCGCCGCCATCGCAATGCATCCGTGCCCACCCCAAGGGTGTGCAGCGATCCGTATCCACGGTGACAAAACCCAGAAGTTCGTAGAAACGGATCGAGCGTTCGATCTCCGCCACATGCAGCATCGGTGTTGAATATCCGACTTTCACGCTCATATACCCTCGTTTCGAAATTGCGCATCCTAATCGGGGCCCCGGCAATCCGATATGGTGTCACTGAAAGTGCGGGGAGCAAAAGCTGAAATGTAGGATCGGACCTGCTGTCGCGCCATCCGCTTGATTGACACGGGGTTTATGCGGCGAGTATTCTTTTAAGGCTGTAGCGCTCCCCGCGACCTGCTTGCGGCAGGCAGGCGTTTACAGCATCTCAGTAGCTAGAGACCGAGTTACTTCGAGCAGGAGCACTTCCTCTCTGCCCCGTTGTAACCCCTCCTTGCATTACCCCGGTTGGGATCTGGCAAGGATTGACTCGACAAAAACAGGGATAGATATCCCGGAGGCGATTGATTATGTTTTCTGACCACGATAACCCCGTATCTTCCGCAGCAACCGCAGCAGCCCAGGACAGCGAAACTCCCCAAAACGCGGAAACGACGCCGGCAGCCGAAATAGCACCTGCCGCCGAAGCGTCCGCGCCCGCTGCGAACGTGAAGCCCGAAGAGGCCCACGCGCACGCCGAAGCGCAGGCGCAGACCGCCGCGGTTGACGCCGAAGCCGCCGCTGCCGCCGAAGAGGCCGCCAGCGCGGAGGAGATGAGCAAGCTCATCGACCAGTACAGCGAGCCGCAGGAAGCCGCTCCGCAGAACGAAATTATTGAAGTAAAGGTGGTCGCGTACACCGAGCAGGGCGTGGTGGTGGACCTCGGCGGCAAGACCGAGGGCCTGATCCCCGCCGCGGAATTTGCGGAAACCGAAATTCCGCGTCCGGACCCGAACGCCACCATCGAAGTGCAGCGCACGGGCGAGACGAAAGACAACTTCGTCATCGTCTCCTACCAGAAAGTGCTGCGCCGCCGCACCTGGGAAAAGCTGGACGTCCAATTCAAGGCCAAGGAAACGCTGACCGCGAAAGTCGTGGACCGCATCAAGGGTGGCCTGGTGGTAGACATCGGCGTTCGCGCGTTTCTCCCCGGCTCGCAGTACGACCTGCGCCCGACACAGAACCTCGACGGGCTGCTCGGCCAGGAACTGCAGGTGCGCATAACCAAGCTGAATCGCCGCCGCGGCAACGTGGTGGTCAGCCGCCGCGCGCTGCTGGAAGAAGAACTGCACGCAAAACGCGCCGAACTGATGGAGAAGTTGAGCGAAGGGCAGACGGTGCACGGCACAGTGAAGAACGTCACCGAGTACGGCGCCTTCGTGGATCTTGGCGGCATCGACGGCCTGCTGCACCTGACCGACCTGAGCTGGGGCCGCGTGCGGCACCCGAGCGACGTGGTGAAGCCGGAGCAGGAACTTGACGTCCTCATCCTGAAGTTTGACAAGAGCAAGCAGCGCGTCTCGCTGGGCCTGAAGCAACTGCATAAGGACCCCTGGGTGGATGCGGGCGAGCGCTACGGCGCGGGCGGCAAGTATCACGGCAAGGTTGTCGGCGTGGTGGACTACGGCGTGTTCGTCGAGCTCGAGCAGGGCGTCGAAGGCCTGGTGCACGTCACGGAAATGTCCTGGTCCAAGAAGCCAACGCATCCTTCGAAGCTGGCGAAGGTCGGTGACGAAGTGGACGTGGTGGTGCTGGACATCAAGCCGAGCGACCGCCGCGTTTCGCTGGGCATCAAGCAGGCGCAACCCGATCCCTGGCTGCTGGTGGCAGAAAAGTATCCCGTCGGCACAGTCGTTACCGGCAAGGTCCGCAACATCGCCGAATTTGGCGCGTTCGTTGAAATCGAAGAGGGCTTTGACGGCCTGGTGCACGTTGGGGATGTCAGCTGGACCGGCCGCGTCAAGAACCCGCACGAGGTGTTCAAGAAGGGCGAACCGGTCACCGCGAAGGTGCTGCGCATCGATCCGGAGAACCGCCGCGTGTCGTTGGGCATGAAGCAGGTGAACGACATCTGGGGCGACTGGTTCAAGCAGCACAAGGTGGGCGATATCGTACGCGGAAAGGTTTCCCGCATCGCCACGTTCGGCGCTTTCGTGGAGTTCGGCGAAAACATCGAAGGGCTCTGCCACAACACCGAAATCGAAGAGCGCAAGCGCCGCGATGAAGGCCCGGGCAATTTCCGTCCTTCCACAGGACCGCTGAAGAGCGCCGGCCCGCTGGAACCGGGCAAGGAATACGATTTCAAAATTATCAAGATCAGCTCGGAAACGCGGCGCATCGGCTTGAGCTACCGCGCGGCCGTGCGGCAGATCGAGCGCAAGGAGATCGAGCAGTACAAGTCGTCGAAGTCTTCGGCGACGGCCACGATCGGCGATGCCTTGAAGCAGAAACTTGCTTCGCGGTAGCCGCGGAGAGCATTTTTTCCGCCCAGGCGATTCATCAGATAAATTCATTTACCTGCGGGTCATTTTAATGATAGGAAGAGGGACATCCGGGCAAGGTATGTCCCTCTAAGTCGCCTCGCCCCAAAGAGTTGTGCGGCACGAGTGGTTTCCGATTAAAGAGGCAAAGACCGATGACAAAGCAACCGACGCTCACGAAGGCCGATTTGATCGAGGAAGTGCTACGGGTGACCGAGCTTCCACGCAAGGAATCGGAAACGATCGTGGAAACGATTTTCGAGAGCATCATTGACGCGCTGCAGAAGGGCGACAAAATCGAGATTCGCGGGTTCGGCAGCTTTCGTACCCGGCAGCGCCGCGGGCGGATCGGGCGCAACCCGAAAACCGGGGAAAAGGTGGATGTGCCAGCGAAGAAGATTCCGTTCTTCAAGCCCAGCAAGGAATTGAAGGATTTTGTGAATACGGCGGCAGCCGCGCCGCAGAGCGAAGCTGCACCGTCGTGAAGTGAAGTTCCATCGATTTGAGAGAGTGACGACGCCCCGGATTCACGGGGCGTTTTTGTTTGGGGGGATGTAATCAGTAATCAGTAATCAGTTATCAGAAAGAGGGGTTCGAGAAGTGTTTCAATCCACTTCTCGCGCACACCGATTGCCATTAGATTGGATGACGAAGTAGGAATCTTAGCCCGTCATTCTTACTGATTACCGATTACTGATTACTGATAACCGTCCGCTCCTCAACTACGCTATCCTGACAAGCGCACAATTCAAACGGCGGTGCCACTTAATGGACTATCTCTGGACTCCCTGGCGTTACCAGTACATGGTGCAAGCGGCCGCGGGGCAGCAGGCGGAATGCATTTTTTGCGACGCGGTTAAGCGCGACCAGGACGCCGAGACGCTGATCGTGCATCGCGCAAAAAACTCCTTTGTCATCCTCAATCGGTTCCCGTACACCTCCGGCCACGTCATGATCGTTCCCTATGCACACGTGGCCGAATTGCAATTGTGCGAACCGGGGGCGCTTGCCGAAATGATGGAACTGTCGCAACGAGTCGAAACCATCTTTCGCGGGACGTACAAGCCCGATGGCATGAACCTGGGCATGAATCTGGGGCGGGCTGCGGGCGCGGGAGTCGCCGGGCATCTCCATCTGCACATGCTGCCACGCTGGTTCGGCGATTCGAATTTCATGACGGTTACGGGCGAAACCCGCGTGCATCCCGAAGAATTGAAGACCACGTACGAACGGCTGAGCCGTGCGTTCGCGCAGTAGCTCCGAGGGAAACCTGAGATGAGCTTCGAGCTGTATCTTCAGTGCTTTGGAGAAACGGAAAGACTGGGACTTCCAAGGGATTCGATTCGGGCGCTTTTTCCCGTGGATGAAGCGAGTTCGGAGCCGGACTATTGGAGATTGCGCTACGATAGTCAGAACAGCTGCAACATCGGAGTGCATAGCCTGCCGACCGATGTTACGAAATTGGCCGATTTTTATGTGGAACGGCCGTGCAGGGACATTCGACTGTGGGACTCGCTTTTCACGGTCTTGAACATGGGCAGCGTGGTTCTATTTTTTTCGGAAGGTCCGCTAATCATTTCGAAGGGAATATCCGGAACCGGAATTCCGCAAGAAATGGCGGATTCCCTGGGTCCGCCCGTCCAGGTGAATTCCGGGGAAGAGCTCCGGAAGTTTGTCGAGGCATAATTGGCGTTTAGGGAGAATCGGCTTGAACCTGGAACTTAGCGAAGAGCAGAATCTATTGCAAAAGAGCGTGCGGGAATTCGCGGAATCCGAAGTGCTGCCAATGGCCAAGCACAATGACGAGACGGGAGAGTTTCCGCGGGAGCTTTTCCGCAAGGCGGCGGAACTTGGATTGACAGGGGTGGCGTTCCCGGAATCCGAGGGCGGGGCGGGTTTCGACCACATTGCGTACACCATCGTGATCGAGGAAATTTCGCGGTGTTGCGCCTCCACAGGTGTCATCCTGAGCGTGCAGAATTCCCTGTTCTGCGATCCCATCCATCGCTACGGCACCGACGAGCAGAAGAAGAAGTTTCTGCTTCCCTTCACACGTGGCGAAAAAATCGGCTGCTACGCGTTGACGGAGCCGCAAGCCGGCTCGAATGCCGCGGCGCTACAGACAAAAGCCGTGAAAAAAGGCGACACCTACGTGATCAACGGCACCAAGGCCTGGATCACGAACGGCGGCGCGGCTGACGCGGCGATCGTCTACACGAACACCGAGCCGGCGAAAGGCGAAAAAGGAATTACCGCCATCGTGGTGGAAAAAGGTACGCCGGGATTCAAGGTCGGCAAGGAAGAAAAGAAACTCGGCATCAACGCGACGGCTTGCAGCGAGCTTGTCTTCACGGATTGCGTGGTGCCGGCGAACAACCGCATTGGCAACGAAGGCGAAGGCTATAAAGTGGCGCTTTCGACGCTCGACGGGGGCCGCATCGGCATCGCGTCGCAGGCTGTGGGCATTGCGCAGGGCGCATTTGAGGCCGCGCTGAAGTGGTCGCAGGAGCGGATGGCGTTCGGGCATCCAATCGCACAGTTTCAGGCCATTCAGTTCATGCTGGCCGATATGGCGACGGAGATTGACGCGGCGCGCCTACTGGTGCGCAAGGCGGCCTGGAAGCAGGATTCCGGCGGGCGCTTCAGCCAGGAAGCGGCGACAGCGAAACTGTTTGCGAGCGAAATGTCCACGCGAGTGTCGCACAAGGCGATTCAGATTCACGGCGGCTACGGTTACAGCAAGGAATATCCTGTCGAGCGGGCCTATCGCGACGCGCGGATCACGGAGATTTACGAAGGCACCAGCGAAATCCAGCGGTTGGTGATTGCCGGCTGGCTGCTGAAGTCGTAACGAAAACTTCCGGACAGTCGCACCCAAAAATCTTGTAGGGGCGGAGATTGCTCCGCCCGCCTCGAGCGACAAGGAAGGCTGCGCACCGGGACAATCGAAGAGCGGGCCGGGCGAGCCCGGCCCCTACAAAAGATCCCATGAGAAAGCGTCAGAAAACGCTCCGTAGTATCCTGACGTGGTGCTGGAACTCGACGCGGGGCTCGAATTCAATGCTGAGAACGACGAGGAATTTTTCTCCCTGTTGCCGGAGCGGCCCGCGGTATGCCTGATCGAAGCGCATGAGGAGAAGGCCGAGCCGCACCTGATCCGCACCGCCAATCTCCGGCGTCGTTTGCAGCGCCTGCTCGGTCCCCTCGATCCAACGAGCAAACGGCTCAACCTGAGAAATTTCGCGCGGCTGGTGAGATATCGCGTCACCAACTCCGCTTTCGAACAGTCACTCACGTTTTACCAGATCGCGCGGCAACGTTTTCCGAAGCGCTACCGCGACCTGATGCGGCTGCGCCCTTCGCCGGTTTTGAAGATCAACCTGAAGAACGCTTACCCAAGGTGCTACGTCACGCGGCACATCGCGGTGAACGAGCATGGCGTGCCCACGGGAGGCATTTACTACGGCCCGTTTGCCTCTCGCCGCGCCGCGCAGGTGTATGCCGACAGCGTGCTGGATTTTTTCAAGGTGCGCCGCTGCCAGATCAAGATTCGCCGCGACCCCACGTTTCCCGGCTGCCTGTACTCGGAAATGAAAATGTGCCTGGCGCCGTGTTTTGCGGGCTGCAGCAAGGAGGAGTACGACGTGGAAGTAAACCGCCTGGTGGGATTTCTGGAAACTGGGGGCGCCTCGCTGCGGGGCACTTACGAACAGGAGCGGGAGCGGGCCAGCGAGGAACTTGATTTCGAACGCGCCGCGGCAATTCACAAGAAACTTGAAAAATTGGATGATGCGCTGCGCGCCGGGCCGGAAGTGGCCCGGCGAGTGCAGGACCTAGACGCCGTGATTCTGCAGCGCATGGCCGAGGAACAGACTGTCGGCGTTTTTGGGGTGCATGGGGGCAGGCTCGCCGCACCTTTTGCACTGCGATTCGGCGATACCAGCCAGCCGCGCTCCGCGGAAGAGGCGGTGCGCGATTACCTGGAAGCGATGATGTGCGCTCCCACCGCTGCGGCAACTCCCCGGCAGTCCGCGGCGGAACTGGGCGAACACCTTCGCCTGGTGGCGCGGTGGTTTTACAGCAACCCGCGCGAGGGCGAAATATTCTTTCGCGACAAGGATTGGCCGTACCGGCGGATTCTACGGGCGTGTTCGCGCTTGCTGGCTCCGCCGAAAGAAGAAGCCAACGAATTGAGCAAATAGAGGGACAATCAGAAGGCATAGAAAAGACTTCTCACAGAGTGCGCAGAGAACGAGCGCAGAGGTCACAGAGAAGAGAGGAACATTGAGATGAGCCAGGGTGCAACGCCAGAAGGCACTGCGCGGTACGCGGAAAAATTCAAGGAGATCGCCGCCGAAGGGCATTTTCGGAAAGCGCAAGGGTTCACCGTGTCTTCGCTCGGCGTCGGCACCTATCTCGGCCAACCGAACGACAGCACCGACGCAAGTTACGCGGCGGCGCTGGTTGAAGCGGGACTCGCGGGCATCAATGTGTTCGACACGGCGATCAACTACCGCTTTCAGCGCAGCGAACGCAATGTCGGCACCGCGCTGAAGGTCCTGGCGAACAAAGGCCTGGCGCGAGACGAATTCGTGGTCTGCACCAAGGGCGGCTACCTGACGCCCGACGGCGCCATGCCCGCCGACGCCAACCGCTATTTCTTTGACGAATACATCCAGCGCGGCGTGTTCACGGCAAAGGAAGTTGCCGCAGGTTGCCACTGCATGGCCACGCGGTTTATTGAAAATCAATTGAACCGCAGCTTGAAAAATCTGGGCGTCGGCTGCATTGACGTCTACTACCTGCACAATCCGGAAACGCAGCTTGGCGAAGTGCCGCGGCCGGAATTCGTAAATCGCGTGCGCCAGGCGTTTGAGTTTCTGGAATCGGCGGTGGCGGCAGGCAAAATCAAATTTTACGGTATGGCCACCTGGAATGGATTCCGCCAGGAAGCGAAGGCGGCCGATTCCCTTTTTCTGAGCGAACTGGAAAAAATCGCGCGCGACATTGCGGGAGATTCACACCACTTCCGTTTCGTGCAGTTGCCCTACAATCTGCCGATGACGGAAGCGCGTACCCTGGGCAATCAAACCATCAACGGCCAACCGCGCACGATGATGGAAGCGGCGGGCGATCTGGGGATCACGCTGGTGGCAAGCGCTTCGCTGCTACAGGGGCAACTGTCGCAAAATCTACCCGCGTTCGTGGCCGAAGCGCTGGGATTGCACAACGACCTAGAACGTGCGCTGCAGTTCGCGCGCTCGTCGCCGGGCATTACGACGGCGCTCGTGGGAATGTCCCGGACGTCGCACGTGGAATCGAACGCGAAACTCATCGGCGTAAAACCCGCGGGGATCGATGAGTTCAGCAAACTGTTTCAGCGAGGCGAGTCGGCCTAAGCCGCACCCGCACCGCGCGTGTCATCCTGAAGCTATCCGACAAGGTCCGGTTTGTGGACTCCGGTGGAATCTAGGTGAGTCTGGATCACCGGACTCCAAAACCGGAGATAGCTGAAGGATCTCAATGTCAAAATTTGCAGAATCTATCAGCTGAGATCCTTCGACGCGCGGACGGCGCGCATCTCAGGATGGCAAGCTTTTGATTTTGCGCGATGTTTAGATTGAGGTCCTTCGGGACGCAAACTGCGCGCCCCTCAGGATGACAAGCTATTTTTCATTTTGCACAATAAACAATCGGTGTTCCCAAGTAGTGTGGTCTAAGCGCCTCGATGAAGAGAGCGTAAAGCGGGATGCCGCTCCGTCAGCCAGGCGGCAATGGCGGAATTGAACTCATCCAGATGGCCGGCGAAAAAGTGGTCGGCTTCTTCGACGACGACCAGACGGTTTTCACCGGGCAACCCCGCCACGGTTTCCTCCGCTTTTTTTCGCGCGCCGAATTTGTCGTTGGAGCCGTGAACAAATAATTTCGGTTTGGGGCAATCCGCAAGGAAAGAAAAATCGCTGCCGTTCACCGGAATGCCGATGCCGATCAGTTCGCTGACGCGCGCATCACGGCAGCCAACCCGAAGGCCCACGACACTTCCGAAGCTGAACCCCGCAAGAAGCAGCGGTATGCCCGGAAATTGTGCAGCGAGATAGTCGAGCGCCGCCTGCACATCGCCCTGCTCGCCGCGCCCTTTGTCGTGTTCGCCGGCGCTCAGCCCCGCACCGCGAAAATTGAAACGCAGTACGGGAATCCCCAGGGAGTCCATGGTTTTCGCTGCGTTATAAACCACCTTGTTGTGCATGGTCCCGCCAAAGAGCGGGTGGGGATGGCAAATCACCGCTGCAAGCAGGGGTGAAACCGGTTGCACGGGGGTCCATAGGATCGCCTCAAGGCGCCCGGCGGGGCCTTCGAGGAAGAGGTTTTGCGAATCGTGGACGGGCTGCATTTTAGAAATAGTCAACAAAAGTGTACCCGAGATGGAACTCTCCTTGGAATCGCGAAAGGTCCTAGTTCTATACGGCCCACTACGTCGATTGCTCGTACTAGTGCTAAATTGTGGCACTTTGACATTGCAGTTTGGTGTTCCCAATGATAATTTCGCCTCGTTCGATCGACTAGGGGGCCCGAATGGGCGATCTTTCCGACCGGCGCGAAGCCCGGCGTTTCGCGATGAATTTGCCAGTTCGCGTGCTTGTAAACGATGCGAATGGCCCGGAACTCAAAGCCAACACGCGCGACGTCAGCTATCGCGGCCTCTATTTTGTTTCTGATGCGCCTTTCGAAAAGGGCGGCGAGATTGATTTTATCCTGACGCTTCCGCAGCAGATCATTTCCGCGGGCGACGTGAACATCCGATGCCACGGCCGCGTGGTGCGCGTGGAAACCGACGACCACGGCAAGACCGGCATCGCCGCCAAAATCGAAAAATACGAATTCATCCCCGCGCGCGCCTCCGCTGCGTAGTTCCCCGTTTTCCCTTTCAGTGACGATTTCGCCCCGCGAACCGGCCTATTGAAAGCTATGTGCACTCCTCCGCTGGTTGACGCGAGCCGGCATTATTTCTCCTGCCGCCCGATTTTCAGCAATGTCTAAAAGTGAACAGTGCGCGTCGTTACCTCCATGCTGTAGTTCTGGGTTGAAAAAACTGGCCCCGGTCAGGCAGTTCGCAGATTCCGGAACTTTGCGGAATCTGCCCTTCGGTTTGAGGAGGTAACTCGAATGCCGGCGACTAAAAAGAATTCGATTAAGAATCGTGAGGAATTGAAAAACAAGCGGAAGGTGCTCTTCAAGCTGTTTTTGAAGAACCCCATGTATACGAGCCTGGCTGTGGAAATCAAGGCCCTGGACGATCAACTGGCCGATTGGACCCAAGTTCTGGCGCGGAAGTGAACGAGGGAGAAACGAACTCGAAGTGCTTTCTTTAGAACCCGTCTTGAACCTGTGACAATTCCGTTGGTTAATCCGCTGAAATGCTCTGTTGACCGCATATTAAACCCACATCTGCGACCGCGCTGCTGCCAGCCGGTGAATCTTTAGTTTTATTTTGAAATCAGCGGATCGAAATTTCGAAATGCCTTCCCTCTAAACAATCGAATCGACGGCTCCCCAACTTAAAATTTCCCGGTGTGAATCGCCGTGTGTTTTGAGCGTAGAATAGGGGCTTAGCGTTTTTATGGATGGGCGAAGAAAGCCCGTGGGGGCATTATGTATCACTACAACCCGAAAGTGGCATTGGAAGAATTGCAGGAAGAGGCGGTGCTGCCGCATCCCGTGAAGCTGCGCGACATGATCTTGCGTAACCAACTGGGGCCGCAGGACGCTCAACTGCTGAACCACGACTTTCAGGAATATCTGACGCGTTTCGGCGAACTGCAAAAAATCGCCGGCGGGATCCTGGACAAGCTGGCGGCCGGACAGCGGAAGACGGCCTGACGACGCGGCTGGATGAGCTTTTTCCCTCTCCTGCGCCGGGAGCCCCGCATTTCAATCCTTTCAGCGTCCCCGGGCGAAAGCCCCCTCCATGCTCCCCGCTTGGTCGCGTGGTCGCGCTGGGGCTGTTACACTAGAAATTCGTATTGTATGGGGGATCGCGAATCAAGCTGACCCTTCGAGCTTATGAAACGCAACACACTGCTGATTGATGCAGACGACACGCTGTGGGAAAACAATGTTTTCTTCGAAAAGCTGATTGAGGATTTCATCACTCTCGTGGAGCCCTGCGGCTATAGCCGCGCTTACATTCGGCATATCCTGAACGAAACGGAACGCAAGAACATCCGCCAGTACGGCTACGGTGTGCGCAGCTTCGGCCGCTCTCTCGAAGAGACCTATATGAAGCTGGCCGACCAGATGGCCAAGCGTGAGACGCTGGCGCAGATTCACGTGCGCGTGGTGGAGTTGGAGCGCACGCCGCCGAAAATTCTGGATGGCGTGCCGGAGACGCTGGCGTACCTGACTGCCCGCCACCGGCTGATCCTCTTCACCAAGGGTGAGCCGGCGGAGCAGGCGGCGAAGGTGGAACGCTCTGGCCTGCAGGGATTTTTTGAAGCCATCGAGATCGTCGGCGAAAAAGATGCCAAAACCTACCAGGTGCTGGTGAACAAGCACAAAATCGTGAAGACGCAGGGCTGGATGATCGGCAACAGCCCGCGCAGCGACATCAATCCGGCGATGGAAGCGGGCTTGAACGCCGTCTACATCCCGCACGTGAATACCTGGCAACTGGAGCACGAGCCCGTGGTGGCGGGCACGGGAAAGCTGGTGATCCTGCCGGCATTCCGCGAGTTGCGCAACCACTTTTGATATAACTTTGCGCGATCTGGGTGAATCCCTATTGCAGGACAAATCCAAAATGACCACAGATAAAAATTGGCCGAAGGTTGCTGTCGTAGGCGCGGGCGCGGTTGGCGGATATTTCGGCGGACTGCTGGCGCGGGCGGGTGCTCCGGTGACAATGATCGGGCGGCCCGCGTTCGTGGAAGCGGTGCGCAAGAGCGGCTTGCGACTGGATACGGTGCAATTTCAGGAGACAGTGCATCCCGCGGCGTCCACGGAACTTTCCGACACAGCCGGGGCGGACTATGTCCTGTTTTGCGTAAAGACGACGGATACTGCGTTGGTTTCGAAGGAATTGGCCAAGTATATTTCGCCGTCCACCGTTGTGCTGAGCCTGCAGAACGGCGTGAACAATGCAGAGGAGATTCGCAAGGCATCGGGCATCGAAGCGATTTCCACCGTCGTTTATGTTGCCGCGTCGGCGCCCTCCCCCGGTACCGTGAAGCATCTCGGCCGCGGCGATCTGGTGATTGGGCCGCACTCGCCGAAAGTGGAACAGACCGCGGAATTCTTTTCACGGGCAAAACTTCCCTGCCGCATTTCAGACAACATCGACGGCGAATTGTGGACCAAGCTAGTGTGGAATTGCGCGCTGAATGCCGTCTCCGGGCTGGGGCGCGTGACCTACGGCGAAATCATCGCCAGCGAAGACGCCAAGCGCGTGGTGGAAGCCGTGGTGTATGAAGTGCTGGCAGTGGCCAAGAAAAAAGGAATCCAGCCACCGGGGCTTGAGGATCCGAAAACGGCGATCGCCGGCGCATTCCTGATTGGCCAGCAGATGAGCGGGACGCGATCTTCCACAGCGCAGGATATGGCCCGCGGCAAGCGTACGGAGATCGATTCGCTGAACGGCTACATCGCGCGGCTTGGCGCGGAGTTGGGCGTGCCTGTGCCGGTGAATCACACGCTATACACGCTGGTGAAACTGCAGGAAGCAAATTTCTAACCCGCATTCCGCGTAACTCAGACCACCCACAAGATTGTCATCCTGAGGCCATCCGATAAGGATGGCCGAAGGATCTCAGCGCTAGAATCAAGCACGGTGTATCAGTTGAGATCCTTCGAGGCGCAAACGGCGCGCCTCTCAGGATGACAAGTTTGGGCATT
>Ga0210400_10002221_pt1 | contig 18283 bp, 4 predicted proteins | sample IncBWH26MmetaG_FD_155456 | JGI IMG/M metagenome (GOLD analysis project Ga0210400, IMG submission 155456) | Forest soil microbial communities from Barre Woods Harvard Forest LTER site, Petersham, Massachusetts, United States - Inc-BW-H-26-M | ecosystem: Environmental > Terrestrial > Soil >...
CTGCAAGCGATGGGGTGCACGACATACCCTACGAGGACCTGAACCCAACCGGCCTCAACGTCGTCCAGCCTTACCGGAGACTCCTTGAACGGATGCGAACCCTCTATCGGCCAGACGACATGGGGGCCGCGGCAGGCGATCCCAACTCTCTGCTTGCCTTGGGAAAGTTGGAGAGCTTAGCTCTTTTGGGAAGCAGCTACAAGCTCGCGTTTACTCCGGGGCTGATTTCGCAGGTGTACCGGCGAAGCGGTGTGTCTCTGTTGCCGACTGCAGCCGCAGTACTTGGCGGCATCAACCCTGACGGAGGCGGCTATGTTGACTTAGACGGGAATGGCCATTGGTGGGTGCCCTCCGGAATGATGTTCTACTTTCCGACTGCAACTACGTCCGTGACAGAAAGGGCGGAGGCGCTCCAGAATTTCTATGTGTCGCGCCGTTTCGTCGATCCCTTCGGCAATGCTACGTCGGTCGACTATGACAAACCCCACGATCTGCTCGTCGTGAAGTCGAGTGACGCAGTCGCGAATACAATCACCGCCATCAACGACTATCGGGTTCTGGCGCCAACGCTTTTGACTGACCCCAACGGCAATCGTGCTGCAGCAGTTTTCGACGTTCTGGGAATGGTAGCCGGCACGGCCGTCATGGGCAAGACTTCGCAGAATTTGGGCGACTCCTTCACCACTTTCACGGCCGATCTGACGCAAACGCAAGTCGACAATTTCTCCGCAGCCGATGACCCTCATATGCTGGCGGGCGATCTGCTGGGAACAGCCACAACGCGCATCGTCTATGACGTTCTGCGGTTTTTCAATACCAAACAAGCGTCGCCCGCTGATCCGACAAGATGGCTGCCGGTGTTTGCCGCCACGATTGCGCGCGAAACCCACGTCAGCGATTTGGGGGCCGGCCAACAGAGTAAGCTCCAGATCACTTTCAGCTACTCCGACGGATTTGGCCGCGAAATCCAAAAGAAGATTCAAGCCGAAGCGGGCCCCGTCGCCGATAAAGGTCCAGTCATCGATCCGCGCTGGGTGGGCAGTGGCTGGACCATCTTCAACAATAAGGGCAAGCCGGTCCGCCAGTACGAGCCGTTCTTTTCTCAGCTTCCCGCAAAAGGACATCAGTTCGAGTTCGGGGTGCAGGTCGGAGTCAGCCCCATCTTGTGCTACGACCCAGTTGAACGCGTTGTGGCAACGGTTCATCCAAACCACACCTATGAGAAGGTAACGTTCGATCCTTGGCACCAGGACAGTTGGGATGTTAACGACACCGTTCTGCAAACCGATCCTATCGCCGACCCCGATGTGGGTGACTTTTTCCAACTCTTGCCCAATGGGGACTACTTTCCGACGTGGTACACGCAACGTAGTTTAGGAGGACTGGGTCCGCAAGAACAGGCCACCGCCGACAAGGCCGCGGCGCATGCAAATACGCCGACCACTACGTACTTTGACACGCTCGGCCGCACATTCCTGACTGTTCTCGACGATGGCTGGGGAGGAGAATTCCCATCACGCGTCGAACTGGATATCCAGGGCAACCAACGCTCCGTGAGAGATGCACTCGTTCAGGCCGGCGACCAGCAGGGGCGAATCGTCATGCGCTACGACTACGACATGCTCAAGAACCGGATCCATCAGGCGAGCATGGAAGCCGGCGAGCGCTGGATGTTGAATGACTGCACCGGCAAAGCCATTCGCTCCTGGGACAGCCGCGACCACAATTTCCGCAGCGAATACGACGCTCTGCGACGGCCCACCGGTCTATTCGTCTTGGGCACTGACAACATCAACTCAGACCTACGAACCACGGCGGCCGAGCTCCTCTATGAAAAAATCACTTACGGAGAAGGCCAGCCTTCGGCGCTCAACCTGCGCGCGCGCATCTTCCAGCACGCGGACGCCGCCGGCGTGGTCACGAACAAGGGAACCAACCCCATCACGAATCAGGAGGAAGGCTTCGACTTCAAGGGCAACCTGTTATGCAGCAGCCGGGGATTCTTCACGGACTACAAAGCACTGCCCAACTTGGCGGCGCTTCCGGCCGCGCCAGACGTGTTCACGAGCGGCACGCAATATGACGCTCTCAACCGGGCAATCGCATTGACCACGCCCGACGGGAGCGTCATTCGCCCCGCCTACAACGAAGCGAATCTGCTCGAACGCGTGAACGTTAATTTGCGCAGAGCCGCCGCGCCCACACCATTCGTCACGAATATCGAATACAACGCCAAAGGCCAGCGCATCCTCATCGTGTACGGAAACGCCAACACCGAAACGGATTACACCTACGATCCCCTCACTTTTCGGCTGGTCAGTCTCACGACAACCCGCTTGAGCGCTCCGGCCAATCAGCAGATCGTGCAGGACCTCTCTTACACCTACGATCCGGCCGGCAACATCAACCACATCGAGGACGACGCAGACATTCAAGACGTCGTCTTCTTCCGCAACCAGCGCGTCGAGCCCAGCAGCGACTACACCTACGACGCCATCTACCGGCTGATACAGGCAAGGGGCCGCGAGCAATTGGGATTGGACGGAGGTGGCAACCGTCTTCCTCCAAGGGCGAGTTCCTACAACGACGTTCCCCGCGTTCAACTCACGCCGTCCCAGGGAGACGGCAACGCCGTCGGAACCTATACCGAGCAATATCAATACGACGCAGTCGGAAACTTCCTGCAATTTATTCATCAAGGGACGAATCCCGCTAATCCCGGTTGGACCCGTTCCTATACATACAACGAAGCCAGCCCTCTCGATCCCGGCAAGGCCAGCAACCGGCTGACAAGCAGTGCCGTGAGCGGCAGCCAGCCACTGAACGAAACTTACACCTACGACCCTCACGGCAACATGGCCAGCATGCCGCAATTGCAGGCTATCCAATGGGATTTCAAAGATCAGCTCAACATGACGCAACGGCAGGCCGTGAACGCGCACGACCAGGATGGCGCGCTGCATCGAGGCGAGCGCACTTATTACGTTTACGACACCGCTGGACAGCGTGTTCGCAAGACGACAGAATCGGGAGCAGGAATAAAAATAAAGGAAAGATTCTACCTGGGTGGCTTCGAGCTCTATCGCGAGTACGACTCCAACGGCAAGTCCCTGGAGCGAGAGACCCTGCACGTGATGGACGACAAGAAGCGCGTTGCGCTCGTCGAAACCAAGACCTTGGACAATAGCGCTGCGCCGGGATCATTGCCCAGCATCACTACGCGATATCAGTTCGATAATCACCTCGGCACCGCTTGTCTGGAACTGGACGAAGTCGCCGACGTAATCACCTATGAAGAGTACTACCCGTATGGCAGCACATCCTATCAGGCCGGGCGCACTGTGACCGAGGTCTGCCTTAAGCGCTACCGATACACGGGCAAGGAGCGGGATGAGGAGAGTGGGTTCTACTACCACGGGGCTCGGTATTACGCGCCATGGATTGGCCGCTGGACCAGTCCCGACCAGGCGGACTTTGTCGACGGGCCAAATCTATTCTGGTATACGCGTGGGAATCCAGTGCGATTGGTCGATACAACTGGGCGACAGAGCAATCCTCCACCGCCCACAACCCTCCCGCCCCCTAGTGGGCCTTGGAATGTGGATGCCGACCGGGTTGTGGTACGTCCCGTCGAAGAAGGCGCCGGTCCGTGGAAATCGCCACCAGAAACGAAAGCGGCGGCTAACGATCTTGCCACCAGAACAGGATTCCCATCGGAAACCCGTCAGTTGGGTCATGCGAATAAGTCTCACTGGCAAACAAAAGCGGGTGAAGAAGTTTCGCTGCGGAATGAACCCGCGAAATGGAACATGCGCAAGGGGGCAACCGTTGAACGACCCGCAGCACAGCAAACTAAGGCGGAGGGCGGATATGGGCGTGTCAAAGGCAGCGATCCAACTGCGCCACCGGGTGCCCGCAGGACAGCCAAGGCTTTAGGGCCCCAGACTTCACCTCCATCAGTAGCACCCGCTGAGCCGACGCCTCCGGCGCCAAAACCCGCTGCGCCTTCAATGCCCCCGCCGGAGCCGGTCACCGCACTCCCCCCGCCGGAACCAGTCACCCCTATACGAAGCGCTAGCGGCGCAGCATCACCGGTTGAGCTTCCAGCGCCAAAACCAGTGGTGGAACCGGCAACTGGTGTCGGAGAGCCTTTTCCTCAGGAGTCAACCACTGCTCCTAGAAGCGGTGGAGGTGGAGCCAACGCGCTGGGGACAGGATTGTTTGTTATTGGAATGGCTACGTCAGTTAGTAATGAAAAGGACCTTGGAGCATTCGCTGCACTTGTCCTTGCCGCAAAAGTCGTTGGTGCAGGCACGGTAACTTTTCTGACTGTCTTTCTTCATACGGATGACCGTGAATACAGCGAAGCAGGTGGCCAACTCAGGCGGATCAAGTAGGCATGTGGTATCAGAGGACCATTGGATGATAGCGGGCACACAAGGAATATAAAGCCCCCAATGAATCCGTGTTTGGCAACGATAAGGGATATGACGACGTGAGGAGGCAAAATGCCAACCAAAACAAACCCCGAATCCCAACGCGGCAGCACCCACGTGGTGAGTTCCGAAATCTTAAAACAAGTCTGCGACTCACCTATTTCAGTGCCCGACAAATATCGCTGGGCAACAAAAGATGAAGACGTACGGACCATCGAGAAAGCGCTCGGACTTCCCGAGAGGTGCATCGGCGCTCTCTCGGCGAGTCACCACGCGCGCAGTTGTGGTGCGGCTGGGACACGAATTGGCTTGGCTTTGTTTTCCCCGCCATTAACGAAAAGGCCCCAACGAACACTATCCATCGAATTAATCCTCGGAGAGGGATGGTCGCGTCATGACTTTGGTCATTCACTAAACCTCGCCGGCTTGACCGGCGCATAGGAGAACAAAATGAGTAACGGTGATTTCTGGACACCTGCCATATGGATGCAATTCAATGGCAATCCGAACGACAAAACCCAGCCAGGCTTGCTAAAGACCACTATGGGTCCGATGCAAGTGGCACAACACGTGTTTCCTACAACCGTCACCGGGAATGACACGTCATTCCCAGCAGACACAATTGATCTCAACAGTGGAATTCCCACCACTGGAGCAACAAGAAGTTTTGCAACTTTGCGGAAGCCATTTACGTTGTTTCCAGTCCATGTCACTGACCCAGCACTGAACACGCCCTCAACAATGGGAGGGACCATGGCGGCGAATCAGGTGACTCTCGCAGCTCAGGCGCTTGCGTTGGTGGAGGACACGCTTTTTTTCCAGGGGAACGATGCTCAATTGCCTCAAGGCGGAGGAACAAGTGTGAATCTGCCATCGGGTGACCAGGCGAAACTTGACAGCGGGCTACTCGGAATCGCCACCACAAACGAGGTACTTTCCGTTTCACCTAGGAAAAAAGGGATCTACGGCCTCGCGACGTACTCTGCTGTCGTCGCGGGCATCGCGCAGTTCACAACCGACCAGCAAGGACCACCGTATGCGCTGATTCTTTCCCCAGATATATTTGCAGATGCGAATTTTCCCCTAGAGGACGAGGCGATGGTCACGCCTGCCAGTGCCATACAAGCCCTTTTGGCAACTGGCCCTTTTGTCATGTCGCCTGGATTGCCACCCAAAACAGGGCTGCTGGCTTCGATGGGAGGGAAGACGACGACCCTGTACGTCGGAACACAGCCCCTTGTGGAATACAACGCGTACGACGGTTCCGTCTACTCCTTTACTGGAAGAGAGAGTATTCAGTTCTTGAACATTGATGCTCGCTCCCTGATAAAGCTCAAATTTGAAGACGCAAAACCGTAAGGAATCAATGGGCCGCGCCCGAATGATGTGAATAAAGGGTTAGCATCAAGCGTGCTTGAGCCCGCAGCAAGAGAAGCGAGCGGGAAGCAATTTGTCGAACGCCGGAGAGGGTACAGGTTGCCGCTCTTGGTCGGCGTGTCTTGCGAAACTCGATTTGTCATATCTCGCGGCCAGGAAGAAAGCGGCGGAGCATAGAAGCTAGTCTCCGCAGAAGAGGACCACCATGCCTGATGCACCGCTCTCACCGGGCGCGTATGGCGCTGCGGTCGCCCGCCTTCACGAGTTTCTTCGTCAACAGGGAGTCGGGCTGCCAGCTTCGGAAGTAGATCGTGCCTTTTTCGGTCCACTGACCCGCCAGGAGGTTCAACAATATCAGCGCAACAACGGGCTGCCGCCCACGGGCGAACTGGACGCAAACACGGCGCGCCTTATCAACATCGTCGGCCAGAACCCAGTGCCTGGGGCGCCAACGACAAGTGGAGACGTCCTGCCCGCGGGAACTGCCAGCTCCACGGGAATTGTGCCGACACCCGGCGGCGCCACCTTTACCGTCAACGGTAGCGTGGCTTCAAATTCGCGCGCAGGAATCGCCGGTCTCCGAGTCCAGATCGTGGACAAGAACGTTGGCGCAGACGTACCGCTGGCCGAAACAGCAACGGGCGCCACCGGAAAGTACCGGGCATCTTTTGAAAGTGCCCGGTCGCTAAAACTGGGCAAAACGAAGCCTGATCTGCAGGCGCGCGTCTACGCTGGCGACGCTCTTCTGGCTTCGTCCGAGGTTCTCTACGATGCCACCAGCCCTGCGACTTTGAATGTACTGCTTCCGGACTCTGCCGCCGGGCTACCGAGCGAATACGAAACGCTGGTCGATGCGATTTCGGCAAACTACAAGGGATTGTTGGGCGACCTGCAGGAGTCCACCGACCGGCGGGACATCACGTATCTCGCCAACAAGACCGGGTGGGACGCCAGGGCAGTCGCGCTCGCTGCCCTCGCCGATCAGCACAGTCGAGGAACCACGGCGGCGAATCCACCGGGCGGGGCGGCGAAAACAGTGGGCAGCAGCATTCACCCCGCTTTTTTCTACGCGCTTTTTCGGGCCGGCTTCCCCGCGAACCCCGACACTCTCTACCAAGCCAATCCGGATGCTGTCGCTGGAGTGTGGCAGCAAGCCATCGCGCAGGGCGTCATTCCCAGCACGCTTGCCAACCAAATTACGGGCGCAGCGAAGGCCTTCCAGTCGCTGAGCGCCGCCAAATCCCTGACGGCCCAGCCATCCATTGGCCTTTCCCCTTTGAAAGATCTTCTGCAGCTGAGCTTGGGCAACGATCCGCAGCGCCAGGAACAGTTCGCCAGTCTCTACACGCAATACCAGAACGATCTACCGACTTTCTGGAGTACGTTGCAAAAATCGTTCGGGGCCGCAGCCACCCAGCGCCTCCAACTCGACGGCCAGCTCAGCTACCTGACGCTCAACAATGCGCCGCTGATTGCGCAACTCCATCAGGCGGAAAGTAAGAGCCCGATGGCCTCGCCCATCGATCTGGCGAGGCGCGGCTATTACCAAGCCGGAAAGTGGCTGCCGCTTCTCAACTCCGGCATACCTGCCGAAATACCGGGTGCGACGCCCGACGAGCAACGTGCCAACTACGCCGAACTACTGGCAACCCATGTCCGCCTGGCCTTTCCGACGGCGGTGGTCGCCGGAATGGTAGCGAGCGGTGCGGTGCCGATGACGAGTTCCGCCGGCCTGGCGACGAGCGTTTCTCAATTCCTCACCGATCATCAAGGCAAGTTTGAAATTGGCACAGAGCCCATCGAAGCATATCTGGCGCGCAACAAGCTCACGGGAACGGTCGCGGCGCCAGTTGTGACACAGATCAAGCGGCTCCAGCGCGTCTATCAGATCACGCCCAATGACCAAGCCTTCACCGCGCTGTTGCAGAACAATCTGGATTCAGCCTTTGCAATCACTCGTTACGATGCTGCGGGGTTCATCCGCACCTTCGGGGATGCCATGGGTGGGGCTACGATCGCCGAGCAAACGTATGCCAAGGCTCGCCAAGTCTGTGGCGCGGTGGTTAACATCGCCACCAGCTTTCTCTCAGCGCATGTCTCCCCCGCGATGGGAAGCAATGTCGAGAACTTCATCCTGAATCCCAAACCACAACTGCTGAACAATCCCTCCCCGCATGTCTTCCCCGCGATGGGGAGCCACGTCAGGAAGTTCACCCACAATCCCAAGCCGCAACCACCGAACAATCCCAGCTACCCGATCGTCGCTTATCCGACCCTCGAAGGGCTGCTCGGCTCTATGGATTTCTGCGCTTGTGACGAGTGCCGCTCCATCATGAGCCCGGCAGCGTACATGGTCAATCTTCTCGAATACATCGATTGCAAGACGCCGCAGTCTGGCTTTCAGAATCCGCAAGCAGTCCTGTTCGGCCGGCGTCCTGATCTCCAATACCTCCCGCTCACCTGCGAAAACACCAACGTCGCGCTGCCCTATATCGACCTGGTCAACGAAACCATGGAGTATTTCGTCGCCAACCAGCTGTCGCTGGCCAACTATCAGGGTCACGACACCGGCAGCACGATTTCCTCCGATGAGCTGATGGCCAGCCCACAATACGTCAACAATACGGCCTATACCACCCTGCAGACGGCTTGGTTTCCACCGCCCCTTCCCTTTCACCGGCCGCTCGCCTTGCTGCGATTGCACTTTCAGAAGTTCGGCGTTCCCTTGCAGGATGCCATGGCCGCGCTACGCACGTCCGATGCTATCGAACGAGGCAGCGCCACGGGCTTCGGCTGGCGAGACATCCTCATGGAGCAACTCGGTCTTTCGCGAGCCGAGTACCGAATCCTCACCGACAGCAAGCTCAAACTCCAGGATCTGTACGGCTACCCATCATTGAGCGACAGCGCGGTGATTTCCAATCTCTCGGGACTCCAGGATTTCTCGCGGCGCACCGGCGTTTCTTACGAGGACATTTTTACCATCCTGCGGACGCGCTTCATCAATCCCAACTGTGTCTTGATTCCCCGACTGCAACGGCTTAACGTGCCGATTACGACGCTGCAATCTCTGAAGAACGGCTCGATGACGGCGGCGGATTTCAAGAACCTGCTTCCCGCCGCCCTCGACGCCCGCGAATACGGCGGGTCCAGCCCCACGGATCTGGACGCGGTGGTGAAGTGGGTGACGGATGCCGCCAATTACGGGCGCATCATGGGTCTGATCACGATCGCCGACCCGACTGGAGCTTCGGACCTCTGCTCGGGGGCGTCTCTTCAGTTTCGCTATGCCAATCCCGACAACACCGCGAATATGCTGCATGCGATCGATTTCGTACGCCTGATCCGCTTCATCCGGTTATGGCGGAAGCTCGGTCTGACCATCGAACAGACGGACAATATCACCGCGGCACTCTATCCTGCAGCCGACCTGCCGACCGGTACGAACGATGCCCAGGATCTTCAGCTTCAGGACGCAGGGTTCGGCGTGCTGCTGCCGCGGATCGGTTTTCTGTTCCAGGTTTTGAACCAGCTGCAATTGACGGCCGACCGGAACCTGGCAAGCCTGTTGGCATGCTGGGCGCCCATCGGCACATCTGGTGATCATTCGCTCTACGCGGCCATGTTCCTTACCACAACCGTGCTGCAGAATGATCTGGCATTCGCCGATGACGGCTACGGCAACCTTCTCCAGGACAATTCCCAGACCCTGCTCGACCCCAAACACGTGGCCGCACTGCGGGCGGCTTTCAACCTTACCGGGGCGGAGTTTGCATTCATCGTCGCCACCCTTGGGTTCAACACCTCGACCATCCTCACGCTTGCCAAGGTCAGCGCCATTTATCGGATTGGTTGGCTAGCACGTACCTTGCAGATCAGCGTGGTCGAGTTTCTTCTGCTGACACGGTTCACGGGCCTTGACCCATTTGCCCCGCCGGACCCCTCTCCCACCGCGCCGGCCGAGCCACCGGTGATCCGGCTGATCCGCTTGGTGCAGGCGGCAAAAGCAGCTTCGCTGCAGCCAGTGCAAATCGTCTACCTGATGTGGAACCAGGATATTAGCGGCCTGTCCGCGCCGCCGGATGCCAGCATCACAGGTCTAGCGAGCACGTTGCGCGCGGATTTTGCCGCCGTGGAGAGTCAATTCACATTGGTAGACGATCCGAGCGGCAGTATTGCCAAATCGTTGATGGAACTCGTATACGGCGCCACGGCAACGGACTTTTTTTTGGGATTGCTCAACAACACACTGACCACCTGGGTCGCCTACGGGAACCCGCAGCCGACCCTGGCCCAACCGATTCTCGACGCGGCTTCCGGACGGCTAAGCTACGACGACCTCCGCAAACAACTTACGTTTGCTAGCGTGTTTGACGCCGCCACGCTGGCTGCCGTTCAGGCAGCGATCACCGCCAACGGCAATTATGCGCCGTTGCAGACGGCAGTAAGCGCGCTCTTCGCCGCCAACCATAAGGCGGTCGATCCGTTCTTCAACGCCTACGGAGAACTTGGCCCGGGTCCGGGCACTCCTTATGGCATCTACGTCGCGTCCAGTGATCCGCCAGAAACCAAGAGAAGCGCGCTGTTGGCCAACCTCCTCGTCGATCTCAAATCCAGGCGCAAGCAGGAGCAGGCGCTGGAGGCGATTGCCGCGGCGGCCGGTACCGACCCCAGCTTCGGGCCTGCTCTGCTCACCGACGCCGCCGCGATGAACGCCGCCAGCGGCGCAGGCGCGGCCATCGCCGATCTGACCGCGATGGAGGTGCAGGGGCTGTCGGCACAATTCTTCCTTGCCAACAACCCGGCCGTGCCGCCGGATCAGACGATCGACGCGGTGCCGGTCATCGATTACGCCGCAGGCGGAAGCAATCCCTTGCCGCCCGGACAGGGCGGCGGCCCGATCGCGGCCATCTGGAGCGGCTTCCTGGCTCCCCCCCAGGACGGAGCCTACAACATCCAAATCAGCACCGATCCTGCCGCTGCCGTCACCCTGAGCGTTGGTGGCGTGGCCATAACGCTGGGGCAGGCAGCCGGCGTCTGGAGCAATCAGACCGAGATTTCGCTGGTCGCGGGAATGCTCACTCCCATCGTACTTAGCATCACCACTGTGAAGAACAATGCCACGCTCAGTTGGGAAAGCAAGGGGATCGGCTGGCAGATCATTCCCGGCGCCTCGTTCTATTCAGATACCGCTGTGGCGCGGCTGCGCGCCACCCACGTGAGATTTCTGAAGGCCGTCTCCTTAGCCACCAACCTGTCGCTCTCGGCCAACGAGACAGCCTGGCTGGCGCGAAACGCGGACCTGGTGGTCAACGGGAAAGGCTGGCTCAACGCGCTTACCGACTCGGGAAATCCCGACCCCGGCACATCGGCGGGGCTACGCGATGTGCTGAGCGCGTTGCTCGATTTTGCGCGGCTCAAGCGGGCGCTCTCGCCCAAGGATGAACGCCTTCTCGCGGTGCTCCAGAATCCGGCCAGGACCGCGCCCAACGGAACCAGCGCGCTCCTTACCCTGACGGGTTGGAGCGCGGACTCGCGCGACGCGTTGCTGCAGCAGTTCTTTGGCAACACGCAACTGGTCAATCTGGCGCATGTGGAAAACTTCCGACGAGTGTATGACGCCTATGCCGTGATCAAGGCCTGCGGCATAGCGGCAGCCGCATTGATCCCCGCGACGATCAACGACCCCACCGCCGACAGGGTGACTTCTTTGCAATCAGCGTTGCGCGCTCTGTATGCAGAGGCCGATTGGCTGGCTGTGATCAAGCCGATCAACAACACTATGCGCGATCTGCAGCGAGACGCTCTGGTGGCGTACATCCTTCAGCAAATGGGAGATCAGCTTGCTACCGCCGATGTCAACACACCTGACAAACTGTTCGAGTACTTCCTGATGGACGTCCAGATGGAACCATGCATGCAAACCTCCCGGATCCGGCACGCCCTGTCGTCAATCCAGTTGTTCATTGAGCGTTGCCTGCGCAATCTCGAATCGTCGGTCTCCGCATCCGACATTGCCGCTTCGCGCTGGGAAGTAATGAAACGTTTTCGCCTCTGGCAGGCCAATCTCGAGGTGTTCCTGTGGCCGGAAAGGTGGCTGTACCCCGAATTGCGCGATGACCAATCGCCGTTTTTTCAACAAACGATGACGCAGTTGCTGCAAACTGACATGTCCGACGATGCCGCTGCTACGGCATACCTCAACTACCTGACGCAGTTGGAGGCTGTCGCCAAGCTCGAACCTTGCGGAATTTACTACTCTCCGGCAGATCCGACGAAGGCGCCCGGAGAGGCTGACGAATTCGCTCATGTCATCGCGCGGACCGCCGGCCGCAAATACTACTACCGAAGCCTGACGGGCGGGAATTGGACGCCTTGGGTCGAGACCAAGCTCGATATCGAAGACACACCCCTGGCGCCCTTCGTCTGGAACGATCGCCTGTTGCTGTTCTGGTTGAAGATCCTGAAGCAGAGCCCGGTCACACCCCCAGCACCAGATCCTGGTCCGCCGGCAGATGTGAATAATCCTTCGGTGGCCCAGTTGACCCCTAAACAGTTGACAGCTGGAGTGCTGACGAACGCCGGGCCGCAGATGAAAGTAAATGTGCAGGCGATTCTCTGTTGGAGCGAGTTCTACAACGGTAAATGGCAACCGACCAAGATGTCAGATGTGAACCACCCCACCTTCATCGGCTCGTTCGATGCCGATGGTTCAGGCGCGTTCCACCGCAAAAATTTCAGACTCCAGGTCGCATCGCCATCCTATTCGCCAGATAAACTGGTCGTCAGCATCGACCTATGCGGCAACCCTCTCATCTCGGATCCACCCGGTTTTCTGCTTTACAACACTCACAGTGCTCCTCCCGCACTCGAGGATGCGGCCGATCGTCCGAACTTGACCGCCATCGGGTGGCGCGACATTGCCACGAGCTATGGATCCAGTGGCCCAGTCGATCCCAACGTCTCGTATCCCCCTTCTTCTTCGCCGAACACGTTCTGGATTTTCTATATCAAAATGCAAGCTCAGAAAACCGGGAAGGGGTGGGGTCCGGTTACTGCTTATTCCAACGACATCCTGACATCGCCAGTCGGAGAACGGGTTGTAGTTCCGCAGCCCTTTAGCGAAATGGCCACCGCGTGGAACATGCCTTTCTTTTTCGAAGACAGCCGCAATGTGTTTTACGTGACGACTAGCCAGGCACGGGTGCCGCTTCATTTGTATCAGGGGTTCGGAAGTTACCCCGGTTTGACAATACATTCCGCGGCGGGGGATATCCCGACGCTGGTGGTACCACCGGCTCCGGGGCCCGTGGCCCACTTTACGCCGATCGTTTCGCCTGCGAACCCGCCGCTGGCGAACCCCGGAGAGATGCGCCGGTTCGTGACCGAGGACGCATACATTCGAGCCGGCATCGCGACTACGACTCCGGTTTCTTATCAGGACGTGCAGATCGGTCCGCGCGGAAGCTGACCGATGTCTCGCAGACGAAGCGGTAATCGGCAAAGGAGCTAGCAACGGCATGGCGAACATGAAGGCTTTTGGTGAGCTTCAGAAGGGGGCATTCCACTATGTTGGCAACTTCCAGCAGTTAAATCCCAGCTGGTTCTTTGTCAATCAGTTCACTTACACCTTTGAGAACTACTTCCATCCTTTCCTGGCCGAACTTATCGGCCGGCTCAACCGGACATCGGTGGCTGGAATGCTGGACCCGGTATTCTTGAAGGGACTTCAACAGAGCTTTTTCACCAACGACTATACGCCGCTCACGAGCGACACCGTCCAGTTGCAGTATTTCGACAAGATGATTGACCTGGCGCCCGGCGGGCCGTATGCCGTGTACAACTGGGAACTCGGCTACCACGTTCCCATGCTGGTTACCCGGCACCTGCTCAACCACCAGCGTTTTCCCGAGGCGCTGCGGTCGCTCAAGCTGGTGGTCGACCCCATGTGCTCCGATACTTCAATTCCGACTCCGCAGCGCTACTGGAAATTCTTTGGATTTTTCAACGACCAGGATCCCTGCGGGACTAAGAATATCGACGCGTTACTCACGCTCCTCAGTACTCCAGATTCCCAGCTGAGCGGTGCAGACATTCAGTGCAAGAAAAATGTCTTGGCCGGCTACGAAGCGATCTACGACAATCCCTTTAAACCGCATGTAGTGGCCCGGACGCGCACGGTAGCCTACCAATACTACGCGATCATGACCTGGCTGGACATCTACCTAGCTTGGGGCGACACGTTGTTCCAGCAGGGCACCATGCAGGGGTCGGTGGAACTGATTAACGAGGCCACCCTGTGTTATGTGTTGATGGCGAATTTTCTCGGTCCCCGCCCTCAGAAGCTGCCGGCGCGCGGGACCACGACCGCGAAAAACTTTCAGCAGTTGAAGAAGGCTGGTCTGGACGCCATGGGCAATGCCCTGGTGGAAATGGAAAGCCAGTTCCCTCTGAATTTGACCGTTTCGTCATCGCAGAATAGCGGCGGCTCCGGCCAGATTGGACCGCTGTTCGGCAGCGCGCTCACACTCTATTTCTGCATCCCGCCTAATCCACAACTCCTCGGTTACTGGGACATCGTAGCCGACCGTTTGTTCAAGATTCGCCATTGTATGGACATCACGGGCGTGGTCCGACCGCTGCCCCTGTTCGAGCCGCCCATCGATCCCGGTATGTTGGTTAAGGCTGCCGCGGCGGGACTCGATATTGGCAGCATCGTGAGCGGGCTGAGCCAGCCGCTCGGTCCGGTACGCTCGCTCACGCTGATTCAGAAGGCGCTTGAAATAACCGGTGAAGTGCGTTCGCTCGGTGCCAGTCTGCTGGCAGCTTTGGAAAAAGGAGACGCCGAGCAACTTGCCCTGCTGCGACAAGAGCACGAAATTGTCGTCCAGCAGGCCATGCAGAACGTTCGCTATCTGCAGTGGCAGCAGTCTCGGGAAACGACCAATGCATTGCTGCGCACGCGGTCGACAGTACTCGAACGCTTCAAGTATTATCTGCGGCTGCTGAATCTTACACCTGACCCCAAAACGGCTCCCGACACATTCACACTGGACCAGAGCGAGCTGACAGAGGATAACTTCGATCAGGTATTCGCGACACTGGTTACCGCCTTCGACAAGACCATCACCCCGCAAACCTATCCTTCGCTGCAACTGGCTGGCGGGGGATCCCCTTCGGTTCAGTCGGGTGCAACTAGTCCTGGACAGCTTCACCTGAACCAGAATGAGGATGCGGAGCTCAATACGCATCTGCCGACCGCACGAGATACAGGCTTTGGGGCTTCAGTGCTGAATGCGATCGCTGCAGGCCTTGCGCCAGTACCCGATGCGGATGTCGACCTCCATTTTTGGGGGTTAGGAGGCAAAGCAAAGCTAAATGTTGGAACGGCCCTAGTGGCTGCGGCCAAGCTCGGTGGGGACGTTCTGGGCATCGTCGCGGGATGGGAGCGAGAGCAAGCCGGAATGGCAGCACGTAAAGCCTCCCACGAGCGCCGCGCAGATGAGTGGCTGCTGCAGGCCAACCTGGCGGCGCGCGAACTAATGCAGATCGGAAGGCAGATCCTCGGCTCACTGGTCGCCGAACAGGTGGCGTCGCACGACTACAAAGTGGCCAAGACCCAAGTCGTGCAGTCTCAGGAAGTCGAGACGTTTCTCAACGGCACCTTGCAGACCACACAGGCGGGAACGCAGGTGCCTGGCAAGGTCACCACTCTCGATCACTATGCCTGGACGCAGGGCCAGCTCGCGAGCCTGTTTTATCAGTACTACCGCTTTGCGGTCGACAGAGCACGCAAGGCTGAACGCACCATGAAACAAGAGCTGATGCGGCCAGAACTCGACGCCACCGATTTTGTGCAGTTCAACTACTGGGACGCAGGACATCAGGGGCTGCTCTCCGGAGAGGCGCTTTATCTCGATGTGAAGCGCATGGAGATGGCGTACCACGACAATAACAAGCGCGAGATGGAGCTGACGCGCAGTATCTCCCTTCGCCTGCTCGATCCGCTCGCCTTGCTCAGCCTGAAGATCACGGGCTCTTGCACGGTCAACGTTCCGGAATGGTTCTACGCCCTGAGTTGCCCGTCACACTATATGTTGCGAATCAAGAGCATCGGCATTTCAATCCCGTGTGTGGCAGGGCCCTATACCGCCCTTAATTGCACGCTGACGCAGCAGAAAAGCACGATTCGTGTTTCGCCGCTTCTGAACAACGGACAATACCAGCGCGATATGTCCAATGAGGACATTCGCTTTGTGGATTATTTTGGCTCCTTGGACGAGGTTGTGACCAGCGGCGGCAGCAACGATACCGGCATGTTTGAGACCAACCTTCGGGACGAACGTTTTCTCCCGTTTGAAGGCTCAGGAGCCATCGGCACCTGGAGCGTCAATTTGCCCACAGTATTCCCGCCCTTTGACTACATGACCATTTCGGACCTGATCCTTCACGTGCGCTATACCGCTCGCGAAGGCGGAGGACTGCTCGGAAATCAGGCGACTACCGAGCTCAAGAGCTTCTTGGCCAACCAATCTGTACTGCCGTTGCTACTCAGCCTGCGTTATGACTTGCCTGGGGAATGGGCGGTCTTCCTCAGCGGCGGCGGCAATTTCGTCTTCACGTTGCGCCGCGATCATTTCCCCTACATGGCGCAAAATTCAAAGTTAACTGTCGATCAAATCGTTTTGTATGCACAGTCGGGCCAGGCTGTCGCGCAGCGGACCATAACGGATCCACAAAACTGGCAGACGCTAAATAGCGATCTCAACGGGGCCAACGCTTGGTCGAGTCTTTCGTTTTCAGCCGATGGCACGGTTTTGACGAGCACGCCGGAGAGCCAGGTATTCTTGGTTATCCAATACCACTTGGGCAGCTGAGATTTCGATTGGGTGAGCGACCGGCCAGCTTCTCCTCTCGACACTCGCTTTGGTAATTACAGTGCCGGCGATCCTCTGGTTGAGCCATTGAGAACGCTTTCCAGCCATTCAGATTCCCTGAATCATCAGTCTTTCAAAAGAGCCTACCTATTTACGCTTATACGGAGTTGCATTTTTTGGGACGGCGCCAGGGGGAAGGGGGAGGGTCGCGAAAACCGATCGATGAACCCCATGCACCACGGGAATTTAGATCTTCCGTCCATGGACAATTGTTCTTCGCGTATCTGCTGTTCTATGCGAAGTGGCGCACAATTTAACCAACGGGAACAATCGGCATTACTTGCAGCAATTTCTTGTCCCAAACGAAGCCTGTGCGCTGTTATCAAGCTGATTCGGATTCTGCTTCTGGGCTCCCCGATGCGCTTGGGCGTAGTTCCTGTGGCACCCTAGGCAATACCGTCCGCCTTTCCGGCGCTCGTTAACCCCGCAGCGCGAACACTTGCCATTGCGAAACGTGGGTGGCTGACCTTTCAGCATCGGTGTGCACCATTTCGTGTGGAACATTTGTTTACACGGGAACAAATGTTCCACAGGTTTGCTAACGAGAAACTCCTGTGGCCCCCGTTTCCGATTTCAATTTGTCGTTGGTTGCTGTCACATTGCTCCACCGCGGATCGCAGACGTTCATTCACAGCCCCTGTTCTTGTTGCGCGGGGGTTGCGGATTTTGCAGGACTTTGCCGGATTCTGCCGAGGGAAGTGCTGGATTTTCTTTGTTTTCAGAGTCAGTGGCCTGACTCATAATCTGTTGGTTCTAGGTTCGAATCCTAGCGGGCCCACCAAAAATCTCCGCGTAGTCAATCAGTTCCGAAGAACACGCCCTTTCGACGCCGCGTTCCTCAGCCCCCTCGATCTGCCGCTTGGAATCATCTGCGGTTTGGCTGCGGTGGGATTCAGTAAGACTCTGTACTGGGTGGAAGATCGGTTCGAGAGGTTGCCGATCGACGAACTGTGGTGGCCGGCGACCCAAGACACCCGTTACAGGTTGTCCTGAACTCGGGCGAATCTTCGACTCAGTTGGAATCGATACTGCCAGGCCCCGTTACTTGAAGAGAATCTTCGCCATCATGCCCTTGTCCTCGTGATTCAGCAGATGACAGTGAAATACCGACATGCCTTTGATGACAGGGTTGGTGAAGTCCAAAATGACGTCCACGGAGGCGCCGACCGGAACATTCACCGTATCGAGCCATTCGGGATGCGCGAACGGGACGCCATTTTCTGCATAGGCGAGAAAGTGCACCTGATGTATATGGAAAGGATGCAGTTCGGCAGTTTGGTTGAGAATGCGCCAATGCTGATACGTGCCTACGCGGGCGCTCGTCATTGGACTTGCATCCGGTTCATACTTGCGGCCATTGATGTAGAAGCCATTCTTATCCTCGGTAAAGATGACCGTAAAAGCCAGTTCAGATTTCTTTAGCGCGTCTACGTCGATCGGCTTGTAGAGTGGCGGCCGGTCATCGATGACATGGGTTTGCTGGCGCGGTAGTGGGGCAGCAGGTTGGCTCGGTCCAGATCGAGCTGAACTGGG
>Ga0210400_10002223_pt1 | contig 18268 bp, 12 predicted proteins | sample IncBWH26MmetaG_FD_155456 | JGI IMG/M metagenome (GOLD analysis project Ga0210400, IMG submission 155456) | Forest soil microbial communities from Barre Woods Harvard Forest LTER site, Petersham, Massachusetts, United States - Inc-BW-H-26-M | ecosystem: Environmental > Terrestrial > Soil >...
TTTCTGGCAGCCAGCAGCAGAAAGGGGCCGAGCGCGATAAACCAACTAAGAAACATCGGCTCGCATGCGTCTTTCATTTCCAGAAGCCACTTGGAGTGCGCTAGGTCGGTGTAGAGCGGATAAATCAGGGCGATATAAACGAGGCCCACGAGTCCCAAGGCGACTTGCAGCATGCGTTCGCGTTTCACGATGACCTCCTCTTACGAAAGCTACTCCCGCGCCGGAGCTGATGAGCCGGATGTCGGGATGCCCCACATTTGAAGCACATTCTTCGTATATGTCTCCCTGCTCGCGCCGTCAATCGCGGACCAGTCCTATTTGGGGCGAATCACGGGCTAACCGGAAGTTATTCCAAGCAAGAAAAAAACTGCGGCTAGCAAGAGACAGGGTGTTAGTGCTGGAGTTTGAAGATGAGAGCTCCCAGGGGCGGGAGTGTGAGGATCAGGGAGTGGGGGCGTTCCTGGGAGGTAGTGGGTTCGGTTTGAACGCCGCCGAGATTGCCGACTCCGGAACCGCTGTAGTTGGTGGAATCGGTGTTGAGAATTTCCTTGTAGAAACCTGCGACGGGAACGCCAACGCGATAGTTGCCCCGGACGACTGGCGTAGCGTTGAGGATCACCACGAGAAAATCATCGCGATTGCGGGCACGGCGGATGAACGAAATCACACTGTTGTCGCCGTCGTTGCAATCGATCCATTCAAAGCCGGTCCATTCGAAATCGACTTCGTGAAGAGCGGGTTCTTCGGCGTGGAGACGATTCAGATCGGCGGCGAGTTGTTTGACGCCTTTGTGCAAATTGTACTGGAGCAAATGCCAATCGAGGCTGCGTTCTTCGGACCATTCGTTGCGCTGGCCGAACTCCTGGCCCATGAAGAGGAGTTTTTTGCCTGGATGGCCGTGCTGGTAGGCGAGCAGCAGGCGTAGATTGGCGAATTGCTGCCACATGTCGCCGGGCATTTTGTGGAGAAGGGAATTTTTGCCGTGGACGACTTCGTCGTGGGAAAAGGGCAGCATGAAATTTTCGGTGAAGGCGTAAATCAGGGAGAAGGTGATTTTATTGTGCTCGTATTTGCGGTAGATGGGATTGGAGGAGAAGTATTTCAACGTGTCGTTCATCCAGCCCATGTTCCATTTGAGGCTGAAACCGAGGCCGCCGAGATAGGTTGGGCGCGAAACGCTGGGCCAGGCCGTGGATTCTTCGGCGATGGTGAGGACTCCGGGGAAACGGCCGTAGGCGACTTCGTTCATGCGACGGAGGAAATCGATGGCGTGAAGATTCTCGCGGCCACCGTAACGATTCGGCACCCACTCGCCGGGTTGACGCGAGTAGTCGAGATAAAGCATGGACGCAACGGCATCCACACGCAGACCGTCAATGTGATATTTGTCGAGCCAGAAAAGCGCGTTCGAAATTAAATAGTTCACGACTTCGTTGCGGCCGTAGTTGTAAACGAGCGTGCCCCAATCGGGATGAGCGCCCTGGCGCGGGTCGGCGTGTTCGTAGAGATGCGTGCCGTCGAATTGGGCGAGGCCGTGCGTGTCACGCGGGAAGTGTGCGGGAGTCCAATCGAGAATCACTCCGATGCCGGACTGATGGCAGCGATCGACAAACTCCATGAATTCGGTTGGACTGCCGTAACGGCTTGTAGCGGCGAAATAGCCGAGCGTTTGATAGCCCCAGGAGCCATCGAAGGGATGCTCCATGACAGGGAGAAGTTCGATGTGCGTGTAGCCCATCTCTTTGACGTAGGGAACGAGTTGATCGGCGAGTTCGCGATAGGTGAGCCAGCGTTCTTTGTCTTCGGGAACGCGCCTCCAGGAGCCGAGATGAACTTCGTAGACGGAAATCGGTGAGTCGAGCCAATTTTTCTTTTCGCGCGCGGCGAGCCAGTTCGAATCGTTCCACTGATAGTTCTGGAGATCGGCAACTACAGAACCGGTGGCAGGGCGCAGTTCGGAGTGGAACGCGTACGGATCGGATTTCAACGGAAGCAAATTGCCGTGAGGGCCGGTGATTTCGTATTTGTAGATTGCGCCTTCGCCGATGTTCGGGAGAAAGAGTTCCCAAATTCCAGAGGAGCCACGCGGCCGCATGGGATGAATGCGGCCATCCCAGCCGTTAAAATTTCCGACAAGGCTGACGCGGAGGGCGGATGGCGCCCAGACTGCAAAGCTGACGCCGGCGATTCCGTTTACAGTTTTGAGATGAGCGCCGAGCTTTTCGTAGGTGTCGTAATGACGGCCTTCGGCCATCAAGTGCAAATCGAAATCGCTAAGTTGATAGGGAAAAGAATAGGGATCGTGAATTTCGAAGGGTACGCCTTCGAGAGTGCGGCCCTGAATTTTGTAGCTGCCGGGTTCGGGCGCGGTGGTTTGACTCGAAGGCCAGGTCGCTTCGAAAAATCCTTCCGGGCGCAACTTTACGGCATCGGTGACTTTCGCTGAATTTTGAAACGCGAGATTCGCTTCATCGGCCCATGGAATGAAAAACCGGACAGCCCAGCCGTCTTTGACAGGATGCGGACCGAGAAGGGAAAAAGGATCGGCCAATCGTGCGGCGAGAAGCGCGTCAATGAGCACGTTGAACTCAGTGTCGGGGTGAGTTTGGGATTTAGTTTGTTGCGAAGAAGCTGGCGAAATTGGATTTTGCGGCATGTAGGCTCTGACAAGACGAATCCGTATTATGCCCGGATTCAGCTTACCGTACTGAGGGGATTCTAGGGGGAGTTTTGAAAAAAATCCAATGGGCAGTCCAGTTTTGTAGCAAGAAGGAAATTTGAGCCATTCTGGTCTGTTGAAGAAAGCTCCTGCCAGTGTATATTCCCTGCCACAGCAGCTTACGGAGGAAAAATGGCGCAGTTTTGTCCAAATTGCGGAACGCGGGCTGACGAAGGAACGAGATTTTGTGGAAAGTGCGGTACGAATTTGGGCGAAGCGCCGGCGGCGGCTCCGACTCCGTCACCTGCTCCGTCGTCACCGCCTTTGCCACCTCCTCCAGTAAGAACGACGACGGCTGTTGCTCCGACTCCGACTCCGCCTCCACCGCCGCCGGCAAAAAGTGGGGGCGGCTGCGGCAAGGTAGTTGTAATCGTATTGATTGTTGTTGGATTGCTGATCGCTGCGGGAATCGGTGGGGCGGCATATCTTGCCTATCGCGCGAAAAAGAAGATCGATCAGGTTAAGGAAGCGATCAACACAGGAAATGTAAATGATGTTGCGAACGCAATCGGAGGAGGTCCGAGCGGAAAAGCAGTGGATGCGATGCCGACGTATCCGGACTGGACGGCGTCTTCGTCCACTACGCTGCCGGTAGATGCAACCGCGCCGGTTGCGACGCCTGCGAAGGGCAGTGCGATGGCGGAGAAAGCGATGGGGCAAGTTCTGCCGATGAGGAAAGGGCTGCGGATCATCACGGCGATTCAACAGAGCGCGGGCGACTACGAATCCATCAAAGAGATTCGCTCGGTGAACGAGGAAGGCGTGCTGATGGATTATTCCGCTGACAATATACCGCAGCCGGAGAATCCATTCATGAACGAACAGGAGAAGGCGGCTGCGAAGAAAGTGAAGCGATCGGTGCACTCGAGCAGGAAAATTCTGAGCGCGGATTTGCAGAGCTCGCATGAATATGCGGAATCGTTCGGAGAGATGCAGCCATTGAGCATGCCGAACACGACGGCGCTGGGTATTTCGTCGAGTACGTTGAACGATCTGCTGACGAAAGGCGAATCGTCGTTCACCTATCAGGATGTGGGAATGAAGGGCGCGCTCGGCGGTTTGCTGGGCGGACTTGCGGGGATGACCGACCAGATGAAGAAAAACAATCCGAACGCCGGTACTCCAGAAGACCAAAAAGCGCAACAAGCGATGAAGGATTTGCAGAATTTGGGCAAAGTGAATTGCACGTTGAAGCGCACGGATCAGAAGATTTATTCGTTTCCTGTTTTGCTGAATGATGAGCGAGTGCAATTACCGGCAATTCGCGCGAATTGCAAATCGGATGATGGAAAGCTGGCGGAGTTCTATTTTTTGAATGATTCGCAGAATCCGCTTTCGCTGACTTGGAAAGTAGGAAAGTCGGACCGGCTGCAGGTGGTGAAGCTGGAATATACGCAGCAGGTTTCAGAAAAGGCGCAAGGTGGTGGCAAAACTTCCACAAGCGGAGGAGCCGGAGTTGATCTTGGGACTTCCGCTGCGGCGAAACAGCTCGAACAAAAACTCGAGCAGCAGGAGAAGGTTCGCATTTATGGCATTTATTTTGATTTTGCCAGCGCGGAGATCAAACCACAGTCGAAGGATGTTCTTGATGAAATAGCTGCGGTGATGAATGCACATCCAGATTGGAAATTGAGTGTGGCCGGGCACACCGACAACATCGGTGGAGACGCTTTTAATATGCAACTCTCGCAGCAGAGAGCGGATGCGGTGAAACAGGCGCTTGTGACTCAATATAAAATTTCGCCGGAACGGTTGACGACTGCAGGTTATGGTGCATCAAGTCCGGTGGAAACGAATGACACGATGGAAGGGCGCGCCCGAAATAGAAGAGTAGAACTTTCGAAGCAGTAGCGGGTTCACAAAGGGGACTGGAAGATGAGACGAATGTTCAGGAACTGCTTGAGCATGTCAATGGCGTTGACATGCGCTTCGGCGGCATTTGCTCAGGGGCGCGGACAAGCGCGGTCCATGGTGATTTCGCGCAATGGAATCGTCGCGTCGGAATCGCCGCTCGCTTCGCAAGCCGGAGCTCACATTTTGGAAAAAGGCGGCAATGCCGTGGATGCGGCCATTGCGACGAATGCAATGATGGGCGTTGTCGAGCCGATGATGAACGGCATCGGCGGCGATCTCTTTGCAATTGTTTATGACGCGAAAGCAAACAAACTTTACGGATTGAACGCGAGCGGATGGGCGCCGAAAGGTTTGACGATTGAGTTTTTGCAAAAGCAGGGATTGAAAGAGATGCCGAAGTCGGGCATTCACACAATTAACGTGCCGGGAGCCGTGGACGGCTGGCAAAGGCTGGCCGACAAGTTTGGGCGCAAGAAGCTTGGGGAAGATCTGGCGCAAGCGATTCGAACGGCAAGAGAAGGCTATCCTGTGCCGGAAATCACGGCTGCTTACTGGAGCCAAGCCGCCGACAAATTGCGCGAGAACGAGGAAGCGGCGCGCGTTTACTTGCCAAAGGATCACGCTCCAAAAACGGGCGAGATTTTTTCGAATCCGGATTTGGCAGCATCGCTGGAAGAGATCGCAACAGGCGGGCGCGACGCGTTTTATAAAGGCGAACTCGCGAAGAAAATGCTTGCGGGGATGAAGCACCACGGCGGAACGATGGTGGAAGAGGACCTGGCGAAATTTTCCAGCGAATGGGTGGATCCAATTTCGACCACCTATCGCGATTGGACCGTTTACGAGCTTCCGCCAAATGGCCAGGGGGTGGCTGCACTCGAAATGCTCAACATCATGGAAACATTTCCGCTCGGCCAAAAGGGATACGAGTTTGGAACGTCGAAGGAATTGCAGATCGAGATGGAAGCGAAGAAATTGGCGTATCTCGATCTGCAAAAATATATTGGCGAACCCCATGGGCAGAAGCTGCCGGTTGCGCGGTTGCTGTCCAAAGAGTGGGCGACTGCTCGCGCGAAATTGATCGATCCGGATCATGCAAATTGCAATCCAACGGCCGGTGAGATGGGAGGCGGAAGCGATACAACGTATCTGAGCGTGGTGGACCGCGAGGGGAACATGGTCTCGCTGATTCAAAGCAATTTTTCGTCGTTTGGATCGGGCATAGTCGCGCCGGGAACAGGATTTGTTCTGCACAATCGCGGAGGGCTTTTCGTGATGGATCCCGCTTCGCCCAACGCTCTAGCAGGGCGCAAACGTCCGCTGCACACCATCATTCCGGGATTCGCGCAAAAAGGCGATGTGCGATTGGCTTTTGGAATCATGGGCGGTTGGAATCAATCGCAAGCGCACGCGCAGTACATTGCGAATCTTGCGGACTACAAAATGAATATTCAGGCGGCGGTGGAAGCGCCTCGATTTACTAAACTGACTTTTAGCGGATGCGATGTGATGATGGAGAATCGCTTTTCGCAAAAAGCGCGGGATGAACTGACTGCTAAGGGGCATCAGATAGAAGTATTGCCTTCGTTTGCCGACAATATGGGTGGTGGTCAAGCGGTGATGCGCGATTTCTCGACGGGCGTAAATTACGGTGCATCCGACCCCAGAAAAGATGGGGAAGCCATCCCGGAACAGCCGCCGAACTAGCGGTCTGGAGTCATTTGAAGGTGCCTGAGCGGGTTCCAGGACTTTTTTCCCTCTAACTCATAGAACGTGAAGGAGTTTGCCTGTTTTTCAGGGAGAATAGGCAAACGCGTTCCGCATAACCGTTGATTCAGTCTTTTGCCATTTCTATAAGGTGTTTATTTACAATAATTTAGTGAGATTGCTTCTTGGCGCGGAAGTTGCTACCTGTACGGAAGGACAGGGGTAGCCCGCAGCGACGCCCTAAGTCTGGGAGATGAAGTGGTGGCCATTGGCAAAATTGGATTGCGGATTGCTCTCGCCCTGGCAGCAGGTTTTGCCCTAACTTTCGTTGCACCGGTTTCGAAGGCGCAGACTGCAGGCATTGCGGGAAAGTATCAGTGCGCGCAAGTGAAAGAGCACGGCAAAGTGAAGCCATGTGGCTCGGCGCAGCTCAACCTGAAGACCGACGGGCATTTTGAATTGCGCGGATGGGAGGGCGACTACATCGTCAGCGGCGAATATGTGGAGCTTTCCGACAAACAAGTGAAGTCAAAAGCGAAGCTGGAGCCGGGGTACAAGCTGGTGTTCCGCTATCACGGCAAAGACGGAATTGTCGAAGTGACGTACCAACGACGTCAGAATGCGCCAGGCAATGAGACCCTCAGCTAGAAGACGAAGGAACGCAGTTAGAATTCGGCGTCGTACGCTGCGGCCGCAATTTCTCCGAGAGCCTGACCGCCCACACTTTGAGCTGCGTCCGCATCAGGCGGAAGTGAAACGTGATTTACATACGCCGCAAACGCCAGTTTCCGGCCTGACTTCGTAATCACATAACCTGCCAGACCTTTTCCATTCAACATCATTTTCTTGTTGAGCCTGTCGCCAGAGGTGTAGGTGCCAGTCTTCGCGAAAACATGACTGGCGCCCGGGTTTTGGCGTTGAATTTTTGCGAGGGTGCCGTCTTTGCCGAGAACGGGCAGCGCGTGAAAGAGCACGTCGTAATCCGGACGTGTCGTCCAGTACGCCAAGTATTGACACACAAAATCAGGGCTGAAAAGATCGGCCCAGTCACCTCCAGCGCCGTCGCCTTGTGAGACACCGGAGAGATCCAGTTTGGCGTTCGCAAGAAACTCCCTTTCGAGCTGAAATCCCTTTTTGAAGGAACCGGCAGTGTCTTTGCCTACAAGAGCGCCGAGAAGATAAGGTCCCATTCCCGCGTGCAGATTTTGGCTGACTTTCAGAGTGACCTTGATTTCTTCAGAGAGAGGAAGCGAAACATGTTCGGCGATCTGGTTTTCCGGTGTATAGAAATGAGCGAGGGGCGTGAAGTCCGGCTGAGCAGTAATAACAGCGCTTTTAAGTTCGACGCCTTCGGCGGCCAGGGATTCGCGCAGCACCCACTGGGCGAAGAGCGTGGGTGAAGGTACACCGATGGAAACCGTTTGAGGCTCGATTCCGGCGGGTAGAGTTCCAGCGAGCGTGATGTTTACAGAACCATCGGGATTGGCAGCGAATTCCGGATCTTCGAAACTTTGCGGTGTGCCGGCTGCTGTCGTTGTGGCGTGATTGAGGAAGTGGGCGTAACGCGTTTCCGGTGAGATCGTGAGCGACAAAGGATCTCCGGCCTTGAGCCCCGGCTTTGCGACGACATCAATCACGTTATCGTTGACCATGATTGAGGACATGACGACGTCGGTGCCGCCTTCACGGGGACCATCGGGAAAAAGGGAGGTGTCAATCAAGGTCCGGCCATCGATACGGCGAATTCCTTTTTCGCGAATTTGTTTGGCAAGCGACTTGATGACCGTGAGCGGGTCGCCGGAAACCGCGGGGCCGCCGTAGGAGTGGTCTTCGTCTTCGAATGCGAGGGTGCCGTCAGGGCGAATTCGATTCGAAAGATTTGGGTCGCCGCTGGCAACGAGTACGATGTCGCCCTTGAGGCGGCCTTTCTTGTCGAGCGGACCGGTACGATAGATTCTTGTGTGGAAGCGATAGTCAGCACCAAGCTTTGCGAGGAGTGTTCCTTCCGTCAAGAGTTTGGTGGTGGAGGCGGGAACGAATAGTTTGTCGGAATCATGCGCGTAGATGACCTTACCCGTGTCCAGCGCAACGAATTCAATGCCGAAGTTAGCTCGCGCAAATTCCGGACGATCCATCACTTTTTGTATTCGAGTTGCGAGCGTTTCCTGTGCGATTGCGGGCCAGCTCAACATCGAGGTCAAGAGAACTGCGATTAGACTAGCGAACAGAATCTTTCTTCTCGTTCTACAAATCACACTCATTTCGCTGGGCTCCCGATGCCAAGTTTTTCGAACGGAATGTTAAGGATGCCGTACTCGTGCCAGTCTTTGTAATCGAAGTGCCACCATTCGGAATCGTAGACAGTAAAACCTTCGGACTCCATCGCACGGCGGAGCAGATCGCGATGCCAGCGTTGCAGGGAAGTGCCGCCGGGAAAATTCGGGAACGAGCGCGGCGACATCTCGTCGTACATTCCAGTCATCTCAACGGGTTGATCTGTCTTGAGGTCGTACAGTGTGAGATCCACAGCGCAGCCGCGATTGTGGCGCGAACCCTGTGCAGGATCAGCGACGAAGATCTTTCCTTCGGCGGGGGTTGCGTCCCAGAAAATTTTTGTTACATACCAGGGGCGGTAGCCGTCGTGAATGAGAAGGCTGTAGCCGAACGGTTGCAGTTTGTGCAGCACACGGACGAGGGCTTCGGCGGCGGGCCGCTGCAAATAGGCTCGCGCTTGCGTGTAAACGGGAACGCCAAGGAAATCGTTCGTGGTGGCGTAGCGAATGTCCAGGCGGATTGCTGGATCGAGCTTTGCCAATTCGACGAGATCGGGCTTTCGGAACGAGCGGTTTTCGTTGGGAGGAGTGGCGGCGAGCGCCTCGCGGCGGAGTTCTTCCACCGGGCGCTGGGGTTTGACGCGGTAAGACTGCGAGGAATCGGAGCCCGGGTCGACGCGGCGACAGCCGAAATTCAGATAGGCGAATGCGATAATGTGGCCGGCTTCATCGCGCACGATCGTATGAGCGGCGACCATGCTGCCTTCGGAGGGAGGGAATACATTTTCGCCGTCTATTACGAACTCTTTGTTGACACCTTTATCGTCGCGCCAAAACAACTTTCCCTCTTGCTCCAGCAAAATGTATGAATGCTTGGCGTCTTTTTCACCCGAATAAATTCCGACGAGCTCTTTCCGCTCGGGCGACGCGTCGGCAGGCTTGGGGCCAGGAACGATTGAGGAGGCGGATTGCGCAAATGCCGCCGCGGCTGCGACGAAGAGTAAGAAAAGGAAAGCGAGAAAGTTGCGTACAAAAGGCGCCGTTTGGCTACCGTGTGCGCCATGTTTGCTTTTCGATCGTCCAACGCTCGATGAGTTCACGCCGGACATGATATCCGAGACCCGGTTTATCGGGAACGCGAATGGTTCCTTGTGACGAAACTTCCACTTCAGGCTCGATCACGTCTTCGACCCAATAGCGTTTGCTGGCGGAGACATCACCGGGAAGGGTGTAGCCGGGAAGGGAAGAGACAGCGATGTTGTGCGCGCGGCCGATTCCGCATTCGAGCATTCCTCCGCACCAGACAGGGACATTTTTTGCAAGACAATAGGCTTGAATTTCCCGCGCACTAGAGTGGCCGCCCACGCGGCCGAGCTTGATATTGATGATACGGGCTGCGCCGAGCTCGATTGCGGTGGCTGTATCGCGCACATGGTGGATGGATTCATCGAGGCACAGCGGCGTTTGCAGAAGCTTCTGCAACTTCGAGTGGGAATAAATATCGTCCCACCAAAGCGGCTGTTCCATCATCAGTAATTGGAATTCATCAAAACGCTGCAAATGGGCAACGTCATCGAGCGTGTAAGCAGAATTTGCGTCAACAGAAAGCAAAATATGCGGAAATGCTTTCCGGATCGTCCGCACATACTCCAAGTCCTTTCCAGGTTTGATTTTTAATTTGATTCGTTGATAGCCTGCTGAGACTTCGACTGCAACTTTTTCGCGCAGGACTTCAGGGCTTGCCTGCAATCCGATCGAAACTCCGCATTGGATTTCTGTACGTGTATTTCCAAGCAGTTTTGCCAGCGGCACGTTTTTTTGCTGCGCTTCGATGTCCCAGAGCGCATTTTCAAGTCCTGCGCGGGCCATCTCGTGGCCGCGAATGTGAGCGAACGTTGCCGGCATCTCCGATGCGGCGCCGAATTGTTTTCCGAGTGTAAGGGGAACGAGGGTGTCTCGAAGGATCGCCATGGACGTGCCGACGGTTTCCGAATTAAATACGGGAGCTTCCATGGCTGTGATTTCCGACCAGCCGGTTAAACCGTCTGCCCGCATTTCAACGAGAAGAACGGTGCGGTCGTAAGTCGCTCCAAAGCTGGTTTCGAACGGAGCTTTCAGGCGCATTTGCAGTTTGCGTAAGGTGATCTCCTCAACCTGCATTCCCGCCACCTTTCATTTGGATGCCCAAGATTCAACGGTTGGATTCGAAGGGAGCATTGAGACTGGCGCCGCGGACAATTCCGATAGCGGGCCAAGCCAATGGCCTCCGGGAGAGGGGCAGAGTATGAAACATTTGTTTCTAAAAGTGAAGAAAAAACTTCACTTGTTTCAGTCGTGATACCAGCGGGAACCGCGGCGTTGTTCTTCGGAGATTTCCTTGACGATGGCGATGGTGTGCGATTGCCGGTGCTGGCCAACGGCTGTAAGAATGGCATTCAAGAGGGCGATTGGGGCTGTGTAGGATGCTCCAAATGAATTGGATTCGATACCCGCGAGAAAAGTTTCGTGGCAGACGCGCGTGAGAGGCGAGAGATAGGTGTCCGTAATTCCGACACAATGAGCGCCGCGCTCTCGTGCGTCTTGAGTGCCTTCGACCGTTTGGCGCAGTCCGCGTCTAAAAGAGATAGCGACAACGAGGTCGCGTTTTGTCAACGAGCGGGTGTGGTGAAAAATCCGGCCACTGGAAGTTGCGGCAAAGGCATTCAGGTCGAGAAGAATCAGGTGGTATTCAAAATAGTTTGCGAGCGAGATTGCAAGGTCGCCGGCGATGACAACAATGCGACGGGCTTCATGAATTCGCTTCGCGAACGCAGCAACGCGCTTGGCGTCCAAAGTATTTGTTAGCGCTTGCAGGTTTTTCGAATCGAGCTGAAGCGAGTCGGCAACGTGCCCGGGGACGCCGGTCGCGTGCGGGGTTTTGCGCATGGTGTCGGCAGATGTCGCGAACGCCAGTGAAAGATCGTGAAGAAAATGTTGAAACTCGCGAAAACCGGGGAAACCCAGTCCGCGCACGATTCGAACAACAGTGGCAGGGTCGGTGCCGAGACGTTTTGCCATCAGGCGCACGCTAGAGAGAACAAACGAGCGGGGATGTTCGAAAATAGGGCGAATAATTTCCTGGCGTTTCGCGCTCAGGCGATTCAACTTTTCAGTAATCTGCCTGGAATGAGTCGTCGCTCGAAGCGCATCCCGTTTCATTTGAAGAACGAGGCTCCCAACCAAGTAGGAATTGGTAATCACCCGTCAAGAGCCACCACGCCCAGGCCGGAATATACCACATTGTAACAGCGGATTTACTTTTCAGAGGTTGCAGTTTTTGCAGTTAGCCCCGGAGCCACCACAGGCTGCAGGAAGGGCATCATCGCGCGCAAGCCCGGGCCGAGCTGTTCGATGGGATGCTGTTGTTCAGATTTGCGCTTTGCCAGGAAAGTTGGGCAGCCCTGTTCGTTTTCCGCAATCCATTTTTTGGCGAAGCTGCCGTCGCGAATTTCTGCAAGAAGCTTTTTCATTTCGTCGCGCGTTTGCTGCGTTACGATGCGCGGACCGGCGGTGTAGTCGCCGTGTTCGGCGGTGTCACTGATGGAATAGCGCATATAGCTGAGGCCGCCGCGATAGATGAGGTCGACGATCAGCTTCAATTCGTGCAAGCACTCGAAGTAAGCAACTTCCGGTTGATAGCCGGCGTTCGTGAGCGTTTCGAATCCCGCTTTGATTAACTCGCTCACGCCTCCGCAAAGAACAGCCTGTTCGCCGAAAAGATCGGTTTCTGTTTCCTCGGTGAAAGTGGTCTCCAGGACACCAGCGCGCGTGCAGCCGATTCCTCGGGCATAGGAAAGCGCAAGCTCCTTCGCTTTGCCTGATGCATCTTGTTCAATCGCAAGCAGTCCTGGCGTGCCGCCGCCTTCGGTGAAAACTTCGCGCACGCGGTGGCCAGGTGCTTTTGGCGCGACCATGGAAACATCCACATCTGCTGGCGGCTTGATGGCGCCGAAGCGGATGTTGAAGCCGTGGGCGAACATCAGCGTTTTGCCGGCTTTCAAATTCGGAGCGATGGAGTCTTCGTAGAGTTTTTTCTGCTTGGTGTCCGGCGTGAGGATCATGATGACGTCGGCCCACGCTGCCGCTTCGGACGGAGTGTTGACGACGAGGCCGTCTTTTTCGGCTTTCGCGCGGGAAGCGCTGCCTTCCGGCAAGCCGACGCGAACATTGCCACCACTGTCGCGCAGATTCAGGGCGTGTGCGTGACCCTGCGACCCGTAACCGATGATTGCAACTTTCTTCGATTGGATAAGGGAGAGATCCGCGTCCTTATCGTAATAGAGCTTTGCCATTCGACTATTCTCCTGTGAATTCGAATCCTTGAAACCTAATTAGTTTTTTGTCGCTGCCGCAGGTTCGACTTCGCTCGCAGGCGGCTGAAGCAAGTCGCCGCCACGGGTCATTGCGATGCGGCCGGTACGCGCCATTTCCAGAACGCCGTACGGGCGCAGCACTTCGAGCAGGCCGTCAATTTTGTCCACAGTGCCGGAGACTTCGACGATAAGGGAATCGGGGGCGACGTCCACGACGCGGCCGCGAAAAACTTTGAGCAAGTCCATCAGGTGCGGACGGGATTGTTGATCGGCAGCGACTTTGATGAGCGCGAGGTCGCGTTCGAGCAATGAACGTTCGGAAATGTTTTCGGCGAGGAGCACGTCCACGAGCTTTTCGAGGCTGGCTTCGAGGCGGTGCGCGCCTTTTGCGTCCGTGTGCGCGACGATGGTCATGCGGGCGATTTCTTCGTTTTCCGTTGGGCCGACGGTCAACGAATCAATGTTGATGGCGAGGCGCCGCGCGAGGGAAGAGACGCGGTTCAGGACGCCCGGCTTGTTTTCGACGTAAGCGACAAGTGTTTGCATGTTTTTCCCCCAGCTCCTTTGGCTCTATGGCTCAGTCGCAGTTTCGACGAGCGGATTGTTGGGCCGGCGGATCATTTCGTGCAGTGACGCGCCCGCAGGCACCATCGGATAAACCGAGTCTTCCTGTTCGACGCGGAAATCAATCAGGACAGACTCTTTGTACTCACGGGCAGCGCGAATCGTTGGCACGACGTCGGCTCTTGCCGTGATTCGTTCGCCGCGAATCCCAAAGGAATTCGCAAGTGCGGCAAAATCCGGCGCTACGAGCGGCGTTGCCACGTAACGCTTGTCGTAGAAAAATTCCTGCCACTGGCGCACCATGCCGAGATAGCCGTTATTGATGATGGCGATGTTCACCTTAATTTTTTCCTGCACGATAGTCGCAAGCTCGCACATGGTCATCTGGAATCCACCGTCGCCCACTACGACCCAAACGTCCGCGTTCGGTTTGGCGAATTTCGAGCCAATCGCCGCGGGCAACGCAAATCCCATCGTGCCCAGCCCGCCTGAAGTAATCAGCGTGCGTGGTTTGTTGTGGTGGTAATACTGGGCTTCCCACATCTGGTGCTGGCCCACGTCCGTGACGACAATTGCTTCGCCGTTCGTTTCTTTCCACAAATCGTTGATCACGTGCGCGGCATAAAGATGCCCGGAATCCGGCAAACTCTGAATGTCGCGGACCGCGGAATCGCCCTTCATTTCTTTAATGCGCGCGTGCCAATCAGGGCGCTCTTTCTTCTCCATGTGCGGATTGAGCTGCTCGAGCACTTCACGAGCGTCTCCGACAAGAGCGGCGTCCACCTTCACGTTCTTGTTGATTTCGGCACGATCGATTTCAATGTGGATTTTCTTGGCGCTCTTGGCGTATGTGCGTAAATCGCCCGTCACACGGTCATCAAAGCGCATTCCCACCGCGATCAGCAAGTCTGCTTCTTGAATTGCGTGATTCACCCATGCTTCGCCGTGCATGCCCATCATGCCGAGGTTCAACGGATCGTTGGCAGGAAAGGCGCCAATGCCGAGCAGTGTCATCGCAACAGGGAAGTGGCCAGCGTGAACGAATTCCGAGAACGCTTTCATCGCGCCGGAAATCATGATGCCATGGCCGGCGAGAATCAGAGGCCGCTTTGCAGAATTGAGCAGTTCAATCGCGCGATCGAATTCGGCTTGATCGTAGCTTGGGCGTTTGCGCTTGGCCGGCAGTTTCGGCGCGCACTTGCCCCAATCAAACTCTGCTGAGGCCTGTTGCGCATCCTTTGTTATGTCCACAAGAACGGGGCCTGGCCGGCCCGAGTTTGCGATTTGAAACGCTTCACGCACCGTCCGCGCAATATCTTCCGCGCGAGAAACAACGACGTTGTGCTTCGTAATCGGCATGGTGATACCGGTAATGTCAACTTCCTGAAATGCATCTGAGCCGAGCAACTTGCTTCCGACCTGCCCGGTGATGCAGACGACCGGAGAAGAATCGAGCATCGCCGTAGCAATTCCGGTGACCATGTTTGTCGCGCCGGGGCCAGACGTCGCCATTGCAACTCCAACGCCGCCGCTTGCGCGCGCATAGCCGTCGGCCATATGCGTCGCACCTTGTTCGTGGCGCACCAGAACGTGATGCAGCTTCGACTTTCCCAGCGCATCGTAAACTGGCAGAATCGCACCGCCCGGATAACCAAAAATGTCTTTTACGCCGAGATGCTCCAGCGTCTCGCAAAGAATTTCCGCACCAGTAAGCTTCATAGTGTCCTTCCTGATTGAACCGTTGTCGCTTCGGCCGTGGGCACTGCCGTTACGGCGCCGAGCGATGAAGAGGAAACAAGCAGCGCGTATTTGGCCATCACGCCGCTAGTGAATCGCGGCACGGGAGGCTTCCACGTGGACAGGCGCTTCTGCATCTCGCCAGAACTGATTTCCACGTTGAGCTCGCGCTTTGGAATATCAAACACAATCGTGTCGCCGTCATTCACGGCCGCAATCGGCCCGCGATGCGCAGCTTCAGGAGCGACGTGCCCCGCCATTAAGCCGTGTGTGGCGCCGGAAAATCTTCCATCGGTGAGCAGGGCAACGGAATCGCCGAGCCCTTGCCCGACAAGTGCCGCTGTCACAGCTAGCATTTCGCGCATGCCAGGGCCGCCCTTGGGGCCTTCGTAGCGAATAACGACTACATCGCCCGCTTTAATTTCCGCTTTTTCAATCGCCGCAAATGCTGCTTCTTCACTCTCAAAAACGCGCGCCGGTCCGCGAAAATTCAACGTATTGTGCCCGGCAACTTTTACGACGCAACCTTCCGGTGCGAGATTTCCCCTCAAAATCACCAAGCCGCCCGTCGTTTTCAGCGGATTTTCTTTCTTGCGGACGACTTCCTGCCCCGAAGTCTCTTTCGCCACTGCCGCTTCTTCGCCGAGCGTTTCTCCGGAAACCGTAATCGCATCACCGTTGAGTAGTCCCGCTTCCAGCATGCGCTTCGCAATCAACGCCGTTCCGCCGGCTGCATACAAATCGGTGGCGACAAATCTGCCGCCTGGTTTCAAATCCGCAAGAATCGGCGTCTTTGCGCTCACGCGATCAAAATCGTCAATCGAAAGAGGAATTTTTGCTTCATTTGCAATCGCGAGCAAATGCAGAACTGCATTTGTCGAGCCACCTGTCGCCGCAACTCCTGCAATCGCATTTTCAATCGCGGTTTTTGTAATGATTTTCGAAGGCGTTACGTCTTTGCGAAGCAATTCCATCACGAGTTCGCCGGCGCGCTCGCCCGAAGCAGCTTTGCCAGCGTTCGTTGCGGGGACGCTGGAAAGGCCCATTGGGGCAATTCCCAAGAATTCGCAGACCAGGGCCATTGTGTTTGCTGTGAATTGCCCGCCGCATGCGCCTGCTCCGGGGCAAGCCTGCGTTTCCAGCGCTAGCAACCGCGCATCGCTCATCGAACCGCGAGCATGAGCTCCAATTGCTTCATACACATCCTGAATCGTTACCGCATGACCTTCAAAATGCCCCGGTGCAATCGAACCGCCGTACAAAACAAGTCCGGGAATATTCAGGCGGGCCAAAGACATCACACCGGCAGGAATCGTTTTGTCGCAGCCGACCAAAATCACGAGTGCATCAAAAAGATTTCCGCGTGTAACCAGTTCGATCGAATCCGTAATTACTTCGCGGCTGATAAGCGAAGCGCGCATGCCTTCCGTGCCCATCGTGATGCCGTCGGAAATGGAGATGGTGTTGAATTCGAGGGGCGTGCCGCCAGCTTTGCGAATTCCGTCCTTGACGTGCTGGGCAAGCTCGCGCAGATGAAAATTGCACGGCCCGATCTCAATCCAGGTATTCGCCACGCCGATCAACGGCTTCTTGAAATCGTCGTCCTTCAGTCCGGATGCGCGCAGCATCGCGCGCGCACCGGCACGATTCGCGCCGTCGATCAGAGCGCTGCTTCGTGGTTTTGGAAGTTGCTCGCTCACTCCGACTCTCCCCCAGCAAATTGCAAAAATCCTGCACAGAAAAAACTTTGGGCCATCATCCGCTTTTGGATGATGGCCCGAATCCCTTCGGTTTTGCTCGCTTACGCTGCCATCATCCGTTTGGAATCCCCCGTACGATGACGGGACGAATTCGTACGACCACTTGTACGACGGGAATCGCCACAGTCGTAGCGATTGCGTGCTGCGTGATCGTGATGGCGCCGCGAGTCATTGCGAATCAGCCGGAACAAGATTCTCCGACGCCATGAAAGTAGCAGGATGAAGCACGGAAGTCAATGAGTCCAATTAATAGATATGCTTGAGAAGATAAATTAGATTTATCAATGAAAACAACGTGCTAGTACGCAATTTTGCCGCGTTACCCCCCGCTTTCTTCCGCTGATTTGACGAAATTCCGCGCGTCCTCTATAGTGATAGTGCGGGGTGGAGCAGCCTGGTAGCTCGTCGGGCTCATAACCCGAAGGTCGTCAGTTCAAATCTGACCCCCGCAACCAATTTTTGGTTCTGCAGGCCGGACATCAGGCATCCGGCCTTTTTCTTTTGTAGGAGCTATGAGCCCGGAAGAACCGGGCTGACAATTTCTTGTGAGTTCCGGTAAAAGGCACCGGAACTTGAGGGGCCGAAGGTCGTCAGTTCAAATCTGACCCCCGCAACCAATTTTTGGTTCTGCAGGCCGGACATCAGGCATCCGGCCTTTTTCTTTTGTAGGAGCTATGAGCCCGAAGAACAGGGCTGACGTGCCGTTGGAAACAACTGCAAACAGCAAATGAATCAGTGGCCAAGTCTTGGCGATCTTTAGTTTGTTTAGTTCGGACCAGGGCCGCCCGATTTTGGCATCGACGCAGATTTCGCTCCGTCCTTCTTAGCGATTGCAGCGTCGCGTTCCTCTTCCGCAGAAGTGTGTGTAGCGTGTCGAGAATGAAGCGGTATATACAAAAAGAACAGACTGGTTTGTTCCTATTGGGACAGACAGACGAACTGCTGCCTCGTAAACTTATTTTGCTAAAAGGCCCGTATCGGTAGAGAAAAGACAGGTATGAATATGTGGCGCAGAAATTGTCCAGTTTGCCGGCAACCGCTGGAAAAGAAACTTCCCACGGAAACAGTCTCCTGCTCCTGCGGTAAATTCGTCTGGAAGGGCTAGCGTTTTCCTGACCGGTGCGGTGAAGAACATCAGGGAGGGAATTTAGGCTTCAGACCTCCGGTTCTTTTTCATTACTTCTTTGGTTTGGCTGTGACGGTAACCTGAACGTGAGCACCCTTTTTGAGCCTTACCTCATCGCCATTTTCATCAGTCAACGTATTTTCAATACGGAGGTCTCGATAGTGGTCGTCAGCTCC
>Ga0210400_10002225_pt1 | contig 18257 bp, 14 predicted proteins | sample IncBWH26MmetaG_FD_155456 | JGI IMG/M metagenome (GOLD analysis project Ga0210400, IMG submission 155456) | Forest soil microbial communities from Barre Woods Harvard Forest LTER site, Petersham, Massachusetts, United States - Inc-BW-H-26-M | ecosystem: Environmental > Terrestrial > Soil >...
CGGCGAATGACGGCTCTGGCGAACCCGCCGCGCAACGCTCCTCCGCAGCTCGCAGCTCTCGACGAATCGTTCGCGAACAAGCCTATTCTGACCCTCATACACATCGTTCCCGGATTGGTATTCGTAACCCTTGTCCCATTTCAGTTCTCGCGTTCATTCCGGAACCGCCATCTGCGCGCACATCGCTGGATGGGGCGTCTGGCGATGACCCTCGGCCTTATCATCGGGATCTCTGCCATTCCGATGAGCCGGCATCCGATCGGCGGCGCCCTGGAAGCCTCGGCGACATTGTTCTATGACGGATTCTTTCTGTTTGCGCTGACCAAGGCGTTCCTTTACATTCGCCGGCGCAACACTGTGCTGCATCGCGAGTGGGTGATTCGCGCCATGTCTATCGCGCTGGGCGTCGCGACCACACGACCCATAATGGGAGTATTCTTCGCCACTAGCCGCCTCACTCGACTCACTCCGCAAGAGTTTTTTGGAATCGCCTTCTGGATCGGATTCACCGCGACCTACATCGCGGGTGAGCTGTGGATTCGCCACACAAGGACTCCAATTGCTCTCGACAGCCGTCCAGAATTGGTGTAACCCTTCCCCGAGCAAAAGAAAACCGGAGGAAGATTCCTCCGGTCGATGGCGAAATTGCAGGTCAGCCCTGCTTTTCTTTCCGGCTCTGGTCTTGTTGCCCACTTTCGTTGCCGGGATTCTTGCGCTGGCCTTGCTGGTGATTTTGCTGATTACCTTGCTGGGCCTGCTTTTGTCCTTGCTGAGACCCCTGCTGGGATCCTTGCTGGTTCTTCCACTGTCCCTGGTTCTGCTGATCCTTATTTTGATCACCCATGGAAAACAGCTCCTTTGCGATAGCGTCGCAATAAATGGGATGTCGCGTCGGAAGGTATCGGATGTGTGCAAAATCCGGTCAAATCGAGTGGCTCCTCGGCTGGGATTGTGGAGCTGCTGAAGTCGGATAGCTGTATCTGCGGCCTAACGAAAACCCAACTGCTCACGCGGATAGAAGAGGATTTGGGGGATGGGCGCCGATTGTTTTGGGAAAATTTCTTACTATGCGCAACCGTCAGTCGGAGAAGCGCAGCCCGCCCGCCCGCACCCCTCCAGAAATCTGCGTGAATCCCTAGAATCAACGTCAATCCGCGTGAGCAGTTGCTCTTCGGCGGCACATTCGACAATGATACGGATGCGGCAACGCTGAAACCGCTCCACCGCTCGTCCTGGAAAAAGCAAAAGGCCTCCAACTCGGAGGCCTTTTGAGGACATTGACTCTCTCCCTATAGCTGTTGTGCATGCCTGCGGGCGAAGCCCTTTACCGTGATCGGCGAGTGTACAACCGGATTCCTCAACGCGGACCACAGCGTTGCGAGATGGTCGGGGCAGAGATGCACGTCCTTCAAATAATCGTGGACCACCTGCACATCCACGGAGTACCGCGCAGGATGACTACAGCCCGGCGCTTTTGCGTCGATCTTGGCGCATTCGCAGCAGTGGGACATGCTTTTGGAAGTCATAAGTGCGGCCTTGTTCCCCTAAAGAAAGATTTGGTCTGCGGCTTCATTCTATAAGGCGGTCGCCAGGCTTAAGATCGTCGCGCGACGTTCGATGGGCAGCAGCCAGCACCGCTGCAATTGAAAATAAAAGGGTTACGTTGCGGCTTGCACCGCGGACGGGCATCAAAATTCACAGACTATTAACAAAGAAACGCCCCGAAACCGGGTCTCTCAGTGGGGTACGGGTGGGAAGCAGCGGCTAGAATACGCTCGTGAAGCGAACGATCTTTGCCGTCGAAGATGATCCGGATATTTCTCGTTTGGTGAAGCACCACTTGGAGAGCGCTGGCATTGCCACGCGCGTTTTCCCCAGTTCGAAGGGCGTGATCGCCGAGGCGACACGCCAACATCCGTCGGCATTCCTGCTGGACATCATGATTCCCGGCGAAGATGGAATGGAACTCTGTCGGCAAATCCGCGGCACCACCGAGCTCGCTCCGGTGCCCGTGATTTTTCTCACCGCGAAGACCGAAGAGTCGGATCGACTCGCCGGATTCGATCTTGGCGCCGACGACTACATCACCAAACCTTTCAGTCCGCGCGAGCTGGTTGCGCGGGTGAAGGCCGTCTTGCGCCGGTTCGAGCCTGCGCTGGTGCAGCAGAAGATCCATATGGGAGACTTGGAGATCGACTCCGGAGCGATGAGCGTTGAAGTAAGCGGCAAGTCCGTCACCACGACCGCCACTGAGTTCCGCTTGCTGGAATTCCTAGCCTCGCGTCCGGGCCGGGTCTTTACGCGCGAACAACTGCTGGACGCGGTCTGGCGCGACACCAGCTACGTGACCCTTCGTTCCGTGGACGTCTACGTGCGCCGCATTCGCGAAAAGATCGAGCAGGATGCCGAGAATCCGCGCTTTCTCCGAACCGTGCGCGGAGTCGGCTATCGTTTTGAGGCGCCGAAGTGAAGAGTAGCGTTTTCTTCAAACTGCTCGGAGCGTTCCTGATCGTAATCTTCGGGGTCACGATCGTCCTCGATCTCGATATTCGCAGGCAATGGGATCAATCTCTGCGCACCCAGCTTGAGAAATCTCTCCAGCAGGAGACGCGGCTGTTCGCCTTGCGCGTGGATAACGACAACGACGCTACTCATCCGATAAACGACATCGTGAAGGAAGTGAGCGACACCACCGGTGCTCGCGCCACCATCATCGATCGCACCGGCAAGGTTCTTGCGGACTCCGAAGCCGATCCCAATAAAATGGAGAACCATGCGCAGCGTCCGGAATTTGTTGCTGCGCTACATGGCGCGATCGGTGAGGCTACTCGCACCAGCAAGACCGTAGGCATCGATTTCCTTTACACCGCTGCTCCCACGCGGAACGGCGCGGTGCGGCTGGCCTATCCGCTTGCCGCGATTCATGAAACCGGAACGCAGATCTTGCGCTCACTGGTGCGCGGCTCGCTGCTCGCATTGTTGATCGCGGTTCTTCTGTCCGCAGCCGCAGCGGTATTGATCGCCCGTCGCCTGCAGCGAATCGTCCACTTTGCGGAGCGAGTTGCCGCGGGAAACTTATCTGCACGTATCGAAATGGGAAGCACTGACGAGATCGGACGCGTGGCCATGGCGCTGAACAAGACCGCCGAACGCCTTGAGCAGAGCTTCGCGGCGGTGGAAGCCGGCCGGCTGCAGCTCGAAGCTGTGTTGAACAGCATGCAGGCGCCGGTCATCGCCGTAAACCACGACGAGCGCGTGGAGTGGGTGAATGGCGCGATGAATCGCCTGATGCCGAATCGCGTTCGTCTGCAATCGCCGCTGATCGAAACCATTCGCGAACCGGACCTGTTGTTCGCTGTTCGCGAAACCATTCAGACCCGGCAGATCCACACCACGCGCGCCCGCATCCTTCCCGGACGCACCTACGAGGCGACTGTCGCGCCCATGCTCCAGGCCAGTGCGGTGGTCCTTTTGCACGACCTGACCCAGGTGGAGCGCGTGGAAAAGACTCGACGCGACTTCATTGCCAACGTCTCGCACGAACTCCGAACACCTCTCACCTCCATCCAGGGATACGCCGAAACCGTGCTTGACCTCGAGAACATCGAGAGCGGCGCTCGCGAGTTTCTGGAGATCATTCGCAAGAATGCCTCGCGCATGTCGCGGCTCACGGAGGATTTGCTCACGCTGGCCCGAGTGGAATCGGGTGAACAGCGTTTCCGCATTCAGGAAATTCCCGCCTCGCAACTCATTCATGAAGCGCAGCAGTATTTTGGCGAGATGGCTCATTCGCGAGGCAGCGAACTGTCGGTGGAACTGAGCAACGACGCAGCGGTCAAGGCCGATCCTGAAGCCGTGCACCAGGTCTTTTCGAATCTCATCTCTAACGCGGTGAAATACTGCCCGCCGGGCACGCCGATCGTGATTGGCGCTCAGCAGCGCGAGGACGATCTCGAATTCTTCGTGCGCGACGCCGGGCCGGGCATTGCCTCAGAACATCTGCCGCGATTGTTTCAGCGCTTCTATAGGGTCGACAAAGCGCGTTCGCGGGAATCCGGCGGAACCGGTTTGGGACTGGCCATCGTGAAACATATCGTGCTCGCCCACGGCGGGACGGTTCGCGTCGAAAGCGAACTCCATCACGGATCGACGTTCTTCTTCACCCTGCCGCGCGCCGAATCTTCTCCTGCTTCGAATGCCGGCAGCTCCGATTCCATCGAGAGCAACAGGCAGGCGGTGCACGCAACAGAACTCACGCAGCCGGATTGAACCAGCGGATGGTCCAGAACAGAGTGGCGGCCACGGCAGCCGATGCTGGAATGGTAAGAACCCAGGCCCACACGATTCTGCCGGCAACGCCCCAGCGCACAGCAGAGAGCCGCTGAGTAGCACCCACTCCGACGATCGCGCCGGTGATGGTGTGCGTCGTGCTCACGGGTATTCCTGCGTAGGCTGTCGAGAAAAGCGTGATCGCGCCGGCAGCCTCGGCGCAGAATCCGCCGATCGGCCGCAACTTCGTGATCTTCGAGCCCATGGTGTGGACGATGCGCCATCCCCCAAAGTACGTTCCCAGACCCATGGCAAGGTTCGCTCCCAGCACGATCGGCCAGTGAAAGTGGCCCCAGGTGGTAGAGAACTCCTGTTTGCTCATCAAGCGGGCGGAGAAAAGCGCTCCGGCGATGATGCCCATGGTTTTCTGCGCGTCGTTGCCGCCGTGCCCAATACTATAGGCCGCCGCGGAGAGCAGTTGCAGGCGGCGGAAGAGGCCGTCCACCTGCTGTGGAGCCGAGCGCCGGAAGATCCAGAACGTCGCCGTCATGAATATAAAGCCCAGCACGAGTCCCAAAATAGGAGCGATCACGATGAAGATCAGGGTCTTGTTCCATCCGTGCGGAATGATCACGCCAAAACCGGCGCGGGCTACCGCGGCTCCGGCGTAACCTCCGATCAAAGCGTGGGAAGAAGAGGTTGGCAGTCCCCACCACCAGGTGAGAATGTCCCAGATGATCGCCCCTGCCAGTCCGCTCAGAACGACATATTGGGTGATCTGGTTCACGTTGATCATGCCGGAACCAATGGTCTTGGCCACGGCGGTGCCGAAAACGAACGCCGCGACGAAATTGAAAGTGGCTGCCCAGACCACGGCCAGTTTTGGCGAAAGCACGCGCGTGGAAACGACCGTCGCAATGCTGTTGGCGGCGTCGTGAAAGCCGTTAAGAAAATCGAAGCACAAAGCGATCAGGATTGTGACTGTTACCAGAACGGTCGTGTTATCCAAGCAGGAGAGTCTCCGAACTCGATGGCGAGTAGTTAGGCGCTCTTTACCACGACGGACTCGATCACATTGGCGGCGTCTTCCGCCTTGTCGGTCGCAGTTTCCAACACTTCGTACATTTCTTTTTTCTTAATCAGAGCGATGGGATTCGTCTCCGTCTCGAACAATTGACCCAGCGCCGAGCGGGCAATGCGGTCCGCCTCATTCTCCAGGCGGTTGATTTCCACGCAGTATTGCAGAACGTTGTTCTTCTTTTCGAGGTGGGCGACCGCCTGGCGGAGTTGCTCCGATTGCCGGACGATGCAATCCGCAAGCTGGGGAGCAGAGGGGATTAAATCGGTGATCTTGTACATCACCAGCCTTTCCCCCGCCCCGTGAACGAAGTCGAGCACGTCATCCAAAGAGGAGGCCAGCTTATGGATATCCTCGCGGTCGAACGGCGTAATGAAAGTTTGATTCAGCCGCGTCAGGATGTCGTGGGTCATCTCGTCGCCGCGATGTTCGATGGTTTTGAGCTGCTCCACCCGCGACGGGACGTCCTTCATGTCCTCCAGAATCGCTTTCAGCAGGCGTGCGCCCTCGGTGAGGTTGTTCGCCATATCGGAGAACATCTCGAAAAACTTGGTAGATCTCGGAGTCAGCCGAATCATGGGCCTCGTGGGGAAGCAATGTTGATTGTTACAAATTGATGACTATTTCATGCGGCAGCTTCGACGGTCAAACGGGAAGCGACGGTGTAGTGACGCGGCATGTCCATACGCGTTAACCTAAGCGTCTTCTTTAGGTGGGCAGCCCCCGACTCTCACCGGGGTCTCCAGCAAGCGCGTTAGTTGCGGTTGCTGGGGTGGTAGTCGGGGGAAGGCGGACTTCCAGTCCGCCGGAAGAAGGCATCAGGTAGCAAGATGGGGTTTTATAGCCCCGGGCCTTCGTGCGAGCCGGCGCTAAAGCGCGAGAAAAAAGAAGAAATGAAGGCAGCGTTCTCCCGCAGCGCTGAAAGCGCTGCCTCCGACTGAAAGTCGGAGGCTCCCACCAAATAGCTTTGTGCCTATGCGGCCGCTTAAGTTAACGTCGCTGGTGTGCAAGCCGTGCCCCGATACGAACCTTGGAATTTCAGGAATCAATTTGGACAAACCTGGGCATGCCCCGTCTCTACCAGGCTGTTTGAGAGCAGGTAGCTTGCTTTTTAACCCGACTTCACGCGATCTTCACGCCGATTTAACGGGAGTTGTGTTCAATTGCGGAAAGGTATCCATGTCGTCTCCCGCCAATCCATTCAACGGCGCTCTGCAAATTCATTCGGGGATCACCAATTCCGGACACGCCGGCCTTGTCGCGCTCACTGGCCGTGCCTTCGAGCTTGCAAAAGCTGCGGTGACGTACGCGGCGGATTCCATCAGCTCTCCCGCACTGGCGCAATCGGTCTTCGATTGCGAAAAGCAGTTGGACGAACTCGACCGTCACATGGATGAGCGATTCGCGAGTGTTCTGGCGCAGAGTTCACCGGAGCAAGTGCGCGAGTTGCTCGCCTGCCTGAAATGCATGATTGACCTCGAGCGGATCGGAGATCTCATCTCCTCGTTTGTCAGCCGCTGCCGCATCGTTTCTCATCGTCTCGATATGCAGGACATCTCCGACCTTATCAAGATGAATTCCCATATTGAATCGATGCTGAGCGAGGTCTCGCACGCCTTCAGTTCGCGCGACCTGAGCCCCGCCATCGCCGTCTTGCGCTGCGATCGCGAGATCGACCGCATTCGCAATCTGGTTTTTCTCCGCCATCTCGAGGACCAGGCGAGCTGCGCCGGACCAGACAGCATTCACGTCTTGCTGATGGCGCAAGCGCTGGAGCGCGCCGGAGACCACGCCAAGAACATCGCCGAAGAAGTCTGCCACTTCGTCAGCGGACGCACCATCCGCCACGCTCCCGCAGGCCACGAAGGCTCGATCGAGCAACTCTACTTAGCGTGGCTCTGGGATCATTACAAGACGACGCAATAGGCAATAGGCTGAAACCAAGCTTTGCCTATCGCTTAGCGGCTATTGCCTGCTTTTCTCTGCAAATTTATCCCGTTGTAACCGTCTTGTAACAACCAGCCCCGAGGATGCAAGGAGGAAGCATTGATGCACTTACAGGAGGACACACGTGATTCGAGGTCTGAAATGGACCCTTGTGACAGCGATCTTGGCGTTGCTGGTCGGTTCTGCGGTAGCGCAAACATCTTTGACCGGAGCGGGCGCGACATTCCCATATCCGATCTACTCGAAGTGGTTCAGCGAATTCAAGAAAGTGCACCCCGACGTTGAGATTAATTACCAGTCCATCGGCAGCGGAGGCGGTATTCGTCAAGTGATGGCCGGCACCGTGGATTTCGGCGCAAGCGATGTCGGTATGACCGATGACCAATTGAAGCAATCGAAGGTGCCGATTCAACTTATTCCGACCGTTATGGGCTCGGTCGTTCCGGCGTACAACATTCCCGGGGTGAAGGATGACCTGAAGTTCACGCCGGACATTCTGGCCAACATCTTCCTCGGCAAGATCACTACCTGGAACGATCCCGCTATCCAAAAGATCAACCCCGATGTGAAGCTCCCCGGCCAGACGATCAACGTGGTTCATCGCTCCGACGGCAGCGGCACGACGGGCGTATTCACCGACTATTTGTCGAAGGTCAGCCCCGATTGGAAGAGCAGCGTGGGAAGCTCGACGTCGGTAAAGTGGCCGGTCGGCATCGGCGGTAAAGGCAATGAAGGCGTCGCCGGCACAATTCGCGCAGTCGACGGCGCTATCGGCTACGTCGAGTTGATCTATGCTCTACAAAACAAGATCACGTTTGGTTCGGTAAAGAATTCTTCTGGAGTCTTCCAGAAAGCGAATCTGGAGAACACCAGCGCCGCGGCCAATGGCGTGAAGATTCCTGCAGACTATCGCGTCTCGATCACGAACTCGCCCAACAAGGACGCGTATCCAATCGCGACCTTTACCTGGCTACTGATTCCCAAAAAATCGGCCGACCAGAACAAAGGCAAAGTGCTAAAGGACTTCCTTGCCTGGATGATCGACGACGGCGAGAAGATGGTGCAGCAGCTCTACTACTCTCCTTTACCGGATGACCTTCAGGCGCGCGTAAAGAAGACGGTGAGCAGTTTGTAGAGCAAATCACAGCTCTTCGGTCCTTCGCCACGCAATTTGGCGAAGTGAGCGGCTTGGAGACTTAACCGAGATCCAAGCCGCAGTTGTTTTTCCGGGAGCTGAGACAGAACAAACGCGGAGCGCCGGACGCCCTCGTCCGGCGTTTCCTTCGGCTGCCATGTGAATCTTGAAACCATCCCACGCTAGAATTCGCACAAGAATTCCTGCAGGACTGTTTATAATGATTCCAAGACGCTACCGACGCGGCTCTTCCTGATGTCTCTAAGTAAGAAGCAGCTCAGCTTTATCATCATTCTTTTGTCGCTCTTCGTGTTTCTCCTGGCGCTCAACGCCAAGCTGTCGCTCTACGAGCAGCCGCCGCATCCCAACGCTACCAACAGCTCCAAGATGTGGCTAAAGGGACAAAAGATGGAAGCCCAGGCGCCTAGCGTGCTGGTGTCTGCCGTCGTCGGTGTTGCATTCCTTCTCGTCCGGCCGCTACCCTATCGTGCCGTATGGCCGAGAACCGAGTTCCATATTGGTCCACCCTCCCCTCTCCCTGCCTTCGAGCTGCACCGCTTCTTAAGACCTCCTCCGCTCGCCTAGCCCGCTTCGCTCCCGTTCCACTCTAAATCTGAGATTCTCCGGCTCTGAAGCTGCGCCACCGCTCCCGGGATGGATTCACTGAATCCAGGGCTGGATGCGCGATGCCGGCGCTGAACGTCGCGAGGGAAATGTGAAAATATACCGTGGATATGTAATTCCTATTCTGGGATCCGCCATCGTCTGCCTGATCGGCGGATTCGCGATTGCGGGCCGCGTACGCGCCAGTGCCGCTTCGGGATTCTCAAGCAAGCCCGCGCCGCGTGCGGCTGTCGTATTGGTAAGGCGCGGAACCGTCGCCAACACCGTCTCCATTGCCGGGGAATTCCTGCCGTACCAAGAAGTGGAACTGCACGCCAAGGTGGCGGGATACATCCGCAAGATCAGCGTCGACATCGGCGATCGCGTCCACCAAGGTCAGGTGCTCGCCGTACTCGAGGTTCCCGAGCTGGCCGCGCAGGTCCAGGGAGCCGACGCCGGAGTCCGCCACAGCCAGGATGAAATCATCCACGCCCAAAATGAAGTAACCAGCGCTGAGGCCAATCATGCCCCGTTGCACGCCGCCGCCTTGCGCCTGAAACAGGCATCGGAGGCGCGCCCAGGACTGGTAGCCGAACAGGAGCTTGACGATGCGCAGGCAAAAGATCGAGCCGCCGAAGCTCAGGTGGACGCGGCGAAGTCCGCGCTCTCGGCTGCGCACCAGCAGCTGGACGTTTCCAAGGCCAATCACTCGCAGATGTCGGCTATGTCCGATTACTCGCGCATCGTTGCGCCCTTCGACGGAGTGGTTACGTGGCGTTATGCCGACACTGGAGCTCTGGTGCAGGCCGGCACCTCAAACAGCAGCGCGCAACCCGTGGTGAAAATCGCTCAAGTAGATGTGCTTCGCTTGCGCATTCCCGTTCCAGAATCGCTGGCTGCGAGCGTATACCAGGGCGAAGACGCCGAGATCTCGGTGCAGGCAACCGGAGAAAACTTCACCGGCAAAGTGGCCCGATCGACCGATGCCCTGGATCGTTCCACGCGCACCGAGCAGGTCGAGATCGATGTCCCAAATCAGAAACTGCGACTTGCACCGGGAATGTTCGCCAGCGTCAATCTGGAGGTTCAGAAACACGCTGGCGCGCTGATGGTTCCCATCCAGGCGATAAGTCGCGCGACTGGTAACAGTTCCGTTCTGGTAGTCGGCGAGCACAACCGCGTGGAAGCCCATGACGTGCACACCGGGCTCGAAGATGCCAACTCCGTCGAGGTCGTTTCCGGCGTGAAGGAAGGCGACCGCGTGATCGTTGCAAATCTCGGATCGTACCAGCCCGGAGAACTCGTCGATCCTCGAGTGAGCGCGTTCGGCGCGAATGCTGGCGCGGATAAAAGAGGGGAGCAGTAACCATGTCGAGTTTCGCCATTAAATTTCCCTTCTTCGTCATCATGCTGTGCCTCATGATCGCCGTGGTCGGCGTGGTGACCGTGGCGCGCATGCCGGTGGATCTATTTCCCAACATCAATATTCCGGTCGTGGTCGTCGCGACGTTTTATTCGGGAATGCCTCCGGAGCAGATTGAGTCGGACATCACCGGCCGTTTCGAACGCTTCTTCACCTTGGGAAGCGGCATCGATCACATGGAATCGCGCTCGCTGCCGGGCGTGAGCCTGATCAAGATTTACTTTCAGCCGGGAACCGATGCCGACGCCGCAGTCAGCTCCATCTCCAATCTGGCAATGGCCGACCTGCGTCGGCTGCCGCCCGGTACTCTGCCTCCGGTGATTCTCAAGTTCGATGCCTCCAGTCTTCCCGTGTGCCTGGTGACGCTCAAAGGGGCAGGCCTCAGCGAAACGCAGTTGCGCGATCTGGGACAGTACAACGTGCGCAACCAAGTTGCGAATGTGCCCGGAGCGTCGGTGCCGCAACCCTTCGGCGGCAAGTACCGGCAGATTCAGGTGTACGTCGACCCGGTGAAGCTCCAGGCTCACCAACTCAGCGTGATGGATGTGGTGCGCACGGTGAACGACTCCAACATGATTCTTCCCGCCGGTGACGTGCGGATTGGGCCGAAAGATTTCAACATCTACACCAACAGCCAACTCCCGACGACCGCGGAGATCAACCGTCTGCCGTTAAAGACGGTCGGCAACGCGTCGGTGATGGTGGGCGACGTCGGCAGCGCCCGCGATGCGGCGCAGATTCAGAACAATATCGTTCGTGTGGATGGACAGAAGTCGGTCTATCTTCCCGTTCTGAAACAGGGAGGAGACAGCAATACGATCGCGATCGTGAACGGCATTAAATCGTCTCTTGAAGACCTGTTTGATGTCCCCAAACAGCTCGTCGCGAACGTTGTGTTTGATCAATCGATTTACGTAAAGACAGCCATCAAGAACCTGGGCAGCGAAGGCGGCGTCGGGCTCGTGCTGACCGCGCTCATGATCCTCATCTTTCTCGGGAGCATGCGCGCAACCGTTGCCGTGATGCTGTCGATTCCCCTTTCGGCTCTCGCGGCCTTCCTCGCACTCAACGCCGCCGGCAGCACCATCAACACCATGGTTCTCGGCGGGCTGGCGCTGGCGTTCTCCCGCCTGATCGACAACTCTGTAGTCGTGCTCGAGAATATCTTCCGCCATCTAGAAATGGGAGAGTCGTCGGAGGAAGCGGCGGAAAAAGGCGGCCGCGAGATGGGATTGCCAGTGCTCGCAGCCACGTTCACCACTGCCATCGTCTTCTTTCCAGTCATCTTCTTATATGGGGTCAGCCGGTTCCTGTTTACGGCTCTCGCGCTCGCGGTGGTGTTGTCGCTGTTCGCTTCGTATGCCGTGGCGATGACCGTGGTTCCGCTCTTCTGCGCCAGATACATTCACAAGCTCGAAGCCGACGAAGAGGAGGGCCATGACGTGCGCCGCTCGATCTTTGGCCGCTTCGTCCACTGGTTCAATCACAGTTACGACGGCATGTTGACGAAGTACGACGTGAGCGTGCGGCACACCCTTCTGCGCCCGGCTGCGACCGTAATCGGCATTCTCGGAGTATGCCTGTTTAGCTTTGCCCTCTACCCGCTGCTGGGAGTCGCATTCTTTCCCAGAACGGATCCCGGCCAATTCATGATCAACATTAAGGGGCCCACCGGAACTCGTCTCGAAGTGACTGACCAATACATAAAGAAGGTGGAAAGCGATGTTCGCGAGGTTGTTTCACCGCGCGATCTGGGAGTCATCGTTTCCAACATCGGCGTACAGCCGGGATTCTCCTCGATGTACACCAGCAACTCCGGACAGCACACCGCGACCGTTCAGGTGAGCTTGAAGGAGGGACATGAAGTCGGCAGCTACGAATACATGCGGCGCGTCCGCGAGAAACTGGCCGATGACCTGCCCGAACTCTCGACCTACTTCCAATCCGGAGGGCTAGTTGACGCCGTGATCAATCTTGGATTGCCCGCGCCGATCGACATCCAGGTGGGCGGCAACGATCTGCAAGGGGCTTACAAGACCGCTCAGGAACTCGCGACAAAGATTCGCGGACTGAATGGAGTAAGCGACGTCCTAATCCCACAGGATCTAGACTATCCCGCGCTCAAGGTCGATGTCGATCGCGAGATGGCGTCGCGCCTCGGACTCTCCTCGCGCGAGGTAGTGGACAACGTAATTACCGCGCTCAACTCGAACCAGATGATCGCGCCGAGCTACTGGGTCGACCCCAAAACAGGAAACGACTACATGCTCACCGTCCAATACTCCGACAGCCAGATTCAGTCGATGAACGATCTCAAGCAAATTCCGCTGCGCTCGGCCAAGGGAGACGATACGACGCAACTCGGCGCTGTTTCCAACATTTCCGGCTTTCTGTCCCCCACCGAAGTCGATCACTATCAACTGCGGCGCGTGATCGACGTCTATGTTGCACCAGCCACCGAGAACCTCGGCAGTGTGGCCGCGAAGGTGGATGACATCATCCGCCACACCACCATTCCCGACAATGTCCGTATTAACGTGCGCGGCTCCGTGGAAGGCATGCGCCGGTCGTTCAAAAGCTTCGGCATCGGACTGCTGCTGGCGATCGTGTTGGTCTATCTGATTCTGATGGCGCAGTTCGCCTCGTTTGTCGACCCGCTGATCATTCTGCTCGCGGTTCCGCCGGGAATCGCGGGCGTGATCCTCTTTCTGCTGATCGCGCACACGACGCTGAACGTCATGTCGCTGATGGGCGTGATCATGATGACCGGCATCGTGGTCTCGAACAGCATCCTGATCGTCGATGTGGCGCGCAACTTGCGCAAGGAAGGTACGCTTATCCAGGAAGCTGTTTCCATGGCCTGTCGCATGAGACTCCGTCCGGTGTTGATGACTTCGCTGGCGACCATCCTCGGCATGATCCCCATGGCGCTGGCTCTTGAAGCAGGCAGCGAGCAATACGCGCCGCTCGCTCTCGCCATCATCGGCGGGCTGACCGTGTCGGTGATCGTGACCGTCTTCCTCGTGCCTGCAGCGTATCTGCTGATTCACCGCAACGAAGAAGCGGTGGTGGATCGGAGTGCCCTGTGAACCAACACCATATGGCAACGCTCTGCTGTTCCACTCTGGCGCTCTGCCTCGCAATTCCCGTAACGGTCGTTGGGCAAACTCCTGCTCCGCAGCCGCAAGCCTCAACTTTGCGGCTGACGCTGCCCGAAGCCGAACAGTTGGCGCTCAAGAACAATCCCCAGATCAGCGTGTCGAAGCTGCTTACCTTCGCGCAGCATCAAGTTGTGCGCGAAGTGCGCTCGGCCGAGTTGCCGTCTGCGACAGGAAGCATAACTGCGGTGGACGCCCATCCGGGCACGCGCATTACTGCCGGCGTCCTCAACAATCCCAGTGTGTTTGAAAGGGCAGGCGCGGGCATCACGGTTGGGCAGTTAATCACCGACTTTGGACGCACGCACAACCTGGTGGCTTCGGCGAATCTGCGCGAGAAGGCGCTGCAGCAAACCGAGCAAGCCACCACCGCGGACATCACGCTGGCTGTCGATCAGGCGTTCTACGGCGCTCTCGGCGCGCAGGCCGAATTGCTAGTTGCTCAGCAGACCGTGAGCACCAGGCAAACCACTGCGGATCAGGTGCAGGCTCTGACAAACGCAAAGCTCCGATCGGATATCGATCTCAGCTTTGCCAACGTGAACCTCGCGCAAGCCAAACTCTTGGCTCTTGACGCGCAGAACCGCAAAGACGCCGCTTTTGCGAGCCTCAACGAAATTCTCGGCTTTGAGAATCAGGCTTCGTATCTTTTGGTGGACGAAACCGGAAACGCCCTCTATCAACCGCCTTCTCAAGAAGAAGACCTTGTACAGGAGGCCCTCCGTTCGCGTCCAGATCTCGCCGCCGTCGACGATCAGTGGCAAGCGCAGCAGCGCTTTGCGCGAGCCGAGCACGAGCTGAATCGTCCGACGATCAGCGCTCTGGCCGCTACCGGAGGCACGCCGGTGCGCGCCGACCAGATCACTACGCCGTGGTACGGCGCCACCGGAGTAAACCTGAGCATCCCGATCTTCAACGGATTCCTGTTCTCCGCCCGGGCCCACGAAGCCGACTATCGCGCATCGGCCCTGCAGCAGGAGCTCCGGGACCTGCGCGACCGCATTGCCCGGGACGTGCGCGTCACCTGGCTGCAGGCAAACACCGCATACCAGCGGGTGAGTGTCACGGCGCAGTTACTGCAGCAAGCGAACCTCGCGTTGGACTTGGCCCAGACGCGCTATAAACTCGGACTCTCGTCGATCGTCGAGCTCAGCCAGGCGCAATTGCAGCAGACCGACGCCCAAATCGGGAACACCAACGCGCGATACGCGTACCTGTCGACACTCTCTGAGCTGAACTTTCAGGCGGGAAAATAGGTTACAGGGAACAGCGAGAGCTAAAGCCGGAGGTCCGGACGCCCTCGCCGGCGTCTTGAGTGTTCTTTCGCGTCGAATTCTAGAACTGATTGCTTTTCGTCTTTGGGTTCCCTGTCCCCTGTAACCTGCATGTCCCCTGTAGCATCGGCTGTTTCCCTCCGTGTCCTCTCTGTCTCCGTGGTGAAAGGTGTTGCTTCCCGAAACTCGAAACGCCTTCCGTCTCTTCGTGCCTTAGCCAATCGCCTACTGCCGATTGTCAATCGCTGTTTCCTGCTCCCCTATTCCCTAATTCCCCTGTTCCGATTTACTAGTTTTTCACCTTACTGTAACTGCGCATTCACACTTCCCACATATTTATGAGACTCAACTATTTGCAGGTAAGCGCGGTCGCATTGCGCCGATTTGCGCCTGCATTTGAAACCGACATTATCATCGACTCGGCCCACATTTTTGGGGTGAAGGAGAACGAATGAAAGCGTTGCTTCGAAGTTCCGTAGTGTGCCTGCTCTCGTGGAGCATGCTGATCGCACAGAGCGCTGCAGCTCAGAGCACTGCCGCCGGTACGAAAGCCAAGACGACGACTCACCGGCGCACGGCTGTCAAGCCGGCTGGCCCAACCACCGCAGAACAACTGAAAGAGCTGCGCGATATGCTGCAGACGCAGCAACAGCAGATCCAGCAATTGCAGGGTCAACTTGCCGCCCGCGATCAGCAGGTTCAGCAAGCGCAACAGACAGCGAGCGAAGCCAATACCAAAGTCGCTGATGCAGCCGCCAAAGCCACCGAAGCGGAAACCACTGCGAGTGATGCCAGGGCGCAAGCCACCACTCTCGCCGACACCGTCTCAGCAGTAAAGGTGAACGATCAGAATCTCGCTGAGACGATCCAGTCCGAACAGAAGCGAGTGAACGACGAAGTGCTGAACCCGGCGGCGATCCATTTCAAGGGCATAACCATCGGTTTCACCGGAAGTTTTCTTGAGGCCGCTACTGTGTGGCGCGACCGTGGCATGGGTGCCGACATCAATACCCAACTCAGCGGCGGCGCCTGGAATGGCGCTCCAAACGCAAACCTCAGCGAGTTCAATGCCAGTGGACGGCAGTCGCGATTGGCGATACTGGCCGAAGGGAAGTTCGGAGACTGGACCGGGCGCGGCTACTACGAGTCTGACTGGCTATCAGCCGGCGTGACCTCGAACGACAACCAGAGCAACAGCTACACCAATCGCCAACGCCAGATATTCGCTCAGGCCGAATCGGCGAGCGGCTGGACAATCACGGGCGGGCAGATGTGGAGTCTGGTAACGGAAACCAGAAACGGCTTGGCGAATCGGACAGAGGTTCTGCCGCAAGTGATCGATCCCCAATATACCGCGGGATTCTCCTGGGAACGCCAGTTCGGCTTCCGCGTAACCAAAGCCTTTGGGAAGAAGGTTTTCCTCGGCGGTTCGGTCGAAGAAGCTCAGACGCTTAACCTCGGCGGTGGCGGATCAAGCACGTTTTTGTACCAGCAGGCTGGCAATACCGGCGGCCTCTACAACAACGGCGGCAACACCGCGCAGCAAAACTACAGCTATAACTACCTTCCCGATTTCGTAATCAAGGCCGCATTCGAGCCGGGATACGGTCACTATGAAGTCTTTGGGCTGTTGCGTGGATTCCGCGATCGCGTGTATCCGAATGCCACCGCGGCAAATACAGGAGCCAACGTTTCCCCAGCCAGCGCAGTCGGCGCCTTCAATTACACCACCATGGCCGGGGGCATCGGGGGCAACGCACGCTTCGCCATCGTTCCCAAAAAGCTTGATCTCGGAATTCACGTCCTCGCCGGTGACGGCGTCGGCCGCTATGGCGATACCACCCTTGCTGACGTGACGACAAGGCTCAATGGCACGCTGGCGCCCATTCGCGGCGGTTCGGCCCTGGTTGGCCTTGAACTGCACGCGAGTCCCAAATTGGAAGTCTATGGCTACTATGGCGGCGACTACGACGAGCGTCAACTGTACAACGCTGCCGGCAGCGCAGGTTACGGCCGTCTGACTGCGAATACCACGGGCTGCAATGTCGAAACCATTGCTGCCACTGGCAACAACACTCCCGCAGCCAGCACCACGAATCCTGCAAACTGCGCTCCCGATATCCGCGACGTGCAGGAAGCATCTGTAGGCTACTGGTATGACTTTTATCGCGGATCGAAGGGCCGTATCCGCCAGGGCTTCCAGTATTCGTATTTGAACAAGCAATCCTGGCGTGGAACCGGCGGATCGCCGACCTCGAACACCAATATGTTCCTCACTTCATTCCGTTACTACCTGCCGTAGGAATTTCCAAGCGCACTACCCTCCACTCGCCGGTGGGCTCGCACCCCACCGGCAATTTTGTGTGCCGAGCATGTTTGACAGCTCGGGGGTGAACTTTCACCGGGGCCCCCGGCAAGCGCTGCAGTTGCGGTCGCTGGGGTTCTTCCCGCCGGACCAAAAGTCCGTTTCCCCTGCTGAAAGCAGGGGCTCCCACCGGGATTACCAATTCTGAAAACTATCTTGGTTGAAGTTCAAAATCCTTAATTGAACCGTATTGGCCCTAACTGAGGTCGTGCCCTCCCCATACCCGAATTTCTTGTCATCCTTCCCGCTGTTCTTGCGGGAGGATCTGCTGGCAGCCCCCGCGGACAATCCATGTTTTGCGCAACCCGACTCCATCTAAAGTCGCCACGAATCGTTTTGACATGGCGAATCAATCCGTATTTAATTGATGGACTCTGAATCGTTTTACCAGTTCAGCCAAACCGTCGTGGAGATTCGCACGTGCGATTTTTCAAATTGTTCTCGTTGATTGCCTGCCTGGCTTTTTGCTCCGTGGTCGCGTTCGCTCAGGTCTCAGCCACGCTTTCAGGCGAACTCACTGACCCCTCGGGCTTGGCCGTTACCTCTGCGACGATCACGGCCACAAACGCCGATACAGGTCTTACCCGCATCGCGAACACCGACGGTGAGGGTCGCTACCGCTTTTTCGCACTCCCGGTCGGCGAATATGCAATGCACGCTAAGAAAGCGGGATTCGCGGAGGCAATTCGCACCGGCATTCACTTAGTCGTGGGCCAGGAGGCTAGCGTCGATTTGAGTTTGCGGCTCGGCGAGGTGGATCAGCAGGTCACGGTAAACCAGGATGCGCCCGCCGTGGCCCTCACCACGCAGGATATCTCCGGTCTGGTCGGGGAGCGGCAGATCAAGGATTTGCCGCTCAACGGCCGCAGCTACGATCTGTTGCTCACCCTCAATCCTGGAGTGGTGAATTTCACTTCGGAAAAGACCGGTGGCGCTGGGATATCGAATTCCACTACGGGAAACAACTTCGCTGTCTCGGGGAATCGCCCGCAACAGAACATTTTT
>Ga0210400_10002227_pt1 | contig 18247 bp, 15 predicted proteins | sample IncBWH26MmetaG_FD_155456 | JGI IMG/M metagenome (GOLD analysis project Ga0210400, IMG submission 155456) | Forest soil microbial communities from Barre Woods Harvard Forest LTER site, Petersham, Massachusetts, United States - Inc-BW-H-26-M | ecosystem: Environmental > Terrestrial > Soil >...
AAACCGGCGCAACTCCGTAACGCGCGCGCTGTAAACGCACCGCCGCGGGAGTCGTTTTCCAAATCTGCGCTAAATACTCATCGCTGGTTCCGTGGCGCTTCACTTCGCGCAGCAGTTCACGCGAAGCGGTCTCCACGGTGACGCCGGCCGCGCGCCGGTTCATGGCATTCAATTCTTCGAGCTGGTGAATGAACCACGGATCGATTTTCGTCAGCTCGCAAATCTCTTCCGCATGTAATCCTCGCTCCACCGCGGTGAGCAGCCAGTGAATGCGGTCGGGCCGCGGCGTCGATAATTTCTCGCGCAGCAGCGAATCCGGCGTCTCCGCGGGCGCGCGCCACGGTGTGTGCGGCTCGAGCGAGCGAATGCCCTTCTGCAGCGCTTCCTTGAACGTGCGGCCTATGGCCATGACTTCGCCGACCGACTTCATCTGCGTGCCAAGCGTTGTGTCCGCGCCAGGGAATTTCTCGAACTGCCACTTGGGAATTTTCACCACCACGTAGTCAATCGTAGGCTCGAAGCACGCAGGGGTTTTCTTCGTGATGTCGTTCGGGATTTCATCCAGCGCCATACCTACCGCAAGCCGCGCCGCAATCTTTGCAATCGGGAATCCCGTGGCCTTGCTGGCCAGCGCGGAGCTGCGCGAAACGCGCGGGTTCATCTCGATCACCACCATGCGGCCATTTTCCGGATTGATCGCAAACTGCACGTTCGACCCGCCGGTTTCGACGCCGACCTCGCGAATAATCGCGGCGGCAGCGTCGCGCATGCGCTGAAATTCCTTGTCGGTCAGCGTCTGCGCGGGCGCCACGGTGATGGAATCGCCGGTGTGCACGCCCATGGGATCGAAATTCTCAATCGTGCAGATGACCACGAAGTTGTCGCGAAAATCGCGCATCACCTCGAGCTCGTATTCTTTCCAGCCGAGCACGGATTCCTCGACCAGCGCCTCATGCACCGGGCTCATGTCCAGCGCGTGAGAGATAGCTTCGCCAAACTCTTCGCGGTTGTAAGCAATCGAGCCGCCTGTCCCGCCCAGCGTGAACGATGGCCGGATCACCAGCGGAAATCCGAGCTGATCGCAGAGGCGCAGCGCATCCTGTGCGTTGTTCACCAATGCCGACGCCGGCACTTCCAGCCCGATCTTGCGACAAGCATCCTTGAACCACAGGCGGTCTTCCGCCACTTTGATCGCTCGCGGGGACGCCCCAATCATTTCCACTTTGTATTTTTCGAGGATCCCGCCCTCGCTCAATTCCATAGCAAGGTTCAGCGCCGTCTGCCCGCCGACAGTAGGCAGCAGCGCATCCGGCTTTTCCTTCGCAATAATTTCTTCGAGATATTCCTTGGTCAGCGGCTCGATATAGGTGCGGTTGGCCAACTCCGGATCGGTCATGATCGTCGCCGGATTGGAGTTCACGAGGATGACCTTGTAGCCCTCCGCGCGCAGCGCCTTGCACGCCTGCGCCCCGGAATAGTCGAATTCGCAAGCCTGGCCAATAACAATCGGCCCCGACCCGATAATCAGAATCTTCTTGATGTCTTTACGTTTCGGCATAGGTTTTCGTCAGGGCACGGCTTGAGCCGTGCCGACTGCGGCTGCTTTCTCCGCGGGCTTTAGCCGCTGAGGGATTGGATCCATGTTGTAGCTGCCTGATGCGGACGACCAACGATAATCAGAGGCTTTTATGACCAGCCGTTTCCGGACAGGGTTCTGCTCAATGTAGCGAACATGACTGGCATAATCGCCGGCGTCGCGAATGCGATGGTCACTGAAGCCTCGCTGCCACACAGGAGACGCTGACGGGCGCTCACCTCGCATTCGTTGTGCAGAGCCGCCCTTGATGAATTGGACGGCGCGCTCCAGCGTTGTGAACGGACCAGGCGTTAGCAAAATATGGAAATGATCAGGCATCAGCACGAACGAATGAAGCGCGAATGCGCCCTGGCCTCTGTAGTGCAGCAGGCTTTCAACAAAGAGCGAGCAGTTTTGCTCCGCAAAAAAGAGAGCACGACTCTCCCATGTTCGAGAGGTTACGAAGTACGTACCGGCAACTTGTGCGTGACGCTTTGGAACAGCCATGCCCTCAGCGGCTAAAGCCGGTCTCCTCTCTCCGAGTTTTCGGCACGGCTGAAGCCGTGCCCTGACGAAAACCGTCCCTCGGCTTCGCTCGCCTTGCTCACTTTCGTGAGCTCCCCGGTTTCTTAAACTCTTGCATCAGGTCGGTGAATTGGGTGAACAGGTAATGGGAATCGTGGGGGCCGGGGCTGGCTTCCGGGTGATATTGCACGCTGAAGAGCGGCTCGGATTTGTGGCGCATGCCTTCGTTGGTGTGATCGTTCAGGTTTACGTGCGTAATTTCGACTTCGCTGGAGGGCAGCGAATCGGGGTCTACGCAAAAGCCGTGATTTTGCGCAGTGATTTCTACCTGCTCGGTCAGCAAATTCTTTACGGGATGATTCGAGCCGTGGTGGCCGAATTTGAGTTTGAAGGTTTTTCCGCCCAGCGCCAGACCGCACAACTGGTGGCCGAGACAAATGCCGAAGACGGGAATGCGCCCGATGAGCTTGCGAATATTTGCGACGGCGTAGTCGACCGGCTCGGGATCGCCGGGGCCATTGGACAGAAACACACCGTCGGCGCCCATTTCCAAAATTTCTTCCGCGGTAGTTTGCGCGGGCACTACGGCAACTTCGCAGTGATGGTCCACCAGCAGACGCAAAATATTTTGCTTGATGCCAAAGTCGTACGCGACGACGCGGAAGCTGCGTGCTTCGCCGCCGGTCCCCGCTTCGCCCATGTGCTCAGTCCAGGGCGAAGTCGCCAAATCAATGGAACCCGTGTTCCACATATAGGTTTTCGCGCAGCTGACACGGCTGGCCAGCTCCTGCCCGGCCATGCCCGGCAGTTGCTTCGCTTCGTGAATTAATTGATCCGCGGGCGTGCCATCGGTCGAGACGACGCCGCGCAGCGCGCCCAGTTTGCGAATGTGGCGCACCAGCGCGCGCGTATCGATATCCCAGATGGCCGGAATCTGGTGGCGATTTAAATAAAGCTGCGCCGTTTCCGCGGAACGCCAGTTGGAGCTGACTTGCGAGAATTCGCGCACAATCAAAGATTCGATGTAGGGCTTTTTCGCCTCTTCATCGTCGAGATTGGCGCCGACATTTCCTATGTGCGGGTAAGTGAGACAGACAATCTGCCCCGCATAACTGGGGTCGGTGAATACTTCCTGATATCCGGTGAGGCTGGTGTTGAAAACGACTTCGCCGCCGCGGCGCGTGATTGCGCCGGCCGCGCGGCCGTTAAATACGCGCCCGTCTTCCAGCGCGAGAATCGCGGGTCGGTGCGGAACTTCCGTCAGTGTATCCTCCCAAACTCATTGGCAGATATTCTACCTTCATTTCGTCTTCGCTTCCGTCGTCGAAGTGCTTGAAAGCGATCCGAAATGATCGACTGGCCAGTAAGCGAACACAGCCCGCCCGTAAATGAAGCGGCTGGGCACCGCGCCAAACACGCGCGAATCGTTGGAGCTGATGCGGTGATCGCCCATCACAAAATAACTGTCGCGCTGCACGCGCAGAGGGCCGAAGTCGCTGAGGTCCTCATATTGCGGCGGCACGTACGGCTCGGCTAGCGGCGTGCCATCAACATACACGATTCCCTGACGAATTTCGACGACCTCGCCGGGCAGGCCAATGACACGCTTGATAAAGGATTTTGTGCGGTCCAGCGGATACCAGAAGACGACTACGTCGCCACGCTCGATGGGCTCGAAACGATAAACGAACTTGTTGATGAAAATGCGCTCCTGGTCGGAGAGCAGCGGCGCCATGCTGGTGCCTTCGACCTTTACAGGCTGGTAGAGGAACACGATGATGACCAGCGCCAGTCCGATGGCAATGAGCAGGTCTCGCGTCCAAACACGAATTTCGTTGCGCAAGGAATGCGCAGTGGGCGACCCCGAGGGCGAGGCGCTAACGGCGGGCGAAGCCGGGTCTGCGGATTCCGGAATCGCCGAGGTCGGAGGTAATTTCTCTTCCGCGCTGTCCATTTTTGGCTGCCATGTATTTATAGCACGGGGGTTACGCGCCGCGCTAGATTTGGTTTACGAGGGTGCGGCCCTCTGCTACACCATCGGATGAACGACATTGATAATTGGATTCCCCAGCGGGATGGAATGTTGCTCCCAATTAAGCTCTAGTGAACGGGTTTACGTTGAGGTCCTTCGGCTATCCTTATCGGATAGCCTCAGGATGACACTGCGCATGAGTTGGGTTTAGCGAAAAGCTGAGGCTGCTGGCACGATTCACTCGGCGAGGGCGTAGTTGATGGAGGCTAGGGCGGCGACGACTGCGGTTTCTGTGCGCAGGATGAGATTGCCTAATGAGGCTTCGTGGAAACCGGAGGCTTGCGCGGCGGCAAATTCGGCATCGGTCCAGCCGCCTTCGGGGCCGATGGCGAGGACGGCCTGGGGGCTTCGTGGCTCAGCACTGAGGATTCGCTGAAGGGCGGGAGCGTCAGGCCGCTCGGAAAGCATGATTTTTGCCGCGGTAGCGGAGTGCGCACTGAACGCCTGTGTAGGCTGCGACACAGTTTGCAGCACCGGCACACGCACCCGCCGCGATTGCTGTGAGGCTTCAGCAAGAATTTTCTTCCAGCGCTCGGCGCGCTTCCCTGCCGCCGCGAGCAAGGCTTTTTCGCTGCGCACAGCGGCCAGCGGAACGATCGTGCTCACGCCAAGTTCGGTGGCCTTTTCGATGGCCCACTCGAAGGCGTCGAATTTCACCACCGAGAGCAGCAGCGTGACGTCGACAGCCGGCGGATGCGCGGGAATTTCGTCCAGCAGCGCGAAGTCAATGCGGTCCCGCGAGACCTGTTCAATACGTCCTAAGCGCACGCGCTGGCCGTCGCTCAGTTCGTACAGCTGGCCCTGCTGCGCGCGTAGGACTCGGCCGAGGTGATGGGCTGTGTCGCCCTCGATTGCCGCGGTGTTGCCGGTGAATTGTTCAACAAAGAAGCGTCGCCGCACGCGGAGATTCTATCCTAAGGGGAGCAACGAGGAGGAAGGCCGCAGGGATTTATCCTAAAGAGAGATATAGATTCGGGAGCCCGGCGCGGTTATGTTGAGCGAAGATAAAGCCGCAGGGCTGCGAAGACTCCGCCCTGCGCTACAGGGGTCGGCGGGGCTGAGCGCGGCCCGACCGGATACAACTGCGGAGGGGCTGTACGCGGTGAAAGCGGGAGCAAGACTCCCGCACTCCAAAGGGGCTAGTGGATCTGGCGCGTTTTGCGGGACATGTAATCCATGAGGAGATACTGGCCGAGCGTGTAGGGGGTGGTGAAGTAGGCTTTGCCGCGGCACATTTCGGTGATTTTCTGGACGAAGTGTACGAGGCTGTAATCGCTGGCCAGCATGAACGTGTTGATCATGATTCCGGCGCGCTTGCACTTGTTGACTTCCTCGAGGGTCTGGCCGACAACGAAGGGATCGAGCCCGAAGGCGTTTTTGTAAATGCGGCCGTCTTCCAGGGTCAGTGCGGAGGGTTTGCCGTCGGTGATCATGACGATCTGGCGCATATCTTTCTTTTGCCGCAGCAGAATGCGCTGGGCCATGCGCAGACCTTCGCGGGTGTTGGTGTAGTAGGGGCCAACTTGCACGCGGGCCAGTTCGCCCAGCGGGACTTCTTCGGCGCTGTCGTGGAAGAGGACGAGGCTCAGGGTGTCGCCGGGATATTGCGTGCGGATGAGGTGCGAAAGCGCCATGGCCACGCGCTTGGCGGGAGTGAAGCGGTCCTCGCCGTACAAGATCATGCTGTGGCTGCAATCCAGCAGGACCACGGTGGCGCAGGAGCTGTGATACTCGCACTGGTGGACCATCAAGTCCGGGTAGGTGATCTCGATGGGGACCTTCGCACCATCGCGGCGCACCGCGTTGAACAGCGTTTCGCTGACATCCAGATTCAGCGTGTCGCCGAATTCGTACTGGCGGGAGACGCCGCTGGCTTCCACGCCGGTGGCGAGATCGCGCGTATCGTGACGGCCGAAGCTGCTGCGGCCGAGCGAGCCGAGCAAATCCTGCAGGGTCTTGAAGCCGAGGAAATCAATGGTCTTGTCGGTGATCTCGAAGCGCGCTTCCACGCGCTCCTGGGGTTGACCGACTTGTCCGCGCGCGCTGGTCTGCGGCGGCGGAGTTACCTGCGGAGGCTGCTGCGGATTGATGAATCCTTCGTTGGCCATGCGCTCGGTGATTTTGTCGAGCAGTTCGCGTACGGCTTGGTTGTTCATGGCGTCCGCGTTCTGCAACATCTCGCGCAGTTCCTCGCTCATGGCGCCTTCGGGAAGCAAGTCGCCTTCTTGCAACGCGCGTAAGATGGCCTGGCGCAGAGCTTCCATGGACTTTTCCGGGTCCATTTCGCTCATGCCGTAGAATTGCGACTCAAATCCGCTTTGCAGGAAAAAATCGCCGAGGCGTTTGATCAACTCTTCCAAGTCGACAGCATCGGCGGGCTCGCCAACGTACTTTCCGTATCGGATGAATTTCATGGGCAAACCTTTGAGTTGACAGTCGACAGTTTACAGTCGAAAGGAAGAACCATGCTTGGGTCTCCGTTGAGATCCTTCGGGCAAATGCAGCCCTCAGGATGACACGTGTCGTGAAACCAACGCCACATATCAGTTGTATTGGCGCCGCGGCGGACGGTTTATGGTTTCGCGCGGCTCGGGTTGGCGCGGCTTCTCCGCAAAATAGCCGCGTTCCTCGCTGCGCCCGATGCGGCGGTGCGCCCACAAACCTTCGAGAATCATCTCGGCGGCGCCGGCGACGGCTCCGGGGTCTTTGCGATCGTTGACGCCGAGGCGGCCGATGTGCTCCAGCAAACCTTGGATTTTTGAGAGCTGCTGGCAACGCTCGACGGTGGTGGCCAACTCTGGCAGCTTCAGCTCACCGCCTAACTCAAACCACTGAATGACCGGCTGAAAACTCACTTCCGGGAAATGCTTGCTGAAGACGCGGCCGACGGCGGTGCGAATAAGTTCCCGCGCGATGGTGTCCGCACCCTTGAGCTCGCCTTCGTACTCGAGTTCGAGCTTGCCGGTGATGGCAGGGAGGGCGGCATAAATATCCGCTACGCGCGCAAAGGAATTCTTTTCGCCGACGCGGGTGGCGCGCTGCTCGGCGTTGCTGACGACGCTTTCCAGCGTGGTGATGGGCAGGCGTTGGCTTACACCCGAGCGGCGGTCTACGCGCTTGTCGTCACGCGCCTGGAAGGCAATTTCCTCGACGACCTCGCGCAAGTAAGCGGGGACCTCAATCTTGCGCCCAGAGTCGCGCGCGACCCAGGCTTCCTGTTGGGTGATGGTCATTCCTTCGTCGAGGGTCGATGGGTAATGCGTGCGAATTTCCGCGCCGATGCGATCCTTCAGCGGGGTGATGATTTTGCCGCGAGCCGTGTAGTCCTCCGGATTGGCGGTAAACACGAGGAGGACGTCGAGCGGGAGGCGCAGGGGGTAGCCCTTAATTTGAATGTCGCCTTCCTGCATGATGTTGAAGAGGCCAACCTGAATTTTTCCGGCCAGGTCGGGCAGCTCATTGATGGCGAAAATGCCGCGATTGGCGCGGGGCAGCAAACCGTAGTGAATGGTTAGCTCATCGGAGAGGTCGCGGCCTCCGCGCGCGGCGCGAATAGGATCGACGTCGCCGATGATGTCGGCGATGGTGACGTCGGGAGTGGCGAGCTTCTCGACGAAGCGCTGGTCGCGGGGCATCCAGGCAATCGGCGTGTTGTCGCCCTGTTCGGCAATTTTCTCGCGGCAGGCGCGGCAGATTGGCCGGAGCGGATCGTCATTGATCTCGCAGCCGGCCACAACGGGGACTTCGGCGTCCAGCAATTGCGCCAGGCCGCGCAAAATGCGGCTCTTCGCTTGTCCGCGCAAACCGAGGAGAATGAAATTGTGGCGGGAAAGAAGCGCATTCACGATTTGCGGCACGACCGTGTCTTCGTAACCGTGAACGCCGGGAAAAAGGGTCTCGCCCTTTTCAACGGAACGCAGCAGATTGCGCCGGATCTCGTTCTTCACGGAAAGAGAAGCGGTACGCGCGTCATAGTCGGGAATGCTACGCAACTCACCGATGGTGCGCGGCTTATTGTGCACGGTTCTGCCGGATGTGCTTGCTGTCATTAGGGCCCCGTTCCGCGCGGAAACCTACCGCGCATAAAAGCTAGTTGATGCCACTACCGCCCGCTCGCGCGCTCTTTGCCCCTTGCTTTTGTAGATGCGGCGCCCACTCCCGAAGGTAGCCTACCAGGCGCTCCTGGCGGTCGGCTTCCGAACGCAACTCCAGAATCTGCTGCTTACACATGAGATCGAGCGGAAGGGTGCCTGCGACGATAAAGGACAGGTATTCCGCGGCTTCGCCTTCGATATTTCTGGGATAGTCCGCAAAGATCAGCGTGTGGCAAACCTCAAATAGACGCGTGAGTTCCTTCTTGGTGGATACATCGGTGCGATGCTCACGGTCATCGAGGAAGTCGACATCCCCTTGCAGGAGCTCGTCGTTCGCGTAAGCCTCTACGTTCACCAACTCAATTATGCGAAACGGGGAGCGCCCGACGGTGAGGATGTCCATGCGACCGTCGTTGTAACGCTTGACGACCTCGGTCACCGCCGCCGTGCAACCGACGCGGACAATTCCCTTTGGCAGACCCAAGAGCACTCCGAACTCAGACTTCTCTTCGATGCAACGGCGCACCATTTGGCGATAGCGTGGCTCGAAAATATGCAGGGGAAGAGTTGCGCCGGGAAGGAGAACGACGTTCAAAGGGAAAAGCGGAATTCGTTCAGGCCCCGTGAAAGCCATAGCTGATAATACCAGACCTTGCGGCGGGGTGGGATGACGCCAGTCTAACTGATATCGGAGAGCAACCCTTCCATCTCGAAACGGGCGTGCTGGTCGCCCTTTTTCTCTGCTGCAGCAATCCCAGAGGACAAGACGGTCTTCGCTTCCTCGCCGCGCGATTCGCGTACCAACAATTGTGCGTACATGAGGTAAGCCGGCACGTACTCCGCGTTGCTCTGAAGCAAAAAGCGAAAATGCTCATCCGCGGCGGCGGGATCGCCATTGTTCATGCACTCCATGGCCAAGCCATAACGGGAAAACGCGTCATCGGGCTTTCTGGCCACAAACTCTTCGAGCACCTGCCTGCGGGTTTTCTTTTGGTCGGTCATGGTCGCGTCTCGTATTATACCGGTGCCACAGCCGCTTCCAAGGACCGGCAAGCAGGATGGATATGAACGCCAAGAAAAACAAGAATTCGGATCATCAAGTCGCCGGAAAAACGGTGAGCGCGTCGCGTTCGGAAATGGCGGAAGTGGTTCTGCCGGCGCAGACCAATCCCCTGGGGAAGCTGCTGGGCGGACACGTCATGCACCTGGTCGATATTGCCGCGGCAATGGCCGCACATCGCCATTCCAACAGCTACGTGGTCACCGCTTCGGTGGACTACATCGACTTCCGGAATTCGGTGAGTCTCGGCGAAATTGTGATGCTGAAGTCGCAGGTGAATCGCGTGTTTCATACGTCGATGGAAGTCGGCGTGGAAGTGTATTCAGAGAATGTGCTGACCGGCGAGCGCAAGCACACAACGTCGGCGTACGTGACGTTTGTGGCCATCGATGAAAACACACGCCTACCCAAGGCGGTCCGCCCGCTAATCGTGGAGACGCCGGAAGAACAGCGGCGCTACGAGGAAGCGGCCGAGCGGCGGAGGATTCGGCTGGCGTTGCGATACGCATCGGGAAACCAGACTGACTAGCTGAGTCCGCCGACCCACATCGGCGCGCTGGTCGGCTGCTCGCTTCCGCCGATCGGTTCTTCCGTGACGGCCAGGGCTTGCGTTTCCGACATTGCGCCCGGAGGATTCTCGACCATCGCAGAGAACGTTCCGCTTGCGTCGGGCCAAAAGGTCACTAAAGGCATGGGCTTGCTGCCCGCCTTCTTGGGTATCAGCCACAGTTGCAGCACCCGCCTGTCACCAAGCGTTGGCACCTTCCACCCACGCACGCAAATGCCCATCTCCGGATGCCACATGGCCTCCAGCTGCGGCATTTTCGGATCTTTCGCCGGCAGCATAATCTTTACGGACTTCGGGTCGCTCCAAATCATCGCTTCATGTGCTTGAAGCTTCGCGGTGACGAGCGCCTGTTCGAGCTTCTGACGCTCCGCTCGCTGGGTCTCAGCTTGCTGCTGCAGGTTGGCAACGGCGCTGCGCAGGCGCTGTTCATTCCACGTGGAGTACACGGAAAACAGCAGCAACGCCGCGACTCCGGCCCATAGCCACCACGGAACTGTAGCCGCGCGAACCGGCGACTGCCGCTCCGGGCCGTCAGGTGCTTCCGCGCGAACCGTTTGCAGCAGCCGCCCTTTCAAAATGTCGGATGGCGCGGCATCCGGCGCGAGATAGGCCAGTTGGCTGACGAGCCAGCGAGCTTCTTCCAGAGCTTTCACGCAATCGGCGCAGCCGCTCGCCAGATGCGCTTCCATCAGAGCGCGGTCAGCGTCGTCAAGCGAGCCTATCGCGTAGGCTTCGATCTGCTCCCGGAATTGGTCGTGACTGTTCACGATGATGCCTGCAAGCCTTCCTTCAAACGCAGCAATCCATTGCGAATCCAGCTTTTAACAGTGCCCAACGGCTCATGCAGCGAAGCAGCAATCTCCGAGTGGCTCAAGCCTTCAAAATAGGCGAGCTCGATGGCTTTCTTCTGAGCCGGGGGCAGCGAACCAATCAACGCGCGCACACGCTCCGCGCGACGCTTCTCGTCCAGCGCGCGCTCGTATTCGGGTGCTGCCGCTGCAATTTGCGGGAACTCTTCGGTTTGCTCCTCGCGTCGACGTTGCCGCTCGCTCTTCAGCCGCAAATGGTCAAGCGCGCGGTTGCGGGCAAGAGTGAGCAGCCAGGGCACAAGGGGACGCCGCACGTCATATTGGCTGGAGTTGCGCCAGAGTTGCAGGAAAACGTCCTGCACCACCTCTTCCGCGGTAGGACCCTGCCGCAATATGCGCAGCACGAGCGAATAGACAATGCGCGAGTGCCGCTCGTAGAGCTCTTCGAAAGCGCCCACGTCTCTGCGAAGAAGCTGCTGCATCAGCGTCGCGTCCGGCGACACTTGTTCGCTGCCCTTGGGTGAGAAAGCCGCCAGGAACACGTCTAAGCTTCTTCGTCTCCTCGCAAACTATACGTGAAATTCACGTCAGCGGATGTGCCAGAGGGCAGCAGCAAAGGCGCCCGCGAAAGTCCGCGGCCGCTACACATGCGGCGTGTCATCCGGGTCCGCACTGTTTTGTAAGCGCGCCAGCCGTTGCGATGCCGAGCTCCACGCAACTGCCAATCGCCGGCCCACGCAAGTAATTTCCGACAAAAAACAATCCGGGCAGCTCGCCGCGCAATCTTTCGAGCGCGATTAGCCGTTCGCCATGGCCAACATTGTACTGCGGCAGCGCTCGCGGATAGATCTGCACATGCGAAAACGCGGGCGCAGCGTGAATGCGCAGCACGGGCGCAATTTCCCGATGGACCAGATCAGCCAAGTCCTTGTCAGACAGTGCCGCCGCACCAGGATTCGTTGCTCCTCCCAGGAAGTTGGTGAGCAGCACATGTCCCGCCGGTGCTCGCCCCGGGAACAGCGACGAGTTCCAAACCGAACCCAACACCCGCAAACCGCTCGATCGCGGCGCTAAGAATCCAAAACCCTCCAGGGAATGCCCAATGTCTTTCCGGTGGTAGCCTAACGACACAACTGCCACCGGCGCATACTCGATGCCTGCTAACACTGGCTCAAAAGCGGCATTCACGTCGCGGAGCAGAGTGCCGGCCACATCCGCGGGCGTCGCCAATATCAAACGTTCCGCGACAATGATTTGTTCGCTGCACGACTCGCGAATCCGCACCTCGAACCTGACAGCTCCGGCCTCGCGACGAACGCCAATTCCAATGGCCTCCACGCCCGGCCGAAGGCTCGAACCGATTTTCGCCGCAAGCGCTCTCACCAGCGTCTCATTGCCATCGTGAAAGGTCAGCAGCGTCGGCTTCTCTCGCGGCCCTTTGCGCGATTTTGCCGCTCGCATCATCCCGCGGATTACGCTGCCTGCTGAACTTTCCGCCTCATGAAGCTGCGGGAAGGCGCTACGCAAACTGAGGCGCTCCGGATCACCGGCGTAAATCCCCGAGACGAAAGGCCCCACCAACCGGTCCAGCAGTTCCTCGCCGAACTTTCTGCGGACAAACGCCGCGACGGTCTCATCTTCCAGCGGAGCGCGGCTAGTGCCGACGGCATCACGCGCGATTCTCCACTTGGTGCGTGGTGACAACAATGAGGAACCGAGCATCGCAGCGGGGTTGAGCGGAACTGCTTTCAGCGCATTGTCAATCAGCACATATCGCGGCGCCTGGGCGGGCGCTTGCACAAGTTGATCTGCAATCCCCAGTTCAGCGCAGAGTGACCGCAACGCGGCCGTCCCACTAAAACTTTGAGGGCCCATCTCCAGTAAGAATCCATCGCGCCTTTCCGAGGCGATCAGACCTCCGGCATGTTGTGACGCCTCCAGCACCTGAGCCTCAACTCCCAGCTTGCGCAAGGCGTAAGCACAGACCAATCCCGAGATGCCCCCACCCACAACAATTGCTGGGACAGAGGAGGTCATGCCGCGGAGCGACCTAACATGTCAGAGTGTCTTCGAGAACAGCGGCTTGGCCGCCAACTGCTGCTTTTCCAGGTAGGGATCGAACACCATCGCCAAATTGCGAATAAAAATTCGCCCCAGCCAGGTCGCCCGAATCTCGCCGGCATCGAGCGAAACCAAGCCATCCTCGCGAGGAGCTTCGAGGTGGGCCAGCTCGGTGGCGAAATAGCGATCGAAGTCGACGCCAAATTCGCGCGCAATCTCTTCCTTGATGACGACCGTATGGCAAAGCAGCCGGCTAATCACGGCTCGGCGAAGCCGGTCATCCTCCGACAGGCGATAGCCACGCATGGTGGCAATACCGCGCTCGCCGACGGCCTTCTCCCACGCCGCCAGCTCCCGGTGATTCTGGGCATAGGCATTCTGAATACCGCTGATGGCGGTCACGCCCATGCCGTACAAATCCGCGCCGGCTTTGGTGGTGTATCCCTGAAAATTTCGGTGCAGGGTGCGATTCCGCTGCGAAATCGCCAGCTCGTCGCCGGGCTTTGCGAAGTGATCCATGCCAATGTACAAATATCCGGCTTCGAGAAATTTCAGCAGGCCGGTGCGAAAAATCTCAAACTTCTGCATGCCCTCGGGCAGATGCGCGGCAAAGGAGCCTTGCTGCTTCTTCAGCCAGGGCACGTGCGCATAGCTGAAGAGCGCCACGCGATCCGGCGCCAATTCCAGGATCTGGTCGACCGTGTGCGCGAATCGCTCCGGCGTCTGATACGGGAGCCCGTAAATCAAATCCACGTTGATGCTGTCGAAGCCCAGCTCGCGCGCAGCGAACAACAAATCCCGCGTCAATTCGAAGGGCTGAATGCGGTGAATCGCTTTCTGCACCTCGGCATGGAAATCCTGAATCCCCATGCTCAAGCGATTGAATCCCAGGCGCCGTAAAGTTTCCAGGTGCGCCCGCGAAGTTACCCGCGGATCGACTTCGATGCCGATTTCCGCATCGGCCGCGAACGTAAAACGCGCACGCACCGCCCCGAACAGGTCCTCGATCTGTTCCGGTGTCAGATACGTGGGAGTTCCGCCGCCCCAATGAAACTGCACGACCTCACGCTGTTTCGAAACGCTCCGGCTGAGCCGCTCCATCTCGCGCTTCAGCACGCTGAGATACGGCGGCGCTACACGCTTATCTTTCTGAATGATTACGTTGCACGCACAAAACAGGCAGAGGCTCTCGCAAAACGGGATGTGCATGTATAGCGACACCGGACTTCGTGCGCGTTCCGCTTCTTCGTGCACGCGCTCCAAGTCATCGGGGCCGAACGAATCATTCCACACCGGCGCCGTTGGATAGCTGGTATAGCGCGGCCCGGGCCGGTTGTATCGCGCCAAAAACTCTTCGCCGACGCGCAACTCCTCGCGCATCTGCTGCAAAGTTGGATTTGCCACGGTCACTGCTGAGCCTCAATCTTCAACGCGACGGCACCGCAGCCGGTGTCTCGCTTGTGAATCGCGCTTGCTGCCCCGTCTCGATAAAAAGCTTCGCGTTTTCCACGGGAGTGTGCTGCAAAATGCCGTGTCCCAAATTCAAGATGTGACCCGCGCCAGACAGGGACGCCACCGTCTCCTGCGTTACACGGCGAATCGTCGCTTCGGGCGCGAACAACACCGCCGGATCGACATTTCCCTGGAGCGCGATTTTCGGTCCCAGGGTCTTTCGCAACTCGCGCAAGTCCACGCGCCAATCCACACTCAAAGCATCCGCTCCTGAATCCGCTGCTGCAAGCAGCAAATGAGTGGAGGCTTTCGTGTAATAGATCACCGGCACGCTCTTCCCCAAACCGGAGACAATCTCTTGCACAGCGGGCAGCGCAAAATCCAAATACTCGCGCAGGTTCAGCTCGCCGCACCAAGTGTCAAATAACTGTACCGCCGCGGCCCCTGCGTGGATCTGGGCCTGCAAATAGGAAATCGTCGATTGTGCGATGCGTCCAAGCAGTTCCCTGAATGTGCGGGGATCCGCGTACATGAGACTTTTAATGGTGGCAAAGCCTTCCCGGGTGCGTCCCTCGACCATATAACACGCTAGAGTCCAAGGCGCAGCCGCGAATCCCAGCACCGGAACCGTCGGGCCGACTTCGCGAACCAGGCGGCGGATCGCCTCCATCAAAAATCCGGTCTCGCTTTCCGGATCAAAGTTCCTTAGCTTTCGGACGTCGGCTTCGCTTCGCACCGGCTCGGGCAAATTCGGGCCCGCATCGCCAAGCTCCAGAGCCAGCCCCATGGCCTCGGCTACAATCAAAATGTCGGAGAAGACAATGACGGCGTCGACGCCCAATGCCCGCAAAGGCTGCAGGGAAACCTCTACTGCCAGCTCCGGCGTCTTACAAACCTCCAGGAAGGCATGCTTCGCCCTAATCGCGCGGTACTCTGGCAAATAGCGCCCCGCCTGGCGCATCATCCACACCGGCACGCGGGGCAGCGTCTCTCCGCGGCACGCGCGTTCAAACAAATCCTTGCGGTTCAAATTTAGATTGCTTTGCTCGCTCATACACTCGCACGTCACAAGTTGGCGATTCGCTTAAAAAGCCAATCTTGGTACCTGCCCAAAAGAATAGCAAATTAATGGGACGGCTGCGGGTACAGCGGCGCGCTTCACGGCCGGGCGATTGGGGGAGAGTTCCATCGCGCTGAGACTTAGGCCGCAGATGACCATACGCTGAGGAATTAGTTTAGAATTGCCGCGTGGGAATTTTGCGCAGGATTACGCGCTTGATTGGGGCGAAGACCATCATGACGAATGTCAAAGCGGAGCAAACCGCTCCCGGATTTTCGTTGAACGGGCTGGACGGGAAGAGTTATTCACTGGACTCGCTGCGGCAAAAGGGTCCTGTAGTGGCGGCCTTCTTCAAGATTTCCTGCCCGGTTTGTCAGTTTACGTTTCCCTTTCTGGAGCGGCTTTATCAGCGCTATGCGGGCGACAACGTCACTTTTTTAGGAATTTCGCAGGATGACGCCAAGGCTACGGCGGGTTTCGCTCGGGAATATGGGGTCACCTTTCCGATGGTATTGGATGAGAAGGGGAACGGGTATCCTGCATCGAACGCGTATGGGCTCACGAGTGTTCCTACGATTTTCCTGATCGATGAGGACGGAGCAGTTCGCATCGGCAGTATGGGTTTCGTGAAAAATGATCTGGAGCGGATCGCGATGGAACTGGCCGAGCGGCAGAAAGTCGCGTCTTCGCCGTTGTTTCGGCCGAACGAGTCGGTGCCCGCGAACAAACCTGGTTGAGGATCGAAAAACTAGGTCCGGTCGGACCTACAGCGGGTAAAAAAGGAAGCCGCTATTTTCGATGTGACGACGAAATGGCTTGCGCGTCGAACCCTGGAGACTGGTTCTACGTTTCGCTTTCCAGCCAGTCGCCCTTATGTTTTGGCGGGCGTTTGCGTTTATCGGGAATGACGCGCGTTGCGGCGGGCGCTACGCCGGAAGCTCGAGCACGGCGGCGGGCTTCCTTCCCTGCCTCGAATTTCTTCTTGCGTTTTCTCACGGCGCTGGCTCTCTTGGGTGATTTCTCTCATGCCGGGTGTCGGGTGGTCAACCATAGTGTGATTCTCGGTAGGCTGGCGCAAGCTTGCCGTGCAGTCGAAGTCACAGTAGGCGGAATCGAATCGACGTGTGTCTTCATCGAAGTTGGTACCGATTGAAATGCGAAGACTTCTAGTCTTCTTGATCTTCAGCTTACCGATGCTCGCCAGTGCGTCGAAGGCGCAGAGTAACGTCGGTGAGCTGCGCCTGAAGGTGACCGATCCTTCGGGTTCCGGTGTAAAGGCCTCGATCGAGTTGGTCTGCGAGGCGAACCAATTCCGACAGATTTATGTGACGGATGGCTCTGGGGTCACTACAGCCAGACGCCTGCCGTTCGGCGTCTACCAGGTCGACGTGCAGCAACAGGGCTTCGCCGCGTTTCACGAAGTTGTGGAGATTCGCTCGGCGATGCCGGAGGAGTTCCCAATTTCGCTAAGCCTTGCGTCGGTAAGTGCGTCCGTGACAGTGAAAGAGACAGAGACGCTGGTAGACCCGCACCGCACGGGAAGCGTAGATCGCATTGGCTCTGAAACACTGGAGACGCGGCCCACTGCCCTGCCGGGGCGATCCGTCGTCGACCTGGTGAATTCACAACCGGGGTGGCTTTATGAAGGGAATGCGGTGCTGCATCCGCGCGGTTCGGAATACCAGACGCAATACGTGGTGGACGGCGTGCCGCTGACGGACAATCGCTCGCCGAGCTTCGGCACGGAAATCGAGGCGGACGATGTGCAGTCGCTGAGCATCTACACGGCGAACATACCCGCCGAATATGGCCGAAAGCTGGGCGGAGTGATCGAGGTGGTGACCGCGAAGGATCCGCGGCTCGGCTTTCATGGGACGGCGGTGCTGACCGGAGGGAGTTTCGCTACGGGCGATGCCTATCTGCTAGGACAGTACGCGAGGCGCAAGGATGCGGTGAGTTTCACAATTAACGGCGCGCGAACGGACAGGTTCTTGAATCCGCCTGTGGTGCAGAACTATTCGAATCGCGCAACGACCGGCGATTTCTCGCTGCGTTATGAGCGAGATTTCAGCGAGAGCGACCGGCTGGGCCTGGTTGTGCGGCACGGACTGTCGAGATTTGAAGTGCCAAACGAGCAGTTGCAGCAAGCGGCGGGGCAGAGACAAGATCGCTCTAACTTGGAGACGATGGGAATTTTGTCGTACCAGCACATTTTTACACCCAATCTGCTGGGCGATCTGCGGCTGATGGTGCGGGATGATTCGGACACACTTGGGTCGAATCCGTTGTCGACGCCCATCATCGCGTTTCAGGACCGCGGCTTCCGCGAAGAATATTTTAAGGGCAGCGTCTCCGCACATCACGGAAGGCACGAATGGAAGGCTGGCGTGGAGGCGGATTTCACTTCGATTCACGAGAGCTTTCGCGACGTGATCACGGATGCGGCGCAATTTGGACCTGGGACACCGGCGAGCTTCCGCTTCGCCGCCAACGGTCAAGACCTGGAGCAATCGGGTTTCGTGCAGGATTTCGTTCGACTTGGGAAGTGGACCGCGAGCGCTGGCCTGCGTTGGGACCATTATCAACTCTTGGTGGATCAGAATGCAGTGAGCCCGCGCTTAGGGATCGCCAGATACGTGCCTGCAGCGGATTTGGTGCTGCACGCATCGTATGATCGGGTGTTTCAGACGCCCGCATTCGAAAATATTTTGTTGTCCAGTTCCGCGGCAGTGATTTCGCTCAATCCGAATGTGCTGCGCCTTCCGGTGGAACCTTCGCGCGGAAATTATTATGAAGCGGGATTCACCAAGAGCATCGCCGGACGGGCAAAGCTCGACGTCAACTACTTTCGCCGGAACGCCGGGAATTTTGCGGACGACGACCAACTGCTCAATACGGGAGTCAGCTTTCCGATCGCGTTTCGCAAATCCAGCATTTACGGGGCGGAGGCCAAAGTAGAGATTCCGCATCTCGGCAACCTCAGCGGATTCGTCAGCTATTCCTACATGGT
>Ga0210400_10002229_pt1 | contig 18239 bp, 14 predicted proteins | sample IncBWH26MmetaG_FD_155456 | JGI IMG/M metagenome (GOLD analysis project Ga0210400, IMG submission 155456) | Forest soil microbial communities from Barre Woods Harvard Forest LTER site, Petersham, Massachusetts, United States - Inc-BW-H-26-M | ecosystem: Environmental > Terrestrial > Soil >...
AAGAACACCCCGGCACTACATACCACCGCCTTCGCCGACGCCATCATCGCCGCCTTTGGTAAGACGCCCGCACACATGGCCAGACCGCTGCTGCCAAACGCCCCCGTGACGCAAACGGCGTTCAGGCTGAACCGTAATGAGATGATGGTCTCCGAAGAGACGCAGCAGGAGTTCATCGTCGGCGTAGACCTCTTTATCGAAAGCTCGGGACAGCCGGAGTTCATCGCCAAAAAATGCCAGCGCCATGCAGGGGTAAAATTCAATCTCATCAATATCAGCAATCGCGGCACCCAGGTATGGCCCACGGGTTCGGTGTACACCAACCTCGTGAACCAGTACAATGTCCGCTTCGAAAGCATCGACGGCAGCCCCCTCAACCAACAGGATGTGCTGGGCTTGTATGTCAGCCTGAGCGGCGATTTCAAGATCTGTTCTTCCGAACTGCTGAATATGTGGGGGGACCGAAAGGCGTATTCGCTGGCCCAGGGTCAGTAGTTGATGCGGGGCAGGTTATACCGGTGGGATAGCTGCACGCAGATGAGCACTCCAAAAAAGACGAAGAGGGAAAGCGTGATAAAATGGAGTGACCGCCATTTCTTTTCCAGCTCGGGCCGGTCCGCCATCCGATACCGGATGTATTGAAAGAACGCAACGACGGTCACGACGGCGTTGGCGATACAGGCGATGACGGATAGCGTGAACAGCAAATCAAATGCGTTTTGTGGAAGTGAAGCCCTTCGCGATCAGCCACTGCGCTATCTTGTCGCGCTGGTCTCCCTGGATGAGGATCTCCCCGTCCTTCACCGAGCCGCCGGTGCCGCAATGCGTCTTCAGCTGACGCCCGAGACCGTCCAGCTCTTCCGCGGGGCCGATAAACCCTTCCACGAGGGTCACCGCCTTGCCGGCGCGCTGCCGGGTATCCAGCCGCACCTTCAGCTTCTGTTGCCTGGGCGGCAGGGACTCCTGCGGGGTATTTTCTTCCTCCATCCTGAATTCTGGATCGGTAGAATATACGATCCCGTTACTGTTGGATTTTTTCTTGCTCATACTACAGTCGTTAGCAGGTTATACAATAACAGCCTTCAGGCTCAGGTCGAGGCTTCTTGCCTGATGGATCAGGGCTCCGACACTTATATAGTCCACCCCGGTGCGGGCGTAGTCTTCGATATTGTTCAGGTTGATCCCGCCGCTGGCCTCCGTTTCAAACTTCTCGCCGATGAGCGAGAGAGCCTCCGCCAGCTGCCGGGGCGTAAAATTGTCGAGCATGATCCGGTCCACTTTCCCGATGGCCAGCACCCTTTTCACCTCGTCAAGGTTCCGTGTTTCGATCTCGATCTTGAGGTGCAGCTTGTGCGCCTGCCGGTAGGCATTGGCCTTTTCAATGGCGGCTTCCACGCCGCCGGCATAGTCGATGTGATTGTCCTTTAGGAGGATCATGTCGAAAAGGCCAAACCGGTGGTTGAGGCCGCCGCCGATGCGGACGGCCTCCTTTTCCAGCAGCCGGAAATTGGGGGTCGTCTTGCGGGTGTCGAGAACGCGGGTCTTGTATTTCTGCAGGCGGCCGACATACTGCCGGGTCAGGGTGGCGATCCCGCTCATGCGCTGCATGCAGTTGAGAATAAGCCGCTCACACTGCAGTATGGTATGGATGCCCGCCTCGGCCACAAAGGCCTCCTCGCCGTCCCGCATCCCTTCGCCATCCTGTTTATAGGCTGTGAATTTGGCCCCGGGTTCCTTGAATTTCAAGATTTTCTCTGCTATCTCCATCCCCGCCAGGATACCGTCCTGTTTGATATGGAGGACGGCCTTGCCGCGCGCCTCCGGAGGAATACAGGACAGGGTGGTATGGTCGCCTTCGCCGACATCTTCTTTCAGGGCATTGCTCACCAGGAATTGCAACTGCTCGTCAAATAAATTGGGCATGATGCAAAAATACGGCGGCCCCGGCACAAAGTGCCGGGGCCGCCTGAATTCATTTTGTTTATTGCGCGGCCTGGAATCGCAGCTCCTGCAGCAATTGCTTGTCGCCCTTTTGCTTGACGAACAGGGTGGTCCGATAGTCGCCGTTCCGGGTCTTCAACAACCCAACCAGGAATTCCGACCCACCCCCATTGTTTCCCCGGCGCTTTACCAGGAAATTCTGCACCCCGTTGGTAGAAAAAAAGTCCCGGATGATCATCTCCGCCTGGATCCTGCTGTAAGTATCACTCTTTTCAGGAAGGCAAAGATCTACACGGCTATCCAGATAACGGGATAGTTCGGCAGCATTTCCTACCCGAATAGCAGTAGTTATGTCGTCAAGCGTATACGTGGGGCGGAAGGAAACCAGCACAAGCGAAACCATCAGCACCGCCAACCCAAATATGCTTTTCATGTTAATAGAATATTAGTCGCCCTGCTTAATCCCAAAAATATGCCAAACTGCCAGGAGGCGAATTAAATTCCTATTTTTGCGCGGCCGGGCTCACCGCCCGGCCGCACAAAATCATCACTTTATGCCAGTTCAGAAGAGAGTCATCCTCGTCATAATGGATGGGTGGGGCCTTGGCGGCCAACCCTCCGCCGACGCCATCCGGAACGCCCAAACCCCCTTTGTCAGCAGTCTTTACCAGCAATACCCCAATACCACCCTGGTCACCTACGGCGAAGAAGTCGGATTGCCGGAAGGGCAAATGGGTAATTCGGAGGTCGGCCACCTGAACCTGGGGGCCGGAAGGATCGTCAACCAGGAGTTACAGCGGATCAATGTCGCCATCCGGGACGGATCCTTTGCAAAGAATCCGGTCCTGCTGGAGGCGATCCGGGGGGCCAAAAACGACCGCAAACCCCTGCACCTCCTGGGATTGGTAAGCGATGGAGGGGTCCATAGCCATACCCGCCATCTGAAGGCGATCGTGGATGCCTGTTTGCAGGAAGGCCTGACCAATGTCTTTATCCATGCCTTTACCGACGGCCGCGACACGGACCCGAAAAGCGGTCTCGGCTTCATCCGGGACCTCCAGAACCATCTGAACAAGACTACCGGGCGGATCGCCTCGGTGAGCGGCCGCTACTATGCCATGGACCGGGACAAACGCTGGGAACGCGTCCAGCTGGCCTATAATGCGCTGGTCCGCGGCGCCGGCGAAAAAGCGAGCGACCCGCTCGCAGCAGTGGAACAGTCCTATCATGCCGGGATCACCGACGAATTCATAAAACCCACGGTCATCGTGGACAACGACCAACTGCCCCTGGCCACGATAAAGGATGGCGACTATGCCCTCTGCTTCAACTTCCGAACCGACCGTTGCCGCGAGATAACCGAAGTCCTGACGCAGCAGGACTTCCCGGACCCCGGAATGAAGAAACTGGCCCTGCACTATACCACCATGACCCAGTATGACGCAAAATTCAAGGGCGTGAAGGTGATCTTCGAAAACGACGACCTGAAGAACACCCTGGGGGAGATCATCGCGGATAACGGACTAAAACAGATCCGCATCGCCGAGACGGAGAAATATCCGCACGTCAGCTTTTTCTTCAGCGGCGGCCGCGAAACACCCTTCGACGGGGAGAACAGGATCATGATCCCCTCACCGAAGGTGGCCACCTACGACCTGCAACCGGAAATGAGCGCCGTGGAACTGACCGATGCCATCCTGCCGGAGATCAGGAACCGGACGGCCGATTTTATCTGTCTCAACTTTGCCAACACGGATATGGTGGGTCATACGGGTGTCTGGACGGCCGCGATAAAAGCCGCGGAAACAGTGGACAAATGCGTGGAAAGGGTAGTGTCTGCAGCGTTGGACAGCGACTATACCGTCTTTCTCACAGCCGACCACGGCAATGCGGACTTTATGATCAACGAAGACGGCACTCCCAATACGGCCCATACGATGAACCCCGTGCCCTTCTTCGTCATCGACAAACACTGGAAAGGCGGCCTCCGTTCCGGAAAATTGGGCGACCTGGCGCCTACAATCCTGACAATGATGGGATTGCCGATACCGACAGTGATGAACGGAAATGTTCTGATTTGATCGGACTTGTTCCTTCTTTTTTTGTGAGTACGCAGCTTTACCTCATAAAAATTGTCTAAATTACAGGGCAACCAACTGCGGTTCGTATGACCGAAGAAGCCATCTTACAAGGCTGTTTAAAAAATGAAGCGCCCGCCCAACGGGAGCTGTACAATCGCTACAGCCCGAAAATGCTGGCCGTCTGCTACCGGTTTGCCCACAACAGGGAAGATGCTGAGGATATGTTACAAGAGGGGTTTATAAAAGTATTTTCCCAGATGCACACCTTTCAGAACAAGGGTGCATTTGAGGGTTGGATCAGGCGCATCATCGTTCATACCTGTATCAACAACCTGAAAAAGAACAAGCGGTTCAATGAGAGCCTGGACATCGTCCATGCGCATGGCGTACAGGTGCGCGAGGAAACTGTCCCCTCCATCGTACAGGCGAAACAGATAGTGGAATGTATCCGTATCCTGCCGATAGGCTATCGCACCGTTCTCAATCTCTACGCGATCGAAGGTTACTCGCATAAAGAGATTGCCGACATGCTGGACATTGAAGAGAGCACAAGTCGTTCACAATACACAAGGGCAAAGCAGATGTTGGAAGAGATCCTGATCCGGAAGAAGATACTGATGAAACCGAGAGAAAAGTCGGATTGGCTGGTCGCTATCCGTTAGTTGCGAAATCCTAATCTTATGAAAACATGCCTAAAACTGATTGACAAATGAAGGAGAGCAACTTCTATAGTGACGATTTTGAGCAACTGATCCGCGAAAAGACAGAGCAATACAAAATGTACCCATCGGAAAGGGTATGGAAGGGCGTCCACAACTCATTACACACGAAAAGAAGGTGGTTCATTGGAAGTATGTCTTTGCTGGTTACAGGTATCCTTTTCTTTGCCGGCAGGGAATTGATAACCCCGTCAAGCCGTTCCATCGTTCTTCGCAAACCCGCTACCACAGCGGGTTCTGTGACCGAAGCACAAAAACCCTGGCTCGCCGCCCATATCCCTCACCATCCCACACTCGCCTCCCTGCATTCCCCGGCGGTTTCTTCTCCCGCCCGTCACAATACTGCGGCGGATAATGCCGCCGACGACGAACAGGACCCGGGCTATAAAGGGATCTCTATTACGCTTAGCCATCCCGTTATGGATCCTTCCGATCTCTCCGGATGGGTAAGCCGCGTTCAATTACCCGACCATGCCCCCGACCTTCCCGTCATCGCCGCCAGGAACATCGCAGTGGATGCCGCGAAGACACCGGAAGATGGAGTGAAATTGACCAACAGAACCGGTGCGGAAACGACCTCCGGCCGCGAAACGGCCGAAGAAACGGACGCCGATGGCATAAGCGCCCGCAGCGTACTGGCAAGTCTTAGCGGCCGCGGCGCGGAAGCTACACGCAACGCAAAAATGACCGGCCGCCTCGCCAGGAACGGCGGCGACGGCAAAGGCATCGCCGCCGACGGACCAGAGTCCTCCTCCGAAGCAGCTAAAGCATCGGCCGCCGCCATCGCGGAAGCACAAGACCAGCAAAGGATCAATTGGCTCCATGAATACGCCATGAATACCCTGCCCCCGCCAAACAAACGCGGCAGGACCTTCTTCCAACTGACACTGGCGCCCACGGTCAACTATCGCAGCCTGAACGGCCTGGACCCCGCCTACGAGAAGTACGGACCGCTCCCCGGTTTCTCCGTGAGCCCCGGGCAACTGATGAATCATTCCACTGCTTTTGGTTTCGAATTCGGGGGGAGCATCCTCTATCGCCTCACCCGCAATCTCTCGGTAAAAGGCGGCCTGCAATTCAATTTTGCCCGGTATAAGATCACCGCCTTCGCCGATTCAACTGGTGGCGGCGGCTCACAGGGACAGAATCTCAATTCCTACCTGGGCTATGTCGTGGATTCCCTTCAGCGGAACGTAAGCAATGGGCAGCGCGCAAGCGCCACTAGCGGCGGCAGTCCTGTGACGAGGGAGACCCTCAACAACGACTATTACCAGCTCTCGGCGCCCATCGGCTTCGAATTGCGGGTACTCGGCAACGAACGCCTGCAATTCAATCTCGGCGCAACCATACAACCCAGTTATCTGCTCGGGACAACTTCTTACACCCTGACCCAGGGGATGACAAAATATTCGAAGGAGCCGGATATGTACCGGAAATGGAATGTCAGCGGCGGCGTCGAAGCCTTCCTCTCCTACCGCACGGGGAATATCCGGTGGCAGATCGGCCCGGAGTTCCGCTATCAGCTGCTCTCCACCTATACTTCAAAATATCCCGCCACCGAGAACCTCAAGACCTATGGCCTGAAGATCGGTCTCACCAAGATGCTGCCCTAACACCGGCCGCAGACACCCACCGGCCATCGGCCTCATTTCCCCGACAGACTGTATCTTTGCGGCATGAAGTATCTCATCGCCCTTTGTCTTGCCGGCGCGGCCTTGCTCAGCGCCTGTTCCAATCATAAACAACCGGCCCCCACCCAACGCGATTCCCTGGCCGGCGGCGACCCGGCAAAGAACAGCTTCTTCCCCGTAGCCGATTACCTGGAGGCCGAGATCCTCCAGGTAGACTCCTCGCTGCTGGCCTTCAAAAAATTCACCATCCGTGATGGTCACACCGACTCCAGCTTCATCCAAATTCCGGAATTCAATACGCTCGCGTTGGAATTTGTGCCCCGGGAACTCGCGGACAGCAGCTTTGAAAAGAATTTCACCGAATCCGCTTTCCAGGACAAAGCCACGCGGTCCATCATCTTCTCCTATTCGCCGACAACCCCAAACATGGAACTGCAACGCGTGGACGTCGTGACGGTAGCCGGCCTCAGGGCGCAACAGGTGAAAAGCGTCTACCTCGAGAAGAGCCGGATCGCGGGCGACAGCGTGATCCTGAAAAAACTGTTCTGGAAGGCAAAGCAAAGCTTCGAGATAGCGACGATCACCCGGGTCAAGGGAAAACAAACCGGCGAAGAACAGATCCGGGTCATCTGGGCCGAGGAGCCGGAGGACCAATAAGCATAACATGACAGCCGAACAATTTAGCCAGATCTCCGCTACGATACCCCTCGATCCGGGTATCTATAAATACTTTGATGAGAAAGATGAACTCATCTACGTGGGAAAGGCCAAGAGTCTGCGCAAGCGCGTCAGCTCCTATTTCACCAAGACCTTCACCACCTACAAGACGCACGAACTGGTGCAGCGCATCCGGCGCATCGAATTCACCATCGTCGGTTCGGAACAGGATGCCTTCCTGCTGGAGAATTCGCTGATAAAACAGTTCCAGCCGAAGTTCAATATCAACCTGAAGGATGATAAAAGCTATCCCTATATCGTCATCAAGAACGAACCCTTTCCCCGGGTCTTCCTCACCCGGCGGAAGATCAGCGACGGATCGGAATATCTCGGGCCCTTTACCTCCGTCGGCCGCGTCCGCGAATTGCTCCAGCTCGTAAAGGCCAATATCCAGCTGCGCACCTGCCAGCTCAATCTCTCGGAATCCCAGATCAAAAAAGGCAAGTACAAGGTCTGCCTCGAATACCATCTCGGCAATTGCAAGGGACCCTGCGAAGGCCTGCAGACGCCGGAAGACTATGCGGAAGGCCTGGTGCAACTGCGGAATATCCTCAAGGGTAACCTGGGCCCGCTGATGCAGCAATTCAAAAAGGAGATGCGCGATCTCGCCGGCCGGATGGAATTCGAGAAAGCCGAACAGATGCGCAAGAAGATCCATCATCTCGAGAACTATGAGGCGCGATCGGTCATCGTCAGCAAACATCTCAGCCATGCCGATGTCTTCAGCATCGCGCGCGACGGTGATCTCGCCTATATCAACTACCTCATGGTGGAAACCGGAACGATCGTCCAGGCCCACACGACGGAAGTGGAGACCCATCTCCAGGAAACCGATGAAGAAGTCTTGACCTTCACCGTCGCCCAACTACGCGAAACCTTCAACAGCATCGCCCGGGAGCTGATCCTTCCGTTCCCCATCGATTACCCCGAGGACGGGATCGTCCAGACCATCCCGAAGGGCGGCGACAAAAAGAAACTGCTCGAACTCTCCGCGAAGAACGTGCACTATTTCCGGGAGGAGCTCCGCCGCAAGCAGATGCTGCAATTGCAGGGCAAGACCCCCGACGAACGCCGCCAGGTGCTGGTCCAACTGATGGAAGACCTCCAGTTGTCCGAGCTGCCGGTGCATATCGAATGTTTTGACAACTCCAACTTCCAGGGCAGCTATCCCGTCTCGGCGATGGTCTGCTTCCGCGATGGGGTGGAGAGCAAAAAAGACTACCGGCATTTTAATGTAAAGACCGTACAGGGGATCAATGATTTCGCCACGATGAAAGAGGTGGTCCACCGCCGTTATAAGCGGTTGATGGACGAGCAGCAGTCGCTGCCTCAGCTGGTCATCATCGATGGCGGCAAGGGGCAGCTGAGTGCGGCGATGGAAAGCATCACCGACCTGGGTCTCGCCGGGATGATGACCGTGGTCGGCCTCGCCAAGAACGAGGAGGAGATCTTCTTCCCCGGCGACACCGAATCCATCAAACTTCCGTACAATAGCGAGAGCCTGCACCTGGTCCGGCGCATCCGCGACGAGGTCCATCGTTTTGGTATCACCTTTCACCGCAAGCAGCGCAGCCGCGGCACGTTTACAAACGAGCTGGAACAAATCGAAGGCATCGGGAAGAAAACGGCCCATCTGTTGTTGAAGCGCTTCCGGTCAATAAATAAGATCCGGCTGCTAAGCGAAGAAGAGTTGGCCGAAGTGGTCGGCCCGGCGCGGGCCAGGCTGATCCGCGCGCATTTTGCGGACCCGGACGCCTCCCCGGCTCCTTCGGGTCGTTAATGGCCACCAACGGGCATTTAGGCGAGAATGGGAGGCAAACCCCGGGATCCATTGATAATGAGGCTGGTAAGGGGCTTAAAATGCAAAATGGACCACCAGGTCCATATCCGAATGCCCATAAAAAACAAAAAGGGGCCAGGATAGACATCCAGCCCCGTTTTTAAAATCCAATATCCTATGAAAAACCGTTGTAAAAGTAGTAAAAGGAATTGATTCGACAATACCCGGTATTGGGTATTTTTAAAAAATATTTACTGAATTAACTAATTAATTTATAGTTACTTATTAAGGGAGTGCGGGACTCGTGCAGTACCCAAAAACAAGAGGCGCCGCTGGATGGCGGCGCCTCTTTATAATGCGATAGCGTGGTTTAGTACGACCAGAGGTCCTGTTCGTAATTGAAGATCTTTTCCTTGATATTGTCCCCTTCCAGCAAACGCAGGATAGGGTCCTTGATATACTGGTCGATGGGTTGATCACCCGGATTATCGATGGTCGACTTGACGACACGGGCCGTGAACATCCGGGCTTCGAACAACTCTTCCCAGCTCATCCGGGCGCCATAGTTCTTGCCATTATAGGCCTCGTATTTGGCGAGCAACGGCCGGCAGTCCGGATAATAGACCCAGAAGATGGCGACAACGGCGCGGAAAGAACCATCGGCGTTACGGATCGTCTTCTCGGGCGCGATACCCAGGATCCGAACATGCATCCGGCTGGACTCCTTGTCGAATACCCATTCTTCCTTGATCTGATAGCGCTCGATATCGTCGGGGTTGAATTCTTCCTGAATGGTGGTATCCTTCATCAGTCCTTTGGAACCATCGGGGTCATTGGCAAAATCCGGGATCTGGGAGCTATGGGGTTTACCTACTACGTTATTGGCGATCTGCTTGAACGTATAGGGTGTGGTAAAACGGTCATCAACGGGGTCGAAGGCCGTGATCTGCCCGGTCTTGATCGCCTGGAGCAGGATATTGATGAACCGCTGGTTACCATTGTCTTCCGTAGCCTTATAAACAAAAGGCAGGTTCATCTTCTCGTGTACGTCAATTTCTTCCCATACCCGCTGACGGTAGACGGCATCATCCTCGCGGATATGCTCATAGGCCAGGGGATTGCGGTCCTTTACCAGATTACGCTCGATGATCGCATCGTTGCGCAGCGACCGGCGCGGAGTATCCAGTTTGATATCCGCATCCAGGACGGCAACGGGCTTCGCCGTAGTATCCTTGGCGGGAGCGACGCTGGCGTCGGCCGCCTTGTTCTTGGCGACATTGGTTTTCTTGGCCGGCGCCTTCTTCTTCACGGTGCGCTTCTTTGTCTGCGCATCCACGTTACCGACCACGATCAAGATCGCCATCGCCAGCATACATAATCTGATAAAATACTTCTTCATCGCTATTTAATTTAAGAACTGCCCGCTACCGCGGACAGTTCTGGTAAAACTTTATTTCAGGTTGAACACCATGGGTGGCAGTTCGCGAATGCGCCCGTCCTTACCCTGTACCCGAACCTGGTCAAAGAATACGTTGGAGCCCGGGCCGCACGACTTGATAAGCGTTTCAGCGGCGCCCGTCCAGCGATTGCCTTCGTTGGCGGCTTCGCGGTAAGCGGAGATCGGGCCACCCAGGGCGGCTACCTTATATCCTACTACCTTGAAGGGAGATTGAAACTCGGAGTTATCCAGTCTGGCGATCACCCCGCCCATTGCCTTGAACTCGGCGGCGGACATCGCGCCACCCGTCTTGGGACCTACAAAACCCGTGGGGTTGGGCAGATATTTGACGCGCATCTTGAATTTGGTTTCTTTCCCGTTGGCGTTGACAACGATGTAACCTTCGCCGGGGGTGGTGGGAACGGCAACCCAGGAGTCGCCTTCGGTGTGCGTGATCTCGCCATTCGTGAAGCTGACATGCACTTTCTCCCGGCCTACGCTGCCACCGGAGATCGTCATGGGGTTGTCTTCCTTCACATACAGCACATTCATTTTCTCGAGGAAGACGGAGGCGCCGGAGGGCTGACCAACCGTATATTTAACGTCTTTGGGGATAACGGCCTTGCTGCCATCGGGTTTGGTATATTCCACATTTACACGGATCACGCCCGTGGAAGAAACCTTGGTCTTGAAGTCGGCTACGCCTTCTTCGTTGACGGGATAGTTGGTTCCGTTGATCGTAACCGTAGGCTTGGCAGCGGTGCTGAAGGCGCCGATACCGGCCTTTATTTCGAGCTCATCGCCAGGCATCAGGTAGGTTGCGCTGGGAGATACGATGGCGTCAAATTTGTCGAATACAACTTTTACTTCGCCGATCTGCTTGTGCAGATAATCGACAACCTGCGACTCGGAGTTCTTCACATCGCTCTGGAATTTGCTGAGGATGGTGAGGGCTGCAACGGTCGGGGTCATGTGAAAATAGCGCACGGTCCAGAGTTCGGCACTGTCGGTGGTCGTGGTGGTGTTGCCGGCTTCGGTCGAGGGCACATGCGTATCCAGGGGCAGATGTTGTGCGAAGACGTCACGCTGGCGCAGAAGATCTTTTTTCACCGAATCGGACACAGTAGGGTAATTAGCCGGGTCGAGGGCAGCGAGCAGATCAAGCCTGAACTTTTTCAGCTTCCCGTAGAGTATCTTCCCTTCTCCCTGTTTGTCCATGATCCGGGTGGCAGCGTCGAGGTTACCATAGGTATACTCTCTCTTGCCATCCTTATCTTTCTCTTTAGGATTCGACTCGTTGATCAGCTTTTCCTTCATGCTGTCGAGATAGCCGGTGAGCGCTGCCGACAGTTTCTGCACATTCTGGGCCGGCGGCGCCCAGATCTTGGCCAGGGCCGCGGTTTTGCCATCGGCCAGTTCATGTTCGAAGGCGTCATAGGTCATCTTGTTCTTTTCGTCGATGACCTTATTGGATTTTTCGATGCTGTTATTTACCGTTCTGAAGGCGTTCAACACTTCTACCGATACGTTCAGCGCGAGCAGCGCCGTCAGCACCAGGTACATCATGTTGATCATCTTCTGCCTCGGTTCTTTAGGTAGAGACATGGGTCAGTAATTATTTGTGTGGCGGGTTTTAATAGTTTTTCATATAGTTCATGCGGGCCGGAAAAAACGGGCTCAGGCAATTTGGCTTTGTTAAGCCTGGCGGCCTTGCATGGCGCTCAGCATATTACCATAAACATGGTTAAGATTACCCAGGTTCTTGGCCAGCAGAGCGATCTGCTCTTGTGTTTTCTTAGCGTCGGTTACACTGCCTTGCATCGTTTCGGAAGCCTTCACCAGATTGCCATAGAAATTGTTCATGGCCTTCAGGTGATTGTTGGTATCCTGCAGCTCCAGTTCGTAGATGGCATTCAAAGAACCGAGGTTCTTGGTGAGTACCTGCACTTGCGAATGGAATTGCTTGGTGCTGTCTGCAGCGGCGTTGAAACTGGTGATCGTATTAGTCGCGCTCTGGTAAGCACCTTTCATGCTGTCCAGGGCGATCGAAGCTTCTTTCGTCTTATTGGTATATTCGGTCGTAGCTGCCAGGGCGCCGGAAGCGTCCTTGATATTATCCACAGTCGTGCCGAACTTCTTGAAACCTTCGCTCAGTTTGGAGAGGTTGGCCGGGGTGATATCGGCTTCCTGCAGCATCTTGTCCATCTTGTCCAGCGCCGGGTTACCAGAAGAACCGCTGGCTAATTTGGGAAGCGCTTCAACCAGGGCATGCATCTCTCCACCGGGAGGCGGCAAAAAGGCATAAACCAGGAATATAAGAGCCTCGGTCAACAGACCAGCCGTCAGGAAGAAGTCGGCCAGCGCCGTGTGCAGGATCTTCTGAAGGGCGCCGAAGATAACGACGGCCGCACCAACGCACACGATGATATTGATAAGTCTTTCGGTAGATTTTGAAACTCCAGCGCTCATAGTGATTAATTTTTAATTGTTTTTAAAGGATTTTAAAGGGTTGTGGAAAAAGAGTTCCTGTTGATTTTGGGTTAGTAATTTCAAATCAAAAACGTGAATTCGCAAAGAAAATTTTAATACCCTGAAAAGATTCTGACGTCGATTAGCGGCCCTTGCCGGCTACGGTCGGCGACAGATCTATCACACAACGGAAACCGATGTATGATTTGGATGTGTCCTGGTATTCATACGTTCTGGCGCTGGTTTGCAGGTATAAGCCTACGTCCTTCCAACTCCCGCCACGGATAACCTTACGTTTCATCCGGGGAGGATCGGAATCATTGGCATTCCAACGGATATCGGGGTTCATATCATGCTGGAAGTTGTAGGATCCTTCATAATAGAAGGAAGAGGTCCATTCGGCTACATTACCCGCCATGCAATACAAACCGAAGTCGTTGGGCCAGTAAGCATCCGCCCGGACAGTGTAGAAACCACCGTCCTCGGGATAGTTACCGCGACCGGGTTTGAAGTTGGCGAGCAGACAGCCGCGTTTATTTCTAAGGTAGTAGTTACCCCAGGGATACATGGATTGCGAACGACCGCCGCGGGCCGCATATTCCCATTCTGCTTCGGTCGGCAGCCGGAAGCTCGACTCGGTGGCCATTTTCTTGGCTTCGAGGTGCGCATTCAGATACTGCGTTCTCCATTCGCAAAAAACGGTAGCCTGGTTCCAGTTGACCCCGACGACAGGATAGTTGCCGAAGGCCGGGTGGGAATAGTACCGCTTGGTCATGGGCTCGTTATAGGCATAACTGAAGTCCCGGATCCAGACAAGTGTGTCGGGATATACCGGCACATCCTTCTTCCTGATGAACAGGCTGCGGTTCTTGCCTTCGTTTCCCTTCGCGGCAGCTTCTTTCAGATCGAATGTTTCAGAGTGATATTTCAGCTTGGCGGGATCGATCTCCTTACGCCCGAAAACCCGGTTCTCGGGAGTAACGATCATGCTGTTGATCTTCTCGATCGTAGCCTTGTCACCCCACTTGATGGTAGCAGCCTTCTTCCAGTCTATCTGGAAACGGCCGTCCACGTCCTTACCATACTGCAACTGGATCGCGGCGATGGAATCCCGGACCCAGTTCGTGAACTGACGATAATCGTTGTTGGTAATTTCGGTTGCATCCATCCAGAAACCACTGATAGACGTCTGCCTGTTGCGGGCCGTGTAGGAATAGTTCATATCCTCGTCGCTGGGCCCCATATGGAAGGTGCCCGGCGGAATATAAACCATGCCTGGAGGCTTCTGGAGATTGTAGGCGCTGGCGGGAGCTACGCCATGTAGCTGACCGTCATCTGCTAATCCTTTGCCGGATTTTCCACCTAGTTTACAGCCTGTCACCATCAAGAGGGCGAAGAAGGCCGTTAAAACGGATAGGTTTTTCATTTTCATAATATTAGAGGGTATTGGGCAAAAAAAGTCTTTTGACAACATCTCGCTACAAGTTTAAAATTATTTTTTCGAAAGTCAAAGCCCCGGCATTTTATCAGCTAAACCTAAAGGCCGACAAAACCCACGCTTTAACCTGGTTACCAGATGCTAGTGTAATAAACGCGACCCAGGCCGGATTATTGTTCATCTAAACCGCTAAACTTATACACATTTTCTACGAGACGGATTGCTGCAATAACTTCATTTACAGGCAGTTGGCAGGCTTGATCCTGGCACACGAAAATCAGGGGATCCTGGCCCGCCGCCTTGTCCCTCAGTAAAGGGAATTGGGTATTTTCCTCTTGAGAAGACTGGAAAACCCGGTAAGGAATCAGGTGTGCTAAAAACTCCTTCCGGGCATTTTCCGGCCATTGGCCGGTAATAACTACCTCCGGGATAGTATACGTAAAGGCCTGAAAGATGGTTGCCCAAACGCCAAAAGACCCGGGGTAGCTGGTGACGGCCCGATGAAGCGCGGATGCCATCCGCCTGGCGCGACCGATCCAGTTCCTTTCATCAAAGACGATACCCAGATATAACAAATTGCTTGCCATCATGGAATTTCCCGATGGCGTCGCCCCATCATAGATCTCCCTTTTGCGCAACAGGATGTCTTTCTGCCCGTCATGAGTATAGAGAAAGAACCCCGTCTCCGCTTCCCCGAAATGGTCGCAAACGACCCGCAGGATATCCCTCGCCTCCAGCAGATACCCGCCGTCGCCCGTTATTTCCTGCAGCTCCACCAGCGCCGCGATCAGCGCCGCATAGTCGTCCAGAAAGGCCGGCACCCGGGCTGTCTCTTTATATGCATGATAATAATAATATTCCCCCTCCCCCTTGAACCGCGCCCGCAAAAAAGCCATATTGGCAACCGCCATTTCCCGGTAGCGCTCCTCTCCCAGGGCGGCAAAGGCCTTGGAGCAGGCGATATTCATCAGCGCATTCCAACCCAACAGGATCTTGTCATCCAATGCCGGCCGCACCCTGCTGTTCCGATGTTCCAGCAGCCGCAGCCGCGCGGCTTTTAGCGTCCGTTCCTCATCGGCCGTTAATGACTTTCCTTCCGCCCGGGTAAGAATATTCGCCCCCTCCCAATTCCCCCCGTCGGTAACCCCATAGAAGGCACAAAACAGGGCCGCATCCTTCCCAAGGATCAAATCGATCTCGGCCTTATCCCATATATAATATTTTCCCTCGATCCCTTCGCTGTCGGCGTCCAGTGAGGAATAAAAACCCCCTTCTGCGTTGGATAATTCCCTGGCCGTAAAAGCGATGGTCTCCTGAATGGCCTCCTTGTACAAGGGTTTTTTCAGGAGTTGATAGGCCTCGCAAAGCGTAATGACCAGCAAGGCGTTATCATATAGCATTTTTTCAAAATGGGGGACCAGCCACTCCCGGTCGGTCGAATACCGGGCGAACCCGCCGCCCAACTGGTCATAGATCCCGCCGCGGATCATCTTGTCGAGACTCAGGCAGACCTGGTCCAAAGCGGCTATTTCCCGCGTGAAATAGTAGTAGTGGAGCAGAAACCGGAGGGAAAAGGTCTGCGGAAATTTAGGCGCCGCGCCAAAGCCGCCTTCCTCCTTGTCCGCGGAGCCCAGCAACTGGTCCGTCATCTGCCTGAGCGTCTCCGGCCGGAAGACCGGGTCTCCACCCTCCTTACCCTCCCCGATGCCAAAACCACCGGCCGTGGCCACATGCCGGGTAAGATTATCGGCCTGTTGCTCCACCTCCGCCCGACGATCGCTAAACGCCGCGGAAACGCCGGCCAGCACCTCCCGCCAGCTGCTGCGGTTATATACCGGCCGGGGCGGGAAATACGTGCCGCCATAAAAAGGTTTGGCCTCCGGAGTGAGAAAAACATTCAGGGGCCAGCCCCCGCTGCCGGTCATCGCCTGCACGGCATCCATATAAATATGGTCGAGATCGGGCCGCTCCTCGCGGTCGATCTTGATGTTGATGAATCGCTCATTCATAAACCGGGCGGTCTCGGCATCCTCGAAGCTTTCCTTTTCCATGACATGACACCAGTGACAGGCCGCATAGCCGATACTCACGAGAATGGGCTTATCCTCGCGCCGGGCCGTTTGCAGGGCCTCCTCGCCCCAGGCAAACCAATCCACCGGATTGTGGGCGTGCTGCAGTAAGTAAGGACTGGTCTCGCTCGCGAGACGATTCGGACGATTCATGGTTGTAGAAAAACAGCAAATTGCGGGCCCACCCAACCGGAGAGGTCCCCTTGACTATTTTTTCTTGATGGTGACGGAAAGATACTTCTCCAACGCCGAGACCATGGAGGGGGCCTGCGGCTGCGGAGCCTTGATATCGAGCGTAAGCCCGGCCTCTTCGACAGCACGGGAGGTATTGCTGCCAAAAGCACCGATCTTGGTACCGTTTTGCTTGAACTTCGGGAGGTTGTCGAAAAGACTCCTCACCCCGCTGGGAGTAAAGAAACAAATGATATCGTATTCGCTCTGGTTGAGGACATCCTTCACATCATTGCTGATGGTCCGGTACATAAAGGGGGTCGCAAAACCACAGTTGTTGTGCTTCAGCCAATTGATGATCTCGTTATCCTGCTGGTTCTCGCTGCACGGATAAAGAAACTTCTCGTTCTCCTTATGCTTGTTGATCACGTCGAACATGCTCTTGTTCAAGCCGTCCGCGCCATAGAATACCTTCCGCTTCCGGTAGAGGATGAACTTTTGCAGATAGAGGGCGACGGCCTCCGTGATACAGAAGTATTTGGTGTCCTGCGAAACGCTGAACTTCATCTCCTCGCAGATCCGGAAGAAATGATCGATGGCATTCCGGCTGGTGAAAATAACGGCGGTGAATTGCGTAATATCTATCTTCTGTTTGCGGAACTCCTTTGCAGGAATAGGCTCGAGGCGGATAAAAGGATGAAAAGCAAGCTCCAGATCGTATTTTTTGGCAAGCTCAAAATACGGCGACTTGTCTGTTTCAGGTCTGGGTTGTGTGATTAAAATTCTTTTTTTATCCCCGTTTTTAATCATGAGTTCCCCCTCTGGATTAGCAAAATTACTACTTTTTGGATTTGGTGAATTTAAAACACTTTTTCCAAATATGTCAATAACACCTTGTAAATCAATAAAAGTGGTGCTATTTCGAAGGCGCAAAGGTACAAAAAAAAGTAAAACGGTGTTAGTTTTATTTCATTTCTCACCGGTCGGTAGCTGGCCAGGGCCCGATAGGCCCAAAGCACAAAGACCATTGCCAATGAAATAGTTATAAAAATCTCCCGGGCTTGCGGCCCGGAAAAAGTGATCAAGATCAAGAAGGGAAGCAAAAAAATTCCCAGCATTTTATTCACCAAAAAGACGACGAAGATATAAATATCGGTGGCCCGGGAAATGGAGAACACCCAGCCCACGAATTTTAAAACGACGAATTTGACAAGATAGATCGCCGCCAGCACGAACATGCAATACAGGTACAATTGCCAGAACCGCATGCCCTCGCCAAACCGGGAATAGTGCAACAGATAACAACCAAACAACCCGCCGCTGATGATAAAAAGAATGTTTAGCAGCAAGGACGGCAGCGGCGTCTGCAATACCTGCTCCCGGATCTGCTGCTGCCGGAGTGAGACACGGAAAAAGAGCGTCATCAGGTTGTTGAAGTATTTCTCGAAAAAGATGCGGACCAGCGCAAAATAGAAGAGGATGGCCACCAGCAGATAGAAGAGACTGTCCTTCGAATTGGGATGATGGATCTCAAAGATCTCCACCACGGGCTTACCCGTAAAATTGAACGACGGGCTGATCGTCAGCACATGCTGCCAGAACGATAAGGCGGGCGGGCTTTCCCTGACGGTGACGGGAGCGGGCGCGACAACGACGGGCCGCGCGGCGACAACCCTGGTAAGGGTTCGCATCGAATCCTTTTTGGCCACGGCGGCAGCAGAGTCCCGTTGCGCGGCGGCGAGGGAGTCCTTCCGGGCCGCGACCCTCACCAGCCGTAGCGAATCG
>Ga0210400_10002230_pt1 | contig 18234 bp, 13 predicted proteins | sample IncBWH26MmetaG_FD_155456 | JGI IMG/M metagenome (GOLD analysis project Ga0210400, IMG submission 155456) | Forest soil microbial communities from Barre Woods Harvard Forest LTER site, Petersham, Massachusetts, United States - Inc-BW-H-26-M | ecosystem: Environmental > Terrestrial > Soil >...
CCCGACGGCTCGGCCGAATTCTTCAACCGGCGCTGGCTCGATTATGCCGGCCTTTCTGTGGAAGAGGCGGCGGATTGGGGTTGGACTGTTGCGCTTCACCCAGAAGACCGGGCTAGGCTCATGGATTATTGGCGCAACGTACTGGCTTCTGGGGAGACCGGTGAAATTGAAGCGCGCCTACGACGACGGCGAATTTCGGTGGTTCCTCTTCCGTGCCAGTCCCTTGCGCAACGCTTCGGGAAAGGTTGTGAAATGGTATGGAACGAACACGGATCTTGAAGATCGAAAACGTGCCGAGGAGGCCGTCCGCGTTAACGAGCAGAGTCTCCGCCTGATCGTCGACAGCATTCCTGGGATTGTGTCTACCCTGAATGCGGCAGGCGAGGTCGAGTTCGTTAACCGCCAAGCCTTGGAATATACCGGCAAGACGAGCGAGGAATTGAAGAATTGGGCCACCAGCGACCTCGTCCATCCGGATGACCTCCCTCGCATAGTCGATGCCTGGAGGCGCGCGATCGAAACTGGTCAGCCTTTTGATTTTGAGTATCGTGTCCGTGGCCCCGATGGCTTGTACAGTTGGGTCCACCTAAGAGGTCGTCCGCAACGTGATGCCGAGGGTCGAATCGTCCGTTGGTATAACTTGGTGACGGATATCAACGAGCGCAAGCGCGCTGAGGATGAATTAGCCAAATCCGAAGCTGAACTTCGAACGATCATCGATGCAATACCTCAGGTCATCGTCGCTCTTGGGGCCGATGGAACCTTTCTGTCCGCGAATCAGGCGCTACTGGAGTACACCGGTCTGACGAAAGAGGAACTGGGGTCTGAAAAATTTCGTGCTGCCTTTCATCCGGAGGATTCCGAGAGATTGCGCGATGAACGTTCTGCCGCAATCTCGCGAGGAGTTCGATTCGAATACGAACGACGAGTGCGCCACAAGGATGGCCACTATCGCTGGTTCCTGGTCCAATACAACCCGCTGCGGGACGAACGAGGGAAGGTAATCCGTTGGTACGCGACTGGTACCGACATCGACGACCGCAAACAGGCGGAGGAAAGAACGCGGCAAGAGAACTTCGCGTTGCGAGAGCAAATCGATCAGGTCTTCATGTTTGAGGAGATCGTTGGCTCCTCGCCAGCCTTGAAAACTGTCCTTTCTAGTATCGTGAAAGTCGCTCCCACCGACTCTACGGTGCTGATTACAGGCGAAACCGGCACCGGAAAAGAACTGATTGCGCGAGCTATCCATAAGGGCTCGCAGCGTGCCGGCCAGGCTTTTATTACCGTGAATTGCGCCTCGATTCCTTCTTCGCTCATCGCCTCGGAATTGTTCGGCCACGAGAAGGGGGCATTTACCGGTGCCTTGCAGCGCCGGCAAGGGCGCTTTGAACTGGCGCAGTGCGGCACGATTTTTCTGGATGAAATCGGTGAGCTTCCTGCGGAGACTCAGATTGCGTTGTTGCGAGTGCTCCAGGAACGCCAATTTGAACGAGTGGGTGGTACGCGCGTCATTTCCGCTGATGTTCGAATAATCGCCGCTACCAACCGCGATTTGGCGGCCGCCATTGCTTCCGAAACATTTCGCGCCGACCTCTTCTACCGCCTGAATCTTTTCCCGATCCACGTGCCGCCTCTCCGGAACCGAAAAGAAGACATTCCCATGCTGGTCGAGTACTTCGTGAACCGCTACGCGGAAAAGGCCCGAAAGCAAATCAGCAAGATCGGCAAAAATACCCTCAAGCTATGCCAGTCCTATCATTGGCCAGGCAATATTCGTGAGCTGCAAAATATCGTCGAGAGATCCGTGATCCTCTGTAGTGGCGACACTCTTTGGGTCGATCCCGCGTGGCTTTCAAGTCAAGAGCCGCTCCAGCCGGAAGTGTCGGGTCCACTGACAGAGACCCTTCGGGATCAGGAAAAGGGAATCGAGGAGAACAGAATGACAAATGCATTTGGGGCTACATCAACCACAGAAGATGTTTTGTCCGGCATCGATCTGCGCGGTAAGCGAGTCCTGGTAACAGGGGTTTCGGCTGGGCTCGGCGCAGAGACAGCTCGGTCACTCGCCGCCCATGGCGCGAACGTAATTGGCACCGCGCGCGACTTGGCCAAGGCCGAGGCGGCGACAGCTCAAAGACGAAAGGACGCGGCGGCGAACGGTGGAAGCTTCGAGCTCGTCGAACTCGATCTGGCCAGTCTCGCGAGCGTCCGAAACTGCGCCGATCAACTGCTCCGAAAGGGCGAGCCGTTCGATGTGATCATCGCCAACGCAGGCGTGATGGCCACGCCGTTTAGCTGTACGACCGACCATTTCGAGATGCAGTTCGGCACCAATCACTTGGGCCACTTTGTCCTGGTAAACCGGATTGCAGAGCTTCTTCGTGCAGGCGGACGGCTCGTGAACGTGGCCTCTTCAGGGCACCGCTTCTCGAATGTGAACCTTGACGATCCCAATTTCGAGAGAACTCCGTATGATCCCTTTTTGGCATACGGCAGATCGAAGACCGCAAACATCCTTTTTGCAGTTGCCTTTGACCAGCGCCATCGCGCACGCGACATTCGTGCCGCTGCTGTCCATCCCGGGGCAATACAGACGGAGCTGGGCCGCCACATGGATCCGGCTATGGTAAAGACGATGATGGCCCAATTGGAAAAACAGCTTGCAGCGGAGGGTAAGAGCGCTTTCCCGTGGAAGACAATTCCTCAGGGAGCAGCAACTTCGATCTGGGCAGCGGTGGTTGCTCCGGCCGAGGAGATCGGTGGGAAATACTGTGAGAACTGCCACGTAGGTCAGGTGGTCCCCGAGGATGTTGCGATCAGCCCCACAAGCGAAGGAGTCCGTGCCTATGCACTTGATCCCAACGCTGCGGAGGCGCTCTGGAAGAAAAGTGAAGAAATGGTTGAAGAATCTTTCTAGGCGTACGTAAGTCGTCCGCAAGAAAAATCAAAAAAGCGGATCAAGAAAAGGGAGAAACACAATGACAAAACAGACGAAACTTGGTGGCAGCTTTACACTTCCCGGCACCCCAATCAAGCTGGTCCGTATGGGTTACGGCGCGATGCAGCTTGCGGGCCCTGAAATATGGGGGCCTCCACGTGACGTAGACGTTGCGATTGCTGTCCTGCGAGAGGCGATCGCATCTGGCGTCAACCATATCGATACCAGCGACTATTACGGCCCGCATGTGACCAATCAAATCATCAAGAAGGCTCTACATCCCTATCCGGATGACTTGGTCATTGTGACCAAACTGGGTGCCCGACGAGGCGAAGACAAGTCATGGCTACCTGCGCTTTCGCGTCAAGAATTGATTGACGGCGCTCACGACAATCTTCGGAATCTCGGTGTCGAGGCGCTCGACGTTGTTAACCTTCGAGTCGGCGGAATGATGACACCATCGGAAGGATCCATCGAGGAACCCTTGACCGTGCTCGCCGAGTTGAAGCGTCAGGGGTTGGTTCGTCACGTCGGCCTCAGCAACGTCACTCCCCGGCAACTGCAGGAAGGTCAGAGAATCACAGAGATCGTTTGCGTCCAAAACTTCTACAATCTGGCACATCGCGGCGACGATGCCTTCGTAGAGGCTCTCGCGAAGGAGGGCATAGCTTATGTCCCGTTCTTCCCGTTGGGAGGATTCACTCCATTACAATCGTCGGAACTCGATCGGGTAGCGGCGTCCGTCGAAGCAACTCCGATGCAGGTCGCGCTGGCCTGGCTTCTTCAGCGGTCTCCTAACATTCTGACGATCCCCGGCACCTCTTCTCTAAGCCATCTCCGAGAAAACCTCGGCGCTGCAGCACTCGAACTGCCGCCGGACGCGATCGCTGCGCTCAACGCCATTGCCGAAACTGTTCGGGCAGCAAGTCAGTCCACGAAATAATTTCGTATTCCGATAGCTTGACGCAAAGGAGCGATTTATGAAGATTTTTGTTACAGGAGCAACGGGCTTTATTGGTTCTGCCATCGTTCGAGAACTCATCGACGCGGGGCATCAGGTGCTCGGTCTTTCGCGCTCGGACATAGGCGCCAAGGCTCTTATAGCGGCCGGTGCTCAGGTGCACCGGGGTGATCTTAGAGACCTCGAAAGCCTGCGCGATGGAGCAGCGAAGTCCGATGGCATAATTCACACGGGCTTTATCCACGACTTCACGAACTTTGCAGAAAACTGCGAAATCGACAAGCGCGCCATCGAGGCTCTCGGCTCGGCGCTCGAAGGCTCCGAGCGGCCACTGCTTGTCACCTCCGGGTTGGCGACGGTGGCGGAGGGGCGGATGCCTACAGAGGAAGATGCTCCTTGCTCTCCTTCTCCCGCGTATCCCCGCGCCTCGGAAGCGACCGCTGAGATGTCGCTGAAGCGTGGCGTGCGCGCGTCGGTGGTGCGCCTTCCCCAGGTTCACAACACAATCAAGCAGGGTCTCGTTACCTATGCAATCGCGGTGGCTCGCGAGAAGGGTGTGTCAGCGTATGTGGGCGACGGACTCAACCGCTGGGCGGCCGTGCACGTCCTCGACACTGGCCGCCTCTACAGGTTAGCGCTCGAGAAGCAGGAAGCAGGGGCCAGGTATCACGCGGTCGCAGAAGAGGGAGTGCCGTTCCGAGACATCGCTGAGGCCATCGGCCGAGGCCTGAAGGTGCCGGTCGTGCCCAAATCTCCCGAGGAGGCAGCAGCCCATTTTGGCGGGATAGGGATGTTCGTTGCTCGCGACCTTATCGGTTCGAGTGTGCAAACCCAGCAACGACTGGGATGGCACCCAACCGGGCCCGGACTCATTAATGATCTCGACCAGGCGCACTATTTCGCGGCTGAGCAGACAGCATAGCATCTCACCGCTGCAATTCCCGATACAGCACTAGGACTACCCGGAAGTCAAATGACGAGATGCGCGTTTCTCATTCCCCGAAAAATTACCCATTTCGGAGGAATCGGTGGTTATCGCGTCATGATCCGGATCAGGTTATTGACTGACTAGACGCTTACCTATACACTATGTCCATGCCGAGGCCAAGGAGCGACGACAAGAGAAGCGCCATCATTGCAGCCGCGACTCGAATCATCGTCACACAAGGATTGAGTGCACCAACGGCAGGTATCGCCAAAGAGGCTGGCGTTGCCAACGGTTCACTCTTCACCTACTTCGAGACAAAGTCCGACCTTTTCAACGCGCTTTACCTCGAACTGAAGCTCGAAATGGCCTCCGCTATCGCGAAGGATCTTCGGGACAGTAGCGAACTTCGGGAGCAGGTCTTTCGCATCTGGCAAAACTGGATGGATTGGGCGCTGTCCTTTCCAGAGAAGCAGAGAGCCTTGGCTCAGCTTGGCGTGTCCGACGAAATCACACCAGCAACCCGGACTGCGGCCAAAAAGGGGATGGCCGATGTCGCGAAACTACTGGAACGTGTTCGTGCCATCGGCCCGATGCGCAAAGCTCCGATGGGTTTCGTTCTCACGCTCATGAACTCAGTGGCGGAATCAACCATAGACTTCATGGCTCAAGACTCAGCGAACGCAAAGAAGCATTGCAGGGTCGGCTTTGACGCCTTGTGGCGAATGGTGGCCTGATTCTCTCGCTCGGTACATGACTGACTAGACAGACAAGAAAGAGGATCGAAATGGCGACGCAGGCACTCAGCAACAATCATTCAGACCGCAAGGCGTACATCGTCACCGGCCCAACTTCTGGCATCGGTCTTAGCACCGCACTCGAGTTGGCCAAGCATGGCGTGGTCGTCCTGGTCGGCCGCGACAGGGGAAAGTTAGACGATGTGCAGACAGCAATCGAGCACGCGGGCCAGCACGCGGTATCGGTCGTGTGCGACTTGTCTGATCTTGCGAGCGTGCGGCGCGCGGCTGCGGAGATCGTCGGGCTCAATCTTCCGATTGTCGGACTGATCAACAACGCGGGCATCTTCCCGATGCGAGCTACGAAGAACGCGCTGGGCTGGGACAATGCGTTCGCAACCAACCACATTGGACCGTTCGTGCTGACCGAAGCACTCATCCCGCATCTCCCCGACGGCTCGAACATCGTCTTTATCGCCTCCGGCGTAGAAGATCCCGAGCGCAAACCAGCCAAGATGGCAGGCTTCCGTGGTGGCCGTTACATCTCCGCGGAGGCGAGCGCGCGCGGTGAGTGGGAGCCGGGTGGATCGAAGATGCCGGGCGCGGACGCCTACGCCACCTCGAAGCAGTGCACCCTCGCCACGGCACTGGAGTTTGCCCGCGAGACGCCACGCCTGCACTTCAACGCGGTCGAACCGGGATTCAGTCCGGCCACCGGCCTCGGGCGCGATGCCAACGTCTTCCTGCGCTTCTTGGGAAAACACGTCCTCTCGCTGCTTGCTCCTCACATCAAGTACTGGAGCACCCCGAAACTCGCCGCGCCCGTGATCACGAAAGTGCTCATGAATGAACCAGGCGTGACGGGCATTTACTTCGACGAAAAAGGACATCCGATGCTCGGCTCCGCGCTCGTGCGCGACCCGAAGTTCCAGGACCGCGTCGTCGCTGAAACGCGCGCCTTGCTGTCTACAAACGCGTCGAAATAGTGTTTGCCATCGACGAGTCCCCGTAGCCCTCTCAGTACGACTTTGAAGAACGAATTGAGAGCTTCAAAAACCTTGTACTGGGCTTTTGTCATAAATCACTTCTCGACGTCCAACGTGGGCATCTAAGACCGACGGTTTCGTCTATTGGTCGAGCGTCGCTAAAGCGACACGCGCTACTTGTTCGAGGCCTTTCCGATCGGACCTCAGTCGTGCCAAGGCTCGCATTCCCTGAATTGTGACAGTGAAGAACCGCGCCAGGGCTTTTGTATCCGCGTTACGCGATAATTCTCCGGCTTTCCGTGCGCGGAGCAGTGCCTCTCTAAAAATCCCTTCGACTTCGGCTTGGTTGTCGCGCAGAAACTCCGCGAGTGTAGCATCTGACGTGTCGCGCTCCAGATTCGCGCTCAACAAAAGACAGCCTCGTTCATGCTGATGCTTGGATTCAGCGCTCAGGCCAAAGAGAAGTTTCGCGAAGACCTCTTTGACGGGCCGGCCAGCAGCGAAAAGTCGGCGCAGACCGTCGTTCGTCTGGCGCCGGTAATAGGCCAAGGCCTTCATGTACAGCCCGCGCTTGTCGCCGTATGTGTCATAGAGGCTTTGCTTCGCAATCCCCATCTCCCGCAGGAGTAGCTCCAGCGACGTGTTCTCGTAACCCAGCCGCCAAAAAACTGCCATGGCCTTGGCTAGGGCTTGGTCGGGATCGAATTCTTTCCTGCGCGCCATTTCAGACTCCCTAGTCTATAACAATCCTTGACATACGGTATTCCAGACTGTATGGTCTGGAACGCAGTTTGGGGACATACACCGCTAAAGGAGTTCTCCCATGAAAACGCGATGGAGCTTCCGTTTCGTTGCCGCGTCGATCGTGCTGCTTTCGTTTGTGGCGCTGCCGGGAAGGGCGCGCGCGCAGGATGCAAACGCGATCAGCTCACGGACCGCCGAAGTCGGAGGCGTAACGCTGCATTACCTGACGGCGGGACAAGGCCCGGCTCTGATTCTGCTGCATGGCTACACGCAGACTTCACGCATGTGGCGGCCCATCATCCCGCAACTCGCCGAGAAATTCACGGTGATCGCTCCCGACCTGCCCGGCATTGGCGGCTCGTCGATCCCCAAGGACGGCATGGACATGAAGACGGCAGCGATCCGCATTCATGCGCTCGCCAAGTCGCTGCATGTCGACAAAGCCAGAGTCGTCGGCCATGACATCGGCCTGATGGTGGCTTACGCGTATGCCGCGCAGTTCCCGACAGAAACCGAGAAACTGGTGGTATTGGATGCTTTCCTTCCCGGGGTAGCCGGATGGGAGGACGTCTATAACAATCCGGGCATTTGGCATTTTCGCTTTAACGGCCCGACGCCGGAAATGCTGGTCCGCGGACGCGAGCGGATCTACTTCGATTATTTCTGGAATGACTTCGCCGCCGACAAAACACATTCGATCCCGGAAACCGATCGGGCCGCCTACGTCGCAGCCTATGCGCGTCCCGGGCGAATGCGCGCGGGTTGGGCCTACTTCGTCTCCTTCCAACGGGCTGCAAAAGACTTTGCGCAACTCTCCCAGACGAAGCTGGCGATGCCGGTCCTCGCCATCGGCGGCGACAAGGCTAATGGAACAGTGCTCGGCAACCAGATGAAACTGGTTGCCACCAACGCGACCATGATCGTCCTGAAGGATACCGGCCACTGGGTACTCGAAGAACGGCCCAAGGAAACGACCGAGGCGCTGATGAAGTTTCTGTGACGGCGGTGTGGATCTCACAGAACGCCTTCAGCGAATGAAAGGAAGAGCCAAATGTTCAAAAGCATATTCGTGGTCCTGTTGTCCGTTGTATCAGTCACGACGGTGACGAGAGCGCAGACCCTCCCGCAGATGCGCATGACCCCCACAGAAATCAAGGGCAGTCCGACAGACAACAACCAAATCGGCAGCTCGGGCCTCGCCGGCGTTCACACCAAGGTGCTGTTCGGCGATCCCGCCAAGACCGGCTTTTACTCCATTCTGCTGTTCGTGCCCGCCCACGTGACGATCGAGGCGCACACGCACAGGGATAACCGTGTGGCGACTGTGGTTTCGGGCGAATGGCGGTTCGGCTACGGCGATCATTTTGACGTGAAAAGGCTGAAGACCCTGCCACCGGGTAGTGTGTATTCCGAGCCGGGAGGCGTCGAGCATTTCGCGCAGACGACTGAGGCTGCTGTCATAGTTCAGATTTCAGGCTACGGGCCAACCGACACAAAGTATTTCGACCCCGCCAACGATCCGGCGGCGAATCGAAAATAAAGTCCGCGAAAATCCACAGGCATTGAGAAGAGCACCGGCTTAGCGCAAGGAGGACCACATGACACGGACCCTACGGAAAACGGAAGAACGAATCGAAGGAGCAACTGGCCTTAACCTCTTCGTGCGCTCATGGCGTCCGGAAGGTGCAGTTTGCGGCGCGGTGGTAATCATCCCCGGCTTTAATTCTCACAGCGGCTACTACGCGTGGGCTGGTGAGCAATTCGCAGCCGACGGGCTGGCCGTGTATGCTGTGGATTTGCGTGGCCGAGGGCTATCGGACGGCGAGCGCTTCTACGTCGGCACTATTGCGGACTATGTCAACGATGCCGGTTCACTCGTGAATCTCGTGAAGTCGAGGGAGCATGGGGTCCCCGTATTTCTTCTGGGCCATAGCGCGGGCGGCGTCATCTCATGCCTCTATGCGCTTGACCACCAAAGCGAATTGGCGGGACTGATCTCTGAAAGCTTCGCTTTTCAGACGCCAGCTCCCGACTTTGCCCTCGCCGTGCTCAAGGGGCTAAGTCATCTCGCCCCGCATGCGCACGTTCTTCATCTTAAGAACGAGGATTTTTCGCGCGACCCGAAGGCGGTCCAAATCATGAATGAGGACCCATTTATCGCCCATGAGACGCAGCCCACCCGCACGGTTGCTGAGTTGGTGCTTGCCGACGAACGACTTAAAGCCGGATTCAGCATGATCATGCTACCAACGCTCATCCTTCACGGCACGGCCGACAAGGCGGCGAAGGCAAGTGGAAGCCAGTTGTTTTACGAGAAGGCAGGCTCAACAGATAAGACATTGAAACTCTACGACGGGCACTATCACGACCTGCTGAACGACCTTGGGAAGGAACAAGTGATGGCTGATATCAAGAGCTGGATAGCCGCGCACCTTTCCGTCACGAGGGGTGCCACGCCTGGCTTGTAGATCCGCATAGGAGGCTTTGCGGAAGTGTGGCCGCGAAAACTGTCTCACTTTAGGGGTTCACTCCAGTCCACCCCCGGGCTTCGCAAACTCATGGAGTGAACCCCTTTCTTGAGACAGTCAGTGTGCTCAAACTCGCGAAACGAGATGGATTTCAGAACCCGCAAACCCTCCAAAGCTGGCGCGTCGCTGTGCAAGGACGGCGCAAGAATCCACGAAGAAAAATAGGACGACGCCATACAATGTAACGCCGTCCCACAGTTGTTTTATGCAAGTGGCATCTGCTCCAGTGCACGAATGTATTCGACAACGGCCTCACTCCACCCGTCGATGTGCGTCCATGGGCCGTAGCCGATGCCATTCTTGTTGCTGGCAACGTTGATTACGTAGCCTTGGCCTCGCGGCCCCGGCACATGATCGTGAGCTTGCTCGTCCGTGATAACGATGATCCGGTCATATTTTTCCCGGATCTTTTCGAGCGCCCGGCCGAGGTAGGTTGCACCGTGCGGCTGGCTCGCGTCGAGCGCGTCGCGCAACGCAAATCCTCGTCGCGGAGGCACCTCAACCAAGTCATTCGAAAAAGTGAATGTGACCGCCTTCTCGCAGATTTCCCGAAGCAAAATGGCGAGGCCGTAGGCTGCGTCAGTTCGGAGCATCTCCGACCTGCGAGACAGCGCGGCCATCATGCTGCCCGAAACGTCTACGAGGAATACTGTTCGACCCGGCAGCTTTTCCTGTGCCTTAAGCGAGGAAAGCATTGCCCGTTCGAGCGATTCTTCCCACTGAGGCGCATATCGAGCCGCAGAAAGAAAGCGAAACGGCAAAACGCGCCCGGTGTTCATGGACTCGATGCCGTCGATCACAAGAGACTCGTCCACGCCTACCTGCTTCATGTTCCGCAGATTACGAAGCAATGCAAGGGCTCCGAGTTTTCGTTCTCGCAGCAATCGTTCCCATGCTTCCCGCTTGTCCGCACCGGAAGAAAGCGCCACCTCCCAGGTATCGGGAGTTTGCAGCTCTCCTTCGATCAGCCGCTTCCACAACGCTGCCTGCTCCCCGTCACGCGGTTTCCCGTGGCAAAGGAACAGAACGTCGCGGAGGCGAATCGGCCCGCTACGATCGTATTTGGCAAGCTGATACTCGTCGAACTTGCGGAAAGCCTCGGCCAGACCCTTCTTCGCTTGTGCGGAGAGCGGAGCCTTGCCATCTTTCCAGTAAATTGCGACGAATTCTGCAAGCTCATCTGCGCGCTGGATCACCTGCGAAAGCGTCCGCGAAACAGATTCGCGGTGCGTCTTCAGGCGCGCCATTTCACGAACGAGCAGAAGTGGAACGTGCCGGAGCTTCATCTTGCTCCGTGCCTCGATTGCAAGAGCCGCTACCGTCTCGGCCTTCACCTTTGGCACGAGCGACTGGATGCGGCCGGCAATCTCCACTCCGTCCTCATAGAACTGGTCCTCCCAGAGCAAGCATGCGAGCACCGATCGCCGCAGTTGGAGCTCGGAAGAGATATTTCGCGCGGCAGCTCCTTCGTGCGTGCGAGCCCCCCACGGAAATGGAATTTTCAAGATGTTCAGTCTTGCCATTGTGTCCTCCTTTCCTTTGCCAAAATCAATCGTCGGGGAATTAGTGGCAACGGATGCAGCGTGGGCTGCCGATTGCTCTACCCTCTGAGCTACAAGGAACTGCTTTTCTGCGGTCCCGAGGCAGGATTTGAACCTGCGACCCATCGATTAGAAGTAACCGTCACCTTCGCCACCGACGAATTCTGTTGTTGCTAATGTTTAAAATCTTTCACCGGGGAAAATCGGGCACGGGGCTTTTCTGTGCGGTTTCCCGCATTGAGCTATCCCGATTCCCGGGAGCAGGAGTTGAACCTGCAACCTCCCACTGCTTTCGCAACGGGCGCTCTACGTCATTGAAGTATCCGTGCCCTTCGCCACCGGCGAAATGTCATTGTGAGTTTTCGTCGAGGATGAGCTCGATTTTCTCACCGCTGTTTTCGGATTCATTGAGGCGGACAAAACCCGCGTCCCGTTTCAGTGCGACCCTGTCCAGAACCAATGCGATCTTTTCCATTTGCCAGTACGCCGGCTTTGTCTTGTCGTTATACTCAGTGCATTCGCGTACCCGAAACCGAATGCGAATATCCGGATCCGTCGCCTGGCACACAACAACAAGCTCAGTTTCGCCGTAGCCGCGCGCGATAAACGCCAGCGAGCACGTATCGCAGAGCGACGGGCCGTTGAGCGGAGTTCCGTTCTTCACATAGATGCCCATGATTTACCTCCTTTCCAAGAAGCGCGGATATTGCGCCTCTGAATCCGCTAGAAATCCTACGCGGGCTTTTCCCGGAAAAATATTCGCCGGGGAACAAACGCCCAGGGTCCGTCATCAAGGCGGATTGCCCACGGGTACCTTGTGGTTCGGGACTACGCCCCCGTCCCCATGGTTTCCTTTCCTTGGCAGGTTTCCGGCCTGCGCGACGTATGAGGTGGAAGTAACCCTTGACTACGCCACCGGCGAAACTTATGGGGTGAGCGGCGAGATTTGAACTCACGTTCCCGGTTTCACAGACCGGAGTCTTAACCGCTAGACCACACCCACCAGCGAAACTTATGGCCAGGGAAAATCAGACACGGCGTTATTGGGGATTCGAACCCCGCCGCTTTTCACTTGCGCAAAAAGTGGTCTTCATCCAGAGAAGTATCCGTGTCTTACGCCACTGGCCGTGTGATCCTGGGGGAATGACCGTGTGCGGTCTTTCTTTTCGAGTGACAGTCGATGAAACCGCAGACTACGCCACCCAGGTTTAGAAAATTGGAATCAGCAAAGAATTGATGTGAAAGAAGTTAACTACCTTGAGGGACTGGACCACGTTCGGACACAATCCCGGCCCAGCATCAATCCTGCTTGCCAATCCATCGAATTGTGTTTGCTATGCTGCATTCCGAACATCCTCCAGAGCCGCGAATTCTAGATGAACTTCTTGTTTTGCGCAATAGTAAATATTCGATGCCAGACTGAGAACTTTCGGCGGCATCACTCATGTCGCCGGACTCACTTCGACTTTCGTATACCCACTCTCCTCGCGAGTCTCGAAACGGACAGGTAAGAATGTGGATACGACATCCATATTTGTCCGAGCGTGTCGATTCAACTTCGATGCTGTAAACACTCCTCCGCCAGCCAGAGCAAATGGCAGCAAGAGTTGATCGGCCAAATGCTCCCCGACCGCAGCTTCAGACGCGATGTAAGCGCGTGCTTCCTTGACAGCCTCAGTCGCAACGCTCTCAGCGCTTGCTCCGAGTCGGCCAAATCCGCAAAACAGTTCCGTCATCCCGGTGGATGTTCCCACTTCGATCAACACAACGTTTCCCGGACCGACGGAATTCCTGGTTTCGACGAGTTGCATACATTCCCTATCCCAATTCAGTAAGTGCGAGACAGTGTCGATCTCACGTCGTGCAATCGCGGGGGACAAGTTCGCAACGACTGCCAGTACACTACGTCGCGTGATTTCGCCGCGCTCGGTCAGGTCAATCGCCGACAGGTGATCGCACGGTTCGACGGTCGCAGTGAAGCAGCCGCCTCCCGCCGGATAGAACCCGTATCGAGCCAGATTCACACTGACTTTCGGTCCGAGTTTGTTAATGACGGGCAAAAAGCACTTCTCAAGAAAATCAAAGGGTGGCGCCGCTTGATTGTGCGTCCCGCCCTCAATTGTGATGTGGCTAGGCCCGGACGCCATCATCAGAGCCGACAATATCGTTTGAAAAACCAAAGTGCTGCTTCCAGCCGTTCCGATAACGAAACGATGCTTTCCTGGTCTTACAGTTCCGGGAACAAAAGTAAGAGTTTTCGATCCCAAGGTCGCACCGTCGACCTCCGCTGCTCCGATTTCGGACGCAGCGAGAACTGCCGTGAGGTGTTGCCGTAGCAACCCTGGCCGCTCTCGCTTCGCCCGGATGTTTTCAATGCGGAACGCTTTTCCGGTTGCGAGCGATAGACTGAGTGACGAGCGCAGAATCTGCCCGCCGCCCTCGCCCGAAGATCCATCAATCCGAATCATGGTTCCGCTCCGTTTACCCGTACTCATCCCTTTACACACACAACTTGGTGCAATGTGTGAACGATCTCCACCAAATCAGCCTGCGCCGCCATTACGGCCTCGATCGACTTGTACGCGGCGGGAGTTTCGTCTATCACGTCAGCATCCTTCCGGCACTCTACGCCGGCAGTCATGCGTTCGTGATCTGCCACGGAAAATCGCCGCTTTGCTTCGCCACGAGACATTGCTCGACCCGCCCCGTGACTACAGCTTTGAAAACTTTCTGGATTGCCCTTGCCGCGAACGATATAGGAACGAGCGCCCATACTGCCGGGAATGATTCCCATATCGCCTTCGCGAGCTCGAACCGCACCTTTTCGAGTGACCAGAACGTTCTCACCGTAGTGCGACTCCCGTGCGACGTAGTTGTGGTGGCAATTAATCGCCTTCAACTCCGCGACGAATGGTCGCACTTCACCCGAAGAACGGACGGCGGCAACGATCTGTTCCATCATCAGATGTCGATTCCAACGAGCGTAATCTTGCGCCCACTCGACTGCCTCAACATAATCATCAAAGTGTTCCGAGTGCTCTGGAAAATAAGCCAAATCACGATCGGGCAGATTGATGAACATTCGCTCCATATCCTTGCGCGCGAGCTCGATGAAGTAGCTGCCCATTCGGTTGCCCACACCGCGTGAACCACTGTGCAGCATGAACCAAACTGCATCCGATTCATCGAGACACACCTCGATGAAGTGATTCCCGGTACCCAATGTGCCCAAGTGATTCGAGTGATTTCCCCGATCGAGCTTAGGGTGCTTTTCGAGAATGGTGTCGTAACGCGGCTTCAGCGTTTGCCAAATATCCAACGTCCGAGCCGGAATGTCATTCCACGCTCCTCGATCGCCTCGACCACCATGGTTCGTTCGGCCATGCGGCACAGCCTTCTCGATAGCGTCGCGAACACCCTTCAGATTTTCCGGGAGGTGGCGCGCGTTGAGATCCGTTTGTACGGCCATCATGCCGCAACCGATGTCCACACCGACGGCAGCCGGAATAATTGCGCCCTTTGTCGGGATCACGCTGCCAATCGTGGCACCGACGCCCCAATGCACGTCAGGCATGGCAGCAACCCATTTGAAAACGAACGGAAGTTGCGCGACATTTACGAGCTGTTGGCGCGCTTGATCTTCAAGAGCGACCCCCTTCGTCCAGGCTTTGATCGGTACGCCCTTCTCAGGAACAATAACGTTATAAGTTGTCTCGGACATAGTCGCTCTCCTCCATTTCAGAACTCTTGGTCCTGTGAGGCGCGGAGTGCATTGTCCCCCGCGCCTCCTTCGGTTCGCGACTCCTACATCGCTCGCGAACTTCCCGCTCGCTTTTTCATCGTCTCTCTGACGAGATATAAATGCAGGCCTCGTGCCAATCTCGCCGGCGAAGGTAACGCACTGCGGTTAAGGGAGATACCACCGGGGAGCTCGGAAGGAAACTCAATGCAGCGATCCCATAAGATACGATATTATAATTATAGATATGACGGACAAATCACAAGTCGCCATCGGCCTCCTGGGCACAACCCTGGACGCGGGCCGCTCGCAGGATCGCTGGTCGAGTTGGCGGCCAACCGTTGCCATCTGCATGCAACCGGACTTTGTTATTAAGCGCCTGGAACTACTACACGGATTACGCGACAAGACCCTGGCCAATCGCGTCGCGAACGACATATCAGCCGTCTCGCCCGAAACAACCGTGAAACTGCATGAAATTGAGTTTGGTGATCCCTGGGACTTCGAGCGTGTGTACGAGACCCTTTTCAAATTCGCGCGCGCCTACCCGTTTGATACGGACAATGAGGAATACCTGATCCACATCACGACAGGTACGCACGTTGCCCAGATCTGTCTCTTCCTGCTAACAGAGTCTCGATACCTACCGGGAAAGTTACTTCAGTCCGCACCTGAACGTGATCGGAAGGCGCCCGGAAACATAAGAATAATAGACCTGGATCTCTCCCAGTACGACCGCATTGCTTGGCGATTTCGCCAGGAGGCTCGTGACGCTGTCTCTTACCTGAAGGGAGGAATCGATACCAAGAACGCTGCTTTCAACCAACTTATCGACCGGATCGAACAAGTTGCTATCGCTACTCGGGACCCATTGCTTTTGATGGGGCCCACGGGAGCGGGCAAGTCCAGGCTTGCGCGGCGCATTTATGAGCTGAAGAAGATGCGGCATACAATCACAGGGGACTTCATCGACGTAAATTGCGCGACACTTCGAGGCGACGGGGCAATGTCTACGCTCTTTGGGCACGTGAAGGGAGCATTTACCGGCGGCACTCAAGGATAGGCCCGGAGTCCTTCGCGCCGCGGACAAAGGAACGCTCTTTCTCGATGAAATCGGAGAACTGGGCAACGACGAACAGGCAATGCTATTGCGAGCCCTGGAGGAGAAAACATTCCTTCCTCTTGGATCGGACCGTGAAGTTCACAGCGACTTCCAACTGATAGCGGGGACGAACCGCGACCTACTTTCAGCCGTCCGCGAAGGCCGTTTTCGTGAGGATCTACTATGCCGAATCAATTTGTGGACTTTCACATTGCCAGGATTAAGGTTGCGCCCTGAGGATGTTGAACCAAACTTGCAGTTCGAGTTAGAGCAATTCGCGGAGCGCACCGGCCATCGCGTAACCCTCAGCAAAGAAGCCCGCGAGGCTTTCCTTCGTGCCGCGCTCGCCTCGTCAGCAAAGTGGACTGGCAACTTCCGCGATCTGAATGCGGCGGTCGTCCGAATGGCCACGTTGGCACAAGGCGGACGAATTTCCATTGAGATTGTTGAAGAAGAAATCGAGAGGCTCAAGGCAACTTGGGCGGCACTCGAAGAACAAGAAGAATCGGATGGCCTTCTTACTCAAATTCTAAGCGCAAAAGCACTCGACAATATAGATCTGTTCGACCGAGTTCAACTTGCTCACGTAATTCAAGTGTGCCGCGATTCACGTTCAATGTCGGAAGCGGGTCGCCGATTGTTCGATGCCTCGCGAGCCCGCAAGACAAGCACGAACGACGCGGATCGTCTGCGGAAGTATTTAGGCCGTTTTGATATCGAATGGGATCAAATCACGAATTCGTGATGGCCAATCCAACCGAACTAATTTCTACTCGACGGAGAAAAGTGTTGGTTCCACTACGGCTTGCGCTTCGGGATTGTAATAGTCGTACAAGATCGAGGGAGGAGTGGAGTGAACCCCTATTTTGAGACAGCTTTGCTGGGCACGCTCCCGAAGCGCCTGCTTCGTGAGCAGGCGGCTCGCTTCCAACTACTGAACATCTTCGTGCGCAATGCTGCAGCCCTAGATGGCTTCGCCATCGACCTGCTGAATTGGTTCATCGCAAGCGATAAAGCAGTTACGCAGCCGCTCAAGTTCGGCGGCGGTGATACCACTGTTATTGTAGACGCCCTCCCAATTTGCTTTTACTGTTTTCTGAATATCGAGAGCAAGCGCGATAGCTTCTGATTTGGAGAATCCAAAGCTTGCCGCTTCGCTTAATGCGTTCTTCAAAGTTGCTTGGCGGCCGTTACTCCCAACGCCGATCGCAAGGTCTCGTTCCAAACTTACTTGTGGATACGGAACGATGTCGTAAGCGGGGGACAGTCGCCACCCTTTGCCGTCCCACAGGAAACCGTGGTTTCTTAGGTGATCGTCAGTATTGTTACAGAGGATATTGAAAAGCATCCGCCGCCACAATTCCTTCGAATCCTTCGCTGGGTCGGAGCCGAAAAGCCGCACCTGTTCCGCCAAGCGCCGGTAACTCTGCCGCGAAGACTCACTTTCGTGTGCGCCCGTAATAGTGAGACCGGAGATGAAAGGTAGGCGTTGATATGCTGTGCCGTTTGGTATCCTGTCGAAGCGCTCAATCAGATAGATGTCCTGCCCAAGTACCTTTTCAATGCGGACAGGTGGCACGTTTATGCCGACCACGCGCGCGAGCTTCATGTTTGCGTATTCGGTGCGGCACATTGGAAAGTGATCGTCGGCGCGGCCAAATTTCGCGATCCATTGTTTTCCGCCGTATTCAGTCGCCGCCTTGGGACGCGCTCCGCCTAACGAAGAGCCGCGAGCGAGGAAGCGCCCATGCTTACGCGGCAGATCGTCAGCTGTGTCCACCTCCTGCACAGCCTCTAGCATGCCCTTTAAATCTAGGTCTTCGCCGTGCAAGTTCTGTTCACTCCACGGCACAATGCGTTTAGGACCGGAAAGGTCCGGGCCGAAGGCCAGCGCACCGACGCGAGTATCGCCGGTTGCTACCAAGTAATTGAATTCGGAGAGAGGGACTGCGCCAGCGGCGCGATCCATAAGATGCCTTCCCCAGCCGTCTGGCGCAGCATCGCGGATGCCATTGAAAAGAACAAAATCCTCC
>Ga0210400_10002231_pt1 | contig 18225 bp, 16 predicted proteins | sample IncBWH26MmetaG_FD_155456 | JGI IMG/M metagenome (GOLD analysis project Ga0210400, IMG submission 155456) | Forest soil microbial communities from Barre Woods Harvard Forest LTER site, Petersham, Massachusetts, United States - Inc-BW-H-26-M | ecosystem: Environmental > Terrestrial > Soil >...
TGGGCCGATGTTGCGGCCCATCCGCAGTGCCGCGTCGTAGGAACCGCCGTCGACCACCGAGGTCGAAAATTGAAAGCCCTCCCACACCGGCGTGTCGTAGCGGATGCGGTCGTCGCGCCCCAGCCCGCCAAAATTGTTGAAGACGCTGCCGACGGCCGGTCCGAAGGCGCCGTCCGGCGACAATACCAGCTTCCCGCCAGGGCCGCCCGGCACTAGAGCCGCGCCCTTTTGCCGGAACGCGAAGCCGCCATCCTGCTCGGCGATGCCGACATAATGCCCGATGAAGGTCCCCGACAAATCGAACTCGTTGGTCAGGTAGGAGGCGGTGCTGCCGAAGCCCAGCCGCACATCCCCCCAATCGAGCCCGGCGACGAAAAGTTCGGCCTGGCGGATAGTGGGGAACACGTTGCCGGCCGCTTGCGGCAGGTTCTGCGTGATCGTCTGCTGGTTCGAGAGGTTCGGGCGTATCTCCATTTCGAGATTGGTGCCCAGCGTCGTTTCCGGAGTGACACGGCCCTCGCCGACCAGACGGAATCGGGTCGAGGAGATGATGTTGTCGACGTTGCGGATGGCGTTGCTCTTACCGTCATCGCCATAGAGCAAGGCCCGGTCGACCTGCCCCGAGAGGCTGACCTTGATCCGGTCGCGCGCCGAGGAGATCGGAGCCGCCGCTTCCGGCTGGGGGGCGCCCGGCGTTCCGACACCGGTGGCCGTGTTCGGCGGACCGACCGAGCGGCCCGGAAGATTGCCGGGCTGCTGCGTGACGACGACATTCAGGGCATCGCGTGGAGGCACGCCGGGTGGCGGTACCACCGCCGTCTGGTCGAGCCGCTTCTGAAAAGCATCGAGTTGATGCTTCAATGCGTCGATCTGCAGCTGGTCCTGCTCGAGCTGCGCGCGCATCTGTCGCAGCATGGCGCTGACGCTTTCAGCGGCCTCTGCTGGGAGCGCCCACAATAGGGCCGCCGCGACGGTACCCTTGGCGAGACTCCGAAACGCAGCGGTGCAGTGTCTCGATAATGCTCCCTCTGGCGCGATGCGCACGCCTCTCCACAGCAGTTCTTCAGTTGCCCGTATCATCGGCATCCCCTCAAAATGCTTGATTGGTGGACGCCGGCTCCTGATCGACAGTCGCGCTGTTTTATTCCACTGTGACTCTCCGTGAACGTGACGCTGGCGATGCCGACAGCCTCAACAGAAGCTGAAAATCGGAGGAGCTGACCGCGCTTCACGACGCGCGGCGCGACGAACTGACGCAGCGATCATCGGTCCACCTGCGTATTGGCTTTGCTTCAATCCGACCAAGACTGTCAGCCGGTTTTTCTCGCTCGCGTTGGTCTTGATCAGTCGTCGAGAGCCCTCGACTTGGCCCGCCGGCGAGGAGTCCGATCGTGGGGATTACGGGTTGTGGCGCGACCAGGGTCGCAACGCCGCGCGCGTCGCCGTCTCAAGCTGATCTATGCCGTTTTCACCGAGGGCTTCGAAACCACCGATCTCAGGTCGGCGCTGATCGGTGAAGTATCGCAGCCGAGCCAGAGGCCCGGGTAGCGACGCGCGGCCAGTGCTAAATTGCCGGCTTGCCGATATGCGGAACCAGCTGAGGAAGGCCGATACGGCGCAGGAGATCCTGAAATCGGGCATCGGATCGGAGAGGATCGAAGGCCGGCCGCAGCAGGATCGACGCTTTGAATCGCGCGTCGTAGGCCTTGTTCAGCGAGATCATCGCCTGGTCCTGATCGCCGAGTCCCACATAAATAAAAAGCGATATCGGGCATAGGCAGAAGGGTTTTGATCATGCCCGGCCTCCAAGTCGCGTTTCGGTGACCGAGTCCGGATTACTGCACAGCTGATCGAGGTACCGGTCGAACCGATCGGGACCGTAATGTCACGCCTCTATCGCGCCCGCTGCCAGCTGCGACGTGCGTTTAGTGGCGCAGCCACCACTTCTGGGGCTTTGTCCGGGCGGCACCGGGAAGTTGAGGCGTGACGGCGGAGATTTGGCCGCAACGGAGCTCGGCCTCACGCCGTGGTGGTCGCGGTACGGCATCGCGCTGCCGCTTCTGCTCGGAAGATGCGAAGCGTCGACCGGGAGACGAGATGGCGCTGGAGGTTGAAGTTGTTGTGGATGGCGGCGTGCACGCTCAGGCACCGTTGTGCCGATGCCGCTGATTTGAAGCGTTGGATCTTGCGCTCGCGCCGTCGCACCAGTGATGCGAGTTCTCGGCCCGATTGTTTTGCCGCAGGCCCCGCTCGGGGTGACAGGAAAGCCCAAGATGGTGAAAGGCGGCGGCGCAGGAAGTTAGCTTGTCGATCGTCACCTGCTTCGGCGCGCTCTGGGCCTATCTAACCTTCGAGCGGGGAGCGCGTTTGATTACGGACACGACCTTTAAGGGGCGGTTGATACCCCCTCTGAAAGATGGAAGCACTGCGTCACTGCGGTAGACTGGTGCCGCGCCCGAATAAAACTTTCCCAGTCCGGGTCTATTGCGCGACGGCGCTCGTGTTCAACCCCGCGGAACCTCGATGAAAAAGCTGTTATTTGGAATCGTGTGCGTCGCGCTGATATTCGCCGGTTACCGGGCCGAACTCGGGACCGTCTCGGTCGCACCCGGCGACGAGGCTCTCCACGCCAATCTAAATAATACCCGTCCACCGACACGCATTCCGGCACCGTCCGATCAATCCGAAGAAGAGCCTTCCACCGCTGACACAGGAGTACTTCTGGTCGCAACGTTGATAGAGTTCGCCATTATCGCCGACGCATTGTCGCCTTGGAACCGTTGCGCGGCGTCGATCGAAGGTGCAGACCCACAAGGCCACAACCGATCACCGGCGCACAGACCTCAGACAAAGTGTTGAGGCTCGGCCGCATCTTGATCTTCGATGGCACGCCTGCGCCTGCTGAGATGAGGAGACCAGCAATCGCCTCGCTTTGCTGTCGGTCGCGTTGATCGGTTTTCTTATCGCGCCACCCAGCCGATAACTAAACCGCCTTGCCCAATCATGAGTCCAAACATCCGGTAACGAATGGGGCGTGACAGGTGCAAAGGAGCGTTTCATGACCCGCAGATTGTCGATGACCCTCGTCATCGCAGCCTATTCATAGCGCTAACAATTGTGGCGAGGTAGCGCACAGCCGCGACTGTGATCGTCAAAAGATCGAATTCGCGTACGGAATAAAAAAATCTGACCGCCGGTCCTAGGGAGCGTGGCCGTAATCGATTTCGCGCGGCCGTCAACAGAGGTAAGAAGGTGATATCATGAACCCATTGACCTATGTGGCCGTCGTGTTGGCCGCTGTCGCCGGAGCAGCACCAGCGATGGCGCAATTTGCTCAGCCGAGTGCGCCGCCCGCGGGCCAGGCACAATCGGCGCGTCATGCCCAAGAGGCGGGCCCCGCTGTCGGTTGGCTTGGCATGCCGGGCCAGGCGGACGGGATGCATAATGGATACGGGCAACCGAACCAGGTCTACGGCTTACGCGGGGCAGGTCAGACGTCCGCCAGCTCGCATCCTGCTCCGTAAGCTGACCAACTGCGGCGAGGATGCCCGATCCGAGCGGGATGTGACAGGGACCAGGGGTCCCTCTCTCGTCCCGCCGGTAGGTGCCGGGTGATGACCTAGACATGTCGTATAAAGATCGCGGAGCTGCGCCACGAGGCGCGACAGGGGCGCCAGCATGAGATCACGACCGAACTCCTCGATTTTGTAACTGATGCCGGGACGTTGCCCGCAGCCCAGGCTCATTCCGGGTGCCGGCTATAAGCTCCGCGGCGCCAATAGGACAATCCGGTCTCGAGCCGGAAATGGCCCAAGCTGCCCCCTCACCGGATCTTCGTGTTCCGATAAGTCCACACCGGGCCGCGAACCCGGCTCAAAGCGTTCCGGCCGCGTCCAGTACCTTAAGCCTTTATTCGCACTCACGATCGCAAAGAAGCAGCAGCCAATTGCAACTGAGCTCCTCGTTTCGCCGGAGCTCTATGTGAGCTTCTCCGATCGGAAGACAATCTGGCCGTCACGCGCAGTCAGGTGGTGTGGTCGAAACCACCACCGAATGCGGAACGAGGCTCCAGGCCCCGATACGCTGCCCGCGCTGAAGGCGTCCGGGATGCGGGTCGTCTTGAACCCCTATCCGCACAACTGGACCTATCAGCCGAGCGTGGTGGAAGGGGCTCCCTTTGCCGATATCCGGGTGCGCCAGGCGGTCAATCTCGCGATAGACCGAGACGGGCTGGTCAAGCTGCTCAACGGCACTGGCAGATCCATGCCCGCATCGTCGACCAAGCCATGCTGATATTCATCTGCCACGATCTCAACCCGCGGGCGCTGAGCCCCCAGGTCAAGGGCTTCATCCAGGCGCAGAGTTGGTACCAGGATCTCACGCGGATCGAGATGGAGTGAGCGGAGCCCGCTGGTGATTTCGGCGGCAAAAGCGAAGCAGGGTCCGGAAGCCTCGGGTCGTTCCCCCGGAATGGCCGCCTGGCGACCGTGTCGTGCCATCGCGGCGCCTACGACCAGGCGATCACCTGCTGCTGCAAACCCGCTGCGATCTATGGCAGATCGGCGGCAGCCACGCGCAACGCAACGTCATCGACTGGACACTTACCGAAGCGGCGGTGCGCGCCGGTCAGTGGGATATCGCGTTGTCGCTGGCGCATGAACGTCTGGGGCCCGTCCGAGCAGCGCGCCGAATCGACGCCTTCGTGCGCCGCCGAAGCCGTGGTGAACTGACGGCGGCTTCGATCACAACCGCTTCAGGCGTTCGCCAACCCGGTCCTCACGGTCTCGGCGACCATCTCACGCGCGACCTCACGCAGCAGCAGACGATCCTCTTTCGAAGTCGGCGCCGGGGTGATGCCCGCGACCACCCGATCGTGGCAGTAGGTCGGGATGGCCGATCGGTCTTGCAGAATGCGGTAATCGAGGTCCTCTCCGTTGTGCACCGCGCGGATCCCCTGCCGGATCATGTTGCGCATCATGATGATGCCGCGGTCGGTCGCAGCAAGATGTTCGAGCCCGTGCCGCGCGACACCGCCGTGAATACTGACCTGCGCGTCGTAATCGCCGGGCACCCGCTGCCGCTCCTGATACGGGCGGCTGGCATCCTGACCAAAGCCGTTGCCCCGACGGGGCTCCTTGCCCTCCGGCGCCCGGTAATAGCCGATCTGCATTGTGTGCGTGTCGTCGAGGGGCACTGCCCAGGTCGTCGCCTGCGGCCGGGTGATCGAGTTGCGCCGAGCCATCGGGTCGGCATTCGGCGGAAACTGGTGGATGTTGGGAAGAATGAAATCGGAAAGGCGCACCCATACCCGGTCGCCTTGCCGGCGGGTGTCGATGTAGACCATGCCGATCGGGGTCTCCATCCAATCCCACTCGCCGAGCTCCTTGAGATCGTCGGTGAACCCCTCGCTACCCGGCAATGTGTGCAGAAAGGCGAGATGTGCCGGGTCCATGCTGTTTTCCTTGACCTGCAGCCAATTGCACTCCCACACGTTGCCGGCGCGCGGGACCAGGGTGTAGCCCGGCAGGTCGTAGGTATCGAGGACCGGAAACGGCGGCTGCCTGTCGGGCGGTCCCATATAGGCGAATACCAGCCCGGCATATTCATGCACCGGGTAGGCGCCGTGAAACAGGCGGTCCTTCAGGGTGCTGTCCGCGGGCTCGCCCGGGGTCTCGAGGATCGTACCGTCGACCCCGAACAGCCAGCCGTGATAGCAGCAGCGGATGCCCCGGTCGCCAACCAGGCCGAACTCGAGTGAGGTGCCGCGATGCGGGCAATGCAATTCCAAGAGGCCTACGGCGCCGCTCTTGTCGCGGAACGCGACGAGGTCCTCGCCGAGAATGCGCAGGCGGCGCGGCAACTCCCCCAACTCGTTGGACAGGACGATCGGCTGCCAGAAGCGGCGCAGATATTCGCCGCAGGGCGTGCCCGGCCCGATTCGGGTCAGCTCCTCGTCTTCCGACGGCCTCTCGCGATGGTGGTAGCCGCTGTAGGCCTTCGTCAGAAACGGCGCTCTCTCAGCCATAATGTCCCTCCTTCGCGCTGCCCGAACTTGGCTGCATGATCTATGCCATGAAGGCGCCAATTGCGGGCAGTTGGCATCGTTCCTGCGAGCGTAGAACAGTTCGGCTCTAGATGATCGCAGGAACCACCGATGAGCATTCACCGCCGATTGACGCGCCGCCGAATTCTCGCCGCCACCGTCTTTGCCGGAGGCAGCGCCGCCGGCGGCCTCGCTGTTCCGCGCCTCGTGTTCGCCCAGAGCAAACGGGCGATCAAATTCACCCTGCCCTGGGTCGCCGAAGGCAGCAGCCTATACACCTTTGTCGCCAAGGGCATGGGCCTTTGGGACCAGCATGGGCTCGATGTCGATATCGCTCGCGGCTCGGGCTCGGTGTCGGCGGCGCAGGCAATCGGCGAGGGCCGGTTTGATTTCGGCATGACCACACCGGCGATCGCGATATTGCAGAGCATCAAGGGCCTGCCGACGGTGGGGCTGGCCTGCTGCGCCTACGACGCGACGATGGGGGTCTGCGTCATGAACGACGGACCGATCAAGACGCCCAAGGATCTTGAAGGCCGGACAATGGCGTCGGTGGTGAGCTCCGGCGATTACCCCTTTCTGCCGCTGTTTGCCGAAAAGGCGGGTTTCGATCTGTCCAAGGTCTCGCGGCTCCAGGTCGATAACAAGGTGCGCAACCGGCTGTTGCCGGAAGGCAAAGTGGACGCGATCTCCGGCTTTGCCAGCAGCGTGATGCCCGACTATGCCGCAACCGGGGTCAAGGCGCATTTCATGCTGTACAGCGACTACGGCATTCCGAATTACGGCACCACTCTTATGACCCAGCCAGCTCGCGTCGCCAACGAGCCGGAATTGTGCGCGGCGTTTGTCGACGGGCTTCTTCAAGGCTTGAAGGCGACGCTGCTCGATCCCGCCGAGGCGATAAAGGTTTTTTTCAAGCAGGTGCCCGAGATGGCGCTACTGGCCCAGGCGCGCGAACAGACCCGCGTCGGTAATGGCATCCTGATGTACGTCGTCACGCGCGACATCGTCAGGACGAACGGGCTCGGCTACATGGAGCCGAAGGATTACGAGGCGATGACCGATCTGGTCATGAAGTACCTTGCGCATGAAGGCGATCCGCGCCCCGAAATCTCCAACGTGATGACCAACCGCTTTGCCGGTGCGGTCAAGCTGTCCTCGGCCGAATGGGCCGAAGCGCAAAAGAACGCACAAGAGTTCCGCCCGTTTGTCAGCTGATCTTTGTCTGGGTAGTGGTGGGGACCTCTTCTTAAATTAGGGTAATTTGAGTCCGCCTGACTGATCCGGTTTCCGCTGCATCGCGATCTCCTAATTGTCAGTACTCTTTGTAGGGCAGAAACTTGCCGGACATTGAGATTTTGACCCTGTCGCCCTTCTGATCAGGCTGGCGATCGATCATCATGTCAAAATCGATCGCGCTCATGATGCCATCGCCGAATTCTTCTTGGATCAGTTCCTTCCAAGTCGTGCCGTAGACCTGCACCAGCTCGTAAAAGCGATAGATTAATGGGTCGGTGGGCACCGCGGTGGGCAAGGATCCGCGATAGGGCACCTCCTGCAGCAACAGCTTTTCTTCCTCGGCAAGATCGAACATAGCGGCGGCACGCTCAGCCTGCTCTGGGCGGAGCTTCATCTGGCCCATCACGGCCGCAGTGACATAGACCGCCGAGCCACCGCCGATCTCGGACACGATCTGTTTCCAGCTCAAGCCTTTGCGCCGCTTCGTGCTGAGGATCTTCTGGGTCAGGTTGGCCCGGGTCATTGGACTATCTCCAGATTGCTGAGGGCGGGAATGACAATATCGCCGGGGCATACAACGGGTGGGTGCCGCGGGTCTGCCGGCAGCACATCTCGCACCGGTTGCGAACGCTCGATCAGGAATTCGATGATGTGGTTGCGCAGCGGGTAATAGTGGATGTGACGGTGGAGATCGTACCGGTGGCGCGGGCGCGGCAGGGAGTTGACAACAATCTCGGCGATCTGGGCGCCTGGGCCGTTGCTCATCAGCAAAATTCGGTCGGCCAGCAGAATGGCCTCATCGACATCATGGGTAATCATGAAGACGGTCTGATTCGTCTCGCTGCAGAGCCGGGCTGCTTCGTCCTGCAAGCTGCCACGGGTAAGGGCATCGAGGGCGCTGAACGGTTCGTCCATCAGGAGGATGCGCGGCTCGATCGCAAGCGCCCGCGCGATCCCAACACGCTGCTTCATGCCGCCCGACAGCTCCGAGGGGCGCTTTTTCTCGGCACCGGTGAGGTGGACCAGATCGACTACCCGCTGGACTCGGTGCCGGACCTCGTCCCGCCTGGCCTTGGGCCAGCGCGAACGCACCGCAAACGCAATGTTTTGCTCGACGCTGAACCACGGCAACAGCGCGTGGCTCTGGAAGATCACAGCACGATCGAGGCTTGGCCCCACGATTTCACGCTCATCGATCAGCACGACGCCGGCGCTCGCCGTCTCGATGCCGGCCAGCACGTTGAGGATCGTCGTCTTGCCGCAGCCGGAATGTCCGATCAGGCAGACAAACTCGCCCTCGTGCACGTTGAACCAGACATGCTCGAAAACCGGGATTGGGTCGGTTGCGCCTCGCCGATGCGCAAAAGATTTGGCCAGTCCTTCGACGCTGATCAGCCGCTTCATTCGGCGTAGCTTACCAGCCGGCCGCCCCAAGCGAGCGCCTGGTCCAATGCCATGCCGACGGCACCGATCAGCAGGATCGCCGTGATCACATTGCTGAGCGACAGGTTGTTCCACTCGTTCCAGACGAAATAGCCGATCCCGGTGCCGCCGACGAGCATTTCGGCCGCAACGATGACGAGCCAAGCAACACCGATCGAGATCCGCATCCCGGTCAGGATCGTCGGAGCGGCGGCCGGAAGGATCACCGCGAAACAGCGACGCAATAACCCTACCTCCAGCGTGTGTGCGACATTAAGCCATTCACGCCTTACGCTCGCTACCCCGAACGCCGTGTTGATCAGCAATGGCCAGACGGCGCAAATGAAAATCACGAAGATTGATGACAGAGCAGAATCCTTGATCGAATACAGCGCGAGCGGCATCCAGGCGAGCGGTGAGATCGGCTTCAGCACCTGAACAAACGGGTCGAGTGCGCGGTGCATCAGCGGCGACATGCCGATTACGAAACCGAGCGGTACGCCGACGATCACAGCAAGGATAAAGCCGATCAGAACGCGCCCGATCGAGTACGCGAGCTGGATTCCGATCCCCTTGGTGTTCGGGCCGCGGTCGAAGAAGGGGTCCTCTAGATGTCCGACGATCGCCGCTCCGACGTCCAACGGCGTCGGCATCGCCGACTTCCCATGAGTCGCGCCAGGACCCATCAGCTTGGCGTATTCCGGATCCATCGCGGCCCGGCCGCCCATGGGCAGCGTGGCGAAATACCAAATCGCGACAAAGACTGCGAACAGCGCCAGAGACAGCAAGGCTGCCCGCAACGCCAGCGGGCCCGTCGGCATCGCTAACTCCGTTTGATCGCGAAGCTGTCCAGATAGGCCTGCGGCTGCGCCGGATCAAAGGCTTTGCCCATCACCTGGACCGTCCGATAGCTCGTCTCAGGAACGGCCAAGCCCATCTCGCGCATGATCTTGGCCGCGTCGGTCGCGAGAAACACCTGTTCGGCGACTGTCCTGTAGTCGATATCGCCGTTGACCTGGCCCCAGCGTTTCATCTGGGTCAGGATCCACACCGCCATCGATTGCCAGGGATAGGGCGCGAAGTCGATCCGGTCCGGCACTTTCTGGATATTGCCGAGCCCGTCGGCATAGGTCCCGGTCAGCACCTGCTCAACCACGGTTACGGGCTGGTTCAGGTAGTTTGCCGGCGCGATCGCTTCGGCAATCGTCTTGCGGTTTTCCGGCTTCGAGGCGTAGGCGGTCGCATCGACGATCGCCTTCAGCAACGCATGGAAGGTGTTGGGCAGGTCGGTTGCGAAGGCGCGGCTCGCGGCGAAGGCGCAGCAGGGATGCCCATCCCAGATTTCCTTCGACAGGATGTGGATGAACCCGACCCCATCGAATACGGCGCGCTGATTGAACGGATCCGGCCCGAGAAATCCGTCGATATTGTCGGCCCTGAGGTTTGCGACCATTTCCGGTGGCGGCACCGAGCGGATCTGGATATCGGTGTCGGGGTCGAGCCCGGCCTCGGCGACATAGTAGCGCAGCAGGTAGTTATGCATCGAATAGTCGAAGGGAACAGCGAATTTCAAACCCTTCCACTGCGTCGGGTCGCGCTTGTCCTTGTGCTTCAGCGAGAGAGTGATCGCCTGGCCGTTGATGTTTTCGATTGCCGGCATCGTCCACGGCTGCGGTGCAGCACCGGCGCCAAGCGTGATCGCGAGCGGCATCGGCGACAGCATGTGCGCGGCGTCGTATTCCTTGTTGAGCGCCTTGTCGCGGATCACCGCCCAGCCGGCGGTCTTGATGACTTCGGCCTCCAGCCCATGCTTGCGATAGAAGCCAAGCGGTTCGGCCATGATGATGGGCGTTGCACAGGTGATCGGGATAAAACCGATTTTGAGTTGCTTCTTCTCGATTGCGCCCGGGGCAGACAAAGCGAGTTCGGCCGCCTTCGCGATCGAAAAAATTTCCGAGATCGCAGCGAGCGTGGTCCCCATCCCGACGGCTGCCAGGAACGCGCGCCGCGACGCTGCATCCGGCAGCACGGCTCGCACTATGGCGGTTTCCAACGTGGCGGTCAGATGTGCTTCGACCGCGGTGTCGTGCGCCGCCTTGCTTGTGTGCAAGCCACAGCTGCATTTGCCGTTTCTGTTGGCCTCCATCCGGTACGGCTCCCGCTCCCCGCTATAAAGGGCAAGGCGTGCAACAGCCGTGCCATTTTATTGGGCAGAGGTGATATTTGGCGCGACGGAGCGCAAATGAACCGCCAGCTTTAGGAACCCGTCGCTGGAGCGCCCGGCCAGCGCGCCCTCGGACTGAAGCGGGGCCGAGCCGCTACGCTGTCCTTGGAACGCCGCCGCCGCTTGGCATGCCGCGTGCGTACGATCTTGGCATGACCATGCCCCGACTCGTCGCCGCCACCACACTGCTCCTGGCCGCCGCCTTTGCCGCGGTAGAGCCCAACCCGGCTACAGCCGGGGTGCTGCGCATCGGGCTCGCCGACGACCCCGATATGCTCGATCCGACGTTGGCGCGCACCTATACTGGGCGGATTGTCTTCGCCGCGATGTGCGACAAGCTTGTCGACATCACCCCGGAACTGGATATCGCGCCGCAGCTCGCCACCGAGTGGCAATGGGTTGACGACAACAAGGGCCTGGTTCTGAAACTCCGGCAAGGGGTCAAGTTCCAGGATGGCGAACCGCTTGACGCCGCTGCCGTCAAATTCAGCATCGAGCGGCACCTCAACATGCCGGGCTCGAACCGCAAGGCCGAAATCAGTGCTGTGAGCGCGGTCGAGATCATTGACGACCACACCGTGAAACTGGTGTTAAAAACGCCGTTTGCGCCTTTGCTGGCCGCCCTCAGTGATCGCGCTGGGATGATCGTATCGCCAAAAGCGGCCCAGGCGCCCGGTGACTTTGCCAATCATCCGGTCTGCGCCGGCCCCTATAAATTTGTCGAGCGTGTTGCGCAGGACCGCATCGTGCTCGATCGGTTTGCCGATTATTGGAACAAGGACGTCGTCAAGTTCGACCGGATCGTCCTCACGCCAATCCCCGATTCGACCGTGCGGCTCGCCAACCTGCAATCCGGCGGACTCGACATGATCGAGCGGCTGGCGGCAACCGATGTGGAGACGGTGCGCAAGGATCCGCGGCTGAGGCTCTCGACCATCACCGGGCTCGGTTACCAGAGCCTGTCGATCAACCTCAGTAACGGCGCCCGCGCAAAGAACCCGCTCGGCCAGGATCCTCGAGTGCGCGAGGCGCTCGAATTGTCGATCGACCGCGCCGCCCTGAACGAAGTGGTGTTCAACGGTCTGTTCCAGCCTGGCAACCAGTGGGTCGGACCGAGCAACCCGTTCTACGTGAAGTCGTATCCGGTTCCGGTTCGCGACGTGGCCAAGGCCAAGCAGCTGCTCGCCGCGGCGGGTGCGCCGAACCCTCAGGTGACATTGATGACCACGACCGTGCCGGAAACGCTGCGGGCGGCACAGGTCATCCAGTCGATGGCGGCCGAGGCGGGCTTCGACATCAAGATCCAGGCCACCGAATCCGGCGCGGCGATTCAGGCTTCGGTGGACGGCCAGTTCGAATTGTATCTGAACTATTGGAGCGGCCGGACCGACCCGGACGGCAACCTCTACAACTTCGTTTCATGCAAAGCACCGCCCGCCTTGAATGTGGCGCGGTACTGCAATCTTACGGTCGACGAAGAACTCGACACGGCTCGCACGGCCGAGGATGCCACGTCGCGCCTGGCGCATTACGCCAAGGTCGCCGACCATGTCCTGACGGACCGGCCGCTGATCTATCTCTGGCACCCGACCTGGCTGTTTGCGATGAGCGCGAAGATCGCCGGCTTTGAACCATACCCGGACGGACTGATCCGCCCGCAGGGAATGACGATGCAGTAGGTGAGAACGGGACATCCGCCGGGATTAGTCACTGCCAGGATTAGTTACCGAATGACCGCGTTCCTGCTTCGCCGCATCGCATTGATAGTGCCGACCCTGTTTTTCGTGTCGGTCTTGATCTTCGGATTGCAGCAGTTGTTGCCGGGCGATCCGGCCTTGGCACTGGCCGGAGAAAATCAGGACCCGGCGGTGATCGCCTATCTGCACCAGAAATACCATCTCGATCAGCCACTGCCGGTTCGCTACGCGCTCTGGGTCCAGGGGGTATTGCAGGGCGATCTCGGCGAGTCGATCCGAATTAAGCGGCCGGTTTTCGATCTTATCTGCGAAAAGTTGCCGGTGACCGGCGAGCTGGCGTTACTGGCACTGATCGTTGCACTGGCGATCGGCGTGCCAGCGGGGATCATCGCCGCAGTCAAGCACAACACGGCGGTCGACTATGCGGCATCGATGGCCGCCTTGTGGGGCCTGTCCATCCCGAATTTCTGGCTCGGCATCCTTCTGATCCTGTTGTTTTCGGTCGAATTGGGTCTGCTGCCCGCCTCCGGCTTTGTCGGTCCCGGCGACAGTCTCAAGCAGAATCTGCTGACATTGGTGATGCCGGCCTTCGTGCTGGGCAATGCGATCGCCGCGGTGATGATGCGGCACACCCGCAGCGCGATGCTGCAGGTGCTGAGTTCCGACTACGTCCGCACGGCCCGCGCCAAGGGGCTCGGCGAGCTGCGGGTGATCCTGCACCACGCGTTGCGGAACGCGCTTGTGCCGGTAGTGACCCTGGGCGCGCTCGAATTCGGCCAGCTATTGTCGGGTGCGGTATTGACCGAGCAGGTGTTCACGATCCCCGGCTTCGGGAAACTGATCGTCGACGCCGTGTTCAACCGCGACTACGCGGTCGTCCAGGGCGTCGTCTTGTGCACGGCAATGGCATACATCGCACTGAACCTGTTCGCCGATATCGCCTATGTGCTGATCAACCCGCGGCTGCGCACATGACCGCCGGGACGTTCGACGCCGTCGCGATCGGGGAAGAGCGCGGGGAGCGGCCCTGGCGCCGGACGATGCGGCGACTTACGAAGCGGCGGGCCGCGCTGGTTGGGCTGGCCGTCGTCGCCTTCTTCATCGCTCTGTCGATCCTGGCTCCTATCGTCTCGCCCTACGATCCGTTGGCGACGAATTGGGCGATGGTGCGCAAGCCGCCATCGATGCTGCACCTGTTTGGTACCGACGAGATCGGGCACGACATCCTCGCGCGCATCATCTGGGGCAGCCGAGCCTCGCTGATGGCCGGCATCATATCCGTCTCGCTGGCGCTCGCGATCGGCGTGCCGATCGGTCTCCTGACCGGCTATGTCGGCGGGATCGTCGACGCCACGGTGATGCGCCTGATCGATGCGATGCTGGCGATCCCGTTTCTGATCTTGGCGATCGCGCTTGCTGCCTTTCTCGGCCCCACCCTGACCAACGCGATGATCGCGATCGGCGTGTCGCAGATGCCGATATTCGTGCGCCTAACCCGCGGGCAAGTGCTTTCGGTGAAGCACGAGGAATACGTCGAGGCGGCTTACGCGGTCGGCAACCCGGCCCGGCGCATCGTGTTGCGCCACATTCTGCCCAATATCATCCCGCCGCTGCTCGTCCAGGCGACGCTGGCGACCGCCGCCGCGATCATCGCCGAAGCCAGCCTGTCGTTCCTCGGCCTCGGCCAGCAGCCGCCTGATCCCAGTTGGGGCAGCATGCTCAACTCCGCCAAGAACTTCATGTCGCAGGCGCCGTGGATGGCGATCTGGCCCGGGCTGGCGATCTCCAGCCTGGTTATGTCCCTGAACCTGTTCGGCGACGGCCTGCGCGACGCTCTCGATCCCCGAGGCGATTCCTAGCGATCGGCGATCGAGCGCTTCTCCCCAATGGCTAGTCGCGCCGATGATCGATCTGGCGCGGTGGTTCACCAGCCTTGGCACGGAAATTGAACCAGTACCGATCGGGGAGGAGCGTCGCCAGGTGACTCAGGAGCGTCAGCTTCATGGCCTCGATCCCGGTCGATGCGGTACCGATATCCCGATCCCGCGCATCGCGTTCGCCGCGTGGCCTCGCTTTGCCCAAGCGGCTGGTGCCGGTCGCCTTGCTGCTGCCGTCGCTGCTGTTTCTGGCGGTGTTCTTTGCGCTACCGGCGCTCGGGCTGATCTGCTACAGCGTCTTGACCCAGGCGACTGATGGGACCGTCGGACTGCCGCTGACGGCCGAGCACTACTGGCACTTTTTCACGACGCCGCTGTATGCGCGGGTGTTGCTGACGACACTGGAAATCAGCCTGATTGCCACCGCGATCGCCATCGTGCTCGGCTATCCGGTCGCGCTCGTCATGGTCCGCAGTTCGCCACTGATCCGGCAAGCGATCACGATCATCGTCATCGCACCGTTGATCGTTAGCGTCGTCGTCCGGACCTATGGCTGGCAATTGATCCTTGGCAATGGGCCGACCGGCATCTTGAACTGGCTATTGCTTAAATCCGGCATCACCAGATCGCCAGTGGCACTGCTCTATTCCGAAACGGCCGTGATCATCGGCTCGCTGCACGTCTTTTTTCCGATGATGGTATTGCCGCTTGCTTCGGCGCTCGGGAAGATCGATCCGCGGCTGGAGGATGCCGCGCGGACGCTCGGCGCGACCTCGTGGCGCACTTTCCGGCGGATCATATTGCCGTTGAGCCTGCCCGGGCTGACGGTCGGCTGCACGTTGGTCTTTTCGCTGACGGCCGGGTCTTTTGTCACGCCTGCCATTCTTGGCGGCAGCTCCGGTCAAATGCTGGGCGTGCTGGTCGAGCAGCAGATCCTCATCGTCTACAACTGGCCTTTCGGCGCGGCCTGCGCCACTGTGCTCGTGGCGATCGTACTGGGCGCCAATCTCGTCTCGGTGCGCATCCTCGAGCGGCATCGGAGGATCGCGCGATGAGCGGCCGCCTGCAAGGGCCGGCGGCTTGGCTGCTGGTACCGGTCACGCTCGCGATGATGCTGTTCATTCTCGCGCCGTTGCTGGTGACGGTCGCCACCTCGATCACCAACACCCAGTACATCATCTTCCCGCCGCGCGGCTTCACGCTGCAATGGTACTGCAAGGCCTTGCAGGACGAGGATTTCCTGGCGGCGATGTGGTTCAGCACGGTGCTTGCGCTCGCCGCTACGGTGGGCGCGCTGCTGCTCGGCGTGCCGGCGGCCTTTGCACTGGTCCGCTGCGATTTCGCGGGGCGCGGCGCGGTCTCGTCGATGCTGCTGTCGCCGCTGGTCTTTCCGGTTCTGATCACCGGCGTCGCGCTGCTGCAGCTGTTTGCCATGCTGCGCTTCGACAACACGCCACTGAACATGTTGATCGGCCATGTTCTGGTCACCGCGCCTTATGTGGTGCGCACGACCGCGGCAAGCCTATCCCTCGCCGATATAACGCTGGAGGATGCCGCCCGGACGCTGGGGGCGGACAGCTGGCGCGTGTTCCGCCGCATCACCGTGCCGCAGATCGCACCCGGACTGGCCGCAGGCGCGCTCTTTGCGTTCATGATCTCGTTCGACAATTTTCCGATTTCGCTGTGGCTCGCCGACGCACAGCACAACCCCGTGCCGCTGCTGATCTTCCAGATGATCGCCAGCGTGTTCGAGCCGTCGGTCGCGGCGATTTCGACCCTGATGATCCTCTTCGCGATGGCTATCGTGATGATCCTGGAGCGGGTCGGCGGGTTGCGCCGCGCAATGGCGATGTGACGCCTCCTTTCAGCAGCAGGAGCAGCAACAATGAATGGAACTATCGACCGCCGCGCGGTCCTCGGCGGCGCGGCTGTGCTGGCGGCGCCGTTCGTCATCGGCCGCCGCGCCGATGCCGAGGAGCGCTCGATCACGGTCGGAATCTACACGGCGCAGCAGGGTGAGTATGTGCGCAAGCAGATCATCCCGCCGTTCGAGGTCGACTACAAATGCAAGGTCTATACGACGCAAGGCGTGACCTTGGAGCAGATCGCGCTGATGCGCGCGACCCGAAACAATCCGAAATACAGCGTCATGTTCATCGACGACGTCGGCGTCGATCTCGCCAAGAAGGAAGGGCTGATCGAGCGATTGCCGGTCGACCAGATCCCGAACATGACGCGGCTGCTCAAACGCTTTGTATTCAACGACGGTTACGGCGCGGCATTTGCGATGTCGTCGGTCGGGCTCGTCTACAATTCGGAAACCGGCAAGCCACTGGTCACCTACGGCGAGTTGTGGGAGCCGCGATTCCGCAAGCGCTTCCTGATGACCTCGCCAAAATCGACCCAGAGCCTCTATCTGCTGATCGCGGCGGTGTCGGTCGAAACCGGCAAGCCCTATGCCGAGACGCAATACCTGATCGAGAAGTCGTGGGACAAGATGGAGGCGCTGAAGCCCAACGTCCTCAGCACTTTCGACAATGCGGCGACAGTCATGCAGGTGGCGCAGGGGCAGGCCGACATCGCCGGGCTGTCGTTCTCGAAGAGCGTCTACCCCTACACCGTCAAGGGGGCGCCGATCGACATGTGCTTTCCGCGCGAAGGCACCTTTGCCGGCATCAACTGTCTGGCCTTGGTCAAGGGCGCGCCGGACCGGGAGCTCGGCATCGCTTTCATCAACCGCATGCTCGACCCGGCGGTACAGCAGGGGCTGGCCGAGGCGACGCTCGCCGCGCCGACGATCTCCGGCCTGGAGTTCAAACCGGAAGTCGCCAAATACATGGCCTATCCCGAGGCCAAGATGGACGAGATGGGCATCTTCAGCCCCGATTGGAGTTTCATCAATCCGATCCGCCCGAGCCTCCTGGAAAAGTACAATCAGGTCTTCGGCGCATGACGCAGGCGCCGACGCCCGCCGCTTCGGTTCACCTGAAGGAGTTGACCAAGCTGTTCGGCGCGACGCGCGCCGTCGACCGCGTGTCGCTGACGATCGAGCCGGGCAGCATGGTGGCGCTGCTCGGTCCTTCGGGCTGTGGCAAGACGACGACCTTGCGCATGATCGCCGGGCTGGCCGAGCCGAGTGCCGGCGAGATCTTTCTCGACGAGCGGCCGATCACGCGGGTTCCTGTGCATCGCCGCAATATCGGGATGCTGTTCCAGAATTACGCGCTGTTCCCGCACATGACTGTCGCGGAAAACATCGCGTTCGGACTGGAGACGCGCGGCATCAAGCGCGCCGCCGCTGTCGAGCGGGTCGCCGAGGCGTTGCAGCTGGTGCAGCTGCCCGAATATGGCGACCGCATCCCTGCGCAGCTGTCCGGCGGCCAGCAGCAGCGCGTCGGGTTGGCCCGGGCCCTGGTCGTCGAACCGGCGCTTTTGCTGCTCGACGAGCCGCTCGGCGCACTCGACAAGGCGTTGCGGCAGAGCATGCAGGTCGAATTGCGGGCGCTGCAGCGGCGGCTCGGCGTCACGACCGTCATGGTGACGCACGACCAGGACGAGGCGCTGACCATGGCGGACCGCATCGTCATCATGCGCGACGGGCGCATCGAGCAGGTCGGCGCGCCGGCCGAGGTGTATCAACGGCCGGTATCGCGCTTTGTCGCGGGCTTTCTCGGCGCCTCCAACTTCCTGCGCGGCCGAGTGGTCGAGCGCTCTAACGGCACC
>Ga0210400_10002233_pt1 | contig 18219 bp, 14 predicted proteins | sample IncBWH26MmetaG_FD_155456 | JGI IMG/M metagenome (GOLD analysis project Ga0210400, IMG submission 155456) | Forest soil microbial communities from Barre Woods Harvard Forest LTER site, Petersham, Massachusetts, United States - Inc-BW-H-26-M | ecosystem: Environmental > Terrestrial > Soil >...
TGTCCTCGTCGACCACGTCCACGACCGCCCCTCCGCCGACCAACGCCAAGACCAATGCGGGAAACAACGGTCATGCCTTGGCCCCACGGGTGAACGTCGTTGGTCGTCATTCCAACACCGGGTTGCTGATCGCGGTGGCCGTCGTCGCCGGATTGGTCGTCATGGCCGGACTGGTGTTCGGGTGGATCATGATGGGCAAGCGGAGGCGCCGGAAGCGACGCCGGGACGGCGATAACCCCATCGACCGTGTGGTGGGCGCCTGGCACGAGACGCTCGACACCCTGACTGAGGCGGACCTGTCCGATCTGGCCGCCATGACCAGCGACGAAGTGGGACGGTCGGTGCGTCAACACTTCGGCGAGCCGGTGGCCGCCCACGCCACCAGGGTGGGGGCGGCGGCCAACGTCGCCCTCTTCTCTTCGGGGTCGTCGATCGACACGGCGGTGGCCGATGACACGTGGAGCGAACACGATGCCCTGCGGCGGTCCATGCACGAAGCCCTCCGGCTCAGGTCTCGGATTCGGATGGCACTGCGAACAGCACCGAGGCGCCGGCGGCCCTAGTTCCGGTTGGCCTGTTCCCCAACCGCTAGCGCCGCTTCTGCTTCCGTTTGCTCTTTCGTGAGCGGTCGTCGTCCCGGATGTCGTGTTGGGCCCCGTCGGCACCGTCGTTCGCGTCGGTGTCTCGGGCATCGTGGGCGCTGCTGGCGGTGATGTCCCGCACGGCACCCCGGGCCGTCGGGGGGCCGGTCCAATGCTCCTCGTCCCGAGCTGTGTGCGCGGTCGATTTCGAGCTCGTTCGCAGCGGGACTGGCGGTGCTTCGGTGCGCTTCACCACCGGGGTGGGCCGGGTCCGACGCTCGTTGGAATCGTCGTCCAGATCCAAGGAGAACGACTGGGACAAAAAGCGCGGGCGCGCCCAGGTGGCCGGGGTCTGGCCCGTACCTGTTCCGATGGGAGGAGTTGGGGGGCGAATAGTGATGGCGGCCCGCTCTTCGCCCTCGTCGAACAGGTGATCGAACCGGGGGGTTGGGGCAAGCCTGGATGCGGGTACTTCGGCCGGCTCGTCTCGAGCTGCGGGTACTTCGGCCGGCTCGTGGGGACGCGTTCTCGGATTGCTGGGCTCCGGCTGCGGCTCCGGCTTGATGGGCTCGATGGGGGTCGTCTCGATCCGGATGGGCTCGATGGGAGCCGGCTCGATCCGGATGGGCTCGATGGGAGCCGGCTCGATCCTGATGGGCTCGATGGGAGTTTTCTCGATCCAGACGGGGCCGGTCTCGGCGGCGGCCGGCTCAGATTGCATGACGCGGGGTTCGGGCTCGGACTGGCGTTCTGGCTCCGGGTCGGGCGCCGGGTCGGGCTCGGCTTCGAGTACTGCCTCCTCTACTTCGATGACTGCCTTCGCTTCGGATGCAGTCGGCATCGGCTCTTCGCTGAACACCGGATCCGCTTGGATAGGAACCGGGTCCGGAGCGAGCGGGAAGACGACCTCGATTCGTTCCGATTCAGGTACGACCGGTGGCGGGGGCGGTGGCGGGTAAGCACCGGGCGGCGGCGGGGCCGCGGGTCGGGGTGCAGGCCGAATGGGCACCGGAGGGGCCGGTGCGGGGCGGCCCTGAGGAGCGAGGACCCGGCGCTCCTGGCGCGGCACCTCGACTCGTCCGGGGCCCGATCGCATGAAGACGGTCTCCGACGCTGGGTCCGGTTCATGCAGGCTTTCGGGCGGCTCGACCGGATCGAGAGACGCGGCCCGGGCCGGCACGGGCCGGTTCGCGCCCGGGCCTGGCGGTACGGCAGGTGCAGAGGGGGCGGTCGGCGCGTCGGATTGGGTTCCCGGTACAGCCGTTTCAGTGGAGGCGGCGGGCGCATCGGGTCGGGCTGCCGGTTCGGAGAAGGGGGCCAGCGCATCGGGTCGGGCTGCCGGTTCGGTCAGGATCAGCGGCGGAGCGGGTCGTTCGGCCTCCACGCCCTCGGATTCCGGCCAGGGCGCGTCGACCCCCCGGACTTGGAATCGACCTGGTCGAGTAGGCGCTCGTTGCTCGACGGCGACCGTTTCCTCGATGGCGTACGCGGTGTCCGGCCAGTTGGTGGCGGCTTCGATCGACCGCAACTCGTCGGCCAGTTCCAAGGCCGAGGCCGGGCGATCGTAGGGATTCTTCGACATGGAGCTGACCAACAGGTCGGACAGCGCCACAGGAACGCCCTCGGCCACGAGTGGTTGTACGGGGTCCCGGAGGATCCGAAGGATGACCGAAGCCGGTCCCTCGTCCTCGAAGGAGCGGAAGGCGGCCTTGCCGGCGATGAGCTGATAGAGCGTCGACGCCAGCCCGTAGACGTCGGTGGCGGCCGAGAGGTCCCGTCCCTCCAGCAACTCGGGGGCGGCGTGGATGGTCGTGAACCCGAACACACCGGCGGTGGCCTGCGACGTGGATTGGAGGCGGGCCACCCCGAAGTCGGCCAGTGCCGGCTCCCCGTATTGGGTGATCAGCACGTTCTCCGGCTTGACGTCCCGGTGCAGCATTCCCGCCCGGTGCGCTGTCTCCAGCGCACCGGCGATCTTCACCGCGATGGCCACCGAATCCCAGGGCGCCATCGGCCCCTGGTCCCGTATCCGTTCCCAGACGGAACCGTGACACAGTTCAAGGACGAGGACCGGGCGATCGTCCGCGGTGGCCAGCGTCCGGTAGAGGGTCACGATGTGGGGATGGGCGCTCAGCGTCCCAAGGGCAAAGGTCTCCCGCTGAAAGGAACCGATGGCGTGCTCCGACACGTCGTGCACGTTCAGGATCTTCAGGGCCACGGACCGGTTGGCCTCGATCTCGCGTGCCGAGAAGACGGTGGAGAACCCTCCGGCCCCGATCCTCACAACGTCGGTGAAGCCGGGGAATGACTCGTCTTCCCTTTGCCGGGACCGTCGTCTCAATGCCACGTCAGCTCCACTAGAACGTTTGCCGCGCCGTAAATGTTACCTGCCGTTCACCCGGCATAGTCTCCATGGCCGTTCGACAGACCACCCAGCGTGCGCACGGGCCGACCGATAGATCGCCACGCCCGCCTCTGACAGGCCCTACGACCGCAGGTACGCCGTGTACGCGCCCCCGACCACCGCACAGTTGGAGGTCGACGGGCACGACACTCCGGAAACGGCCAGGGGCATGGTGACGATCGTCGGGCGCTGCCAAGGCGTCTGGCTGGCGCCGGTGAGCACGGTCACCCCGGCTTGCGTCGACGCCGCCGGGGTACTCCCGACCGCGACGCAGGAGCCGATCGACGGACACGAGACGGCGAACAGGGTGGCCACGGAGGAGGGGACCGGTTCCGAGGTCCACGAAGCACCCCCATTTCCGGTGGTGAGGATCAGGCCATGACCGGTCCGCGTCTGGCCCTGGGCAACGGCGGATGTTCCGACGGCCACACAACTGGCACCGGCCACGGCCGGCGAGCCCGTCCCACGCTGCGTGTGGGTGGTGGTGCTCGAAGCCGATCCGTCCTGCATGCATGCGATGCCATTGAGATAGCCGGTCCCAGCCGGAACGGGCAATGCCGTCCACGTGGTGCCGCCGTTTGACGTGGCCGCTACCACGCCGCTCACGTGCAGCGGGTCGGCGCTCGTGTACCCGGTTGCCCAGCAGTGGCGATTGTCGGAGCACGAGAGGGCGCTGGCCCCGTTCACCCCGGGTGGAAGGCTTCCGATATTTGTCCATGCCGGGTGCCCGGGCGACGAGGCAAAGACGGCTCCGCCGGCAGCCACGGTGCCGATGGCCAAGCAGCGCCGGTCGGCCCGACAGGACACCGTGGTCATGTCGAACACGCCGACCAGAGCGGGACTGGCAGTCCAGGTGGCGCCGCCGTTGGTGGTGACGAGTACGGCACTGCCGCCGAGCCGTGTCTGGTCGGACTGGCCCACCGTGACGCAGTAGTGCTGATCGGCGCACGAGACGTTGCCGAGGGCGCCGGTCCCGGATGGGACCGCCTGTGGAGCCCAGCTCCGTCCGCCGTTCGTCGTGGCGATGATGGCGGCCGGGCTCTCGGTCGCACCCGGACCGACCGCCTCGCCCACGGCCCAGCAATGGTCCGCATCGGCGCAGCTGGTGCTCTTCATCTGATCGACCCGGGCCGGTACCGCTACCGCGGAGAAAGTTCCGGTCCACGGCGAGCTTGACGTTGCCGCCCCGGCGGTCAGGCCTGTGGTCAGGATGGAGGCCAGCACCGAACCACCGATGGTGACCATGACCAGAACCGCGGTGGCCGCGGCCGCGCCCCGAGCGGGACGCCGACGTGACACCGGATCAGCGGACTTTGATCACCGTCGTCTTGGCCACCTTGTCGTGCCATCCTTCGCGCTTTTTGTCCCACAGGGGCGAGAGGGCAACGACGATCGTGTACAGCCCGCTGATTTGAGCGAGGACTGGTATCCAGCCGATCAGGATGCCCGGGTACAGGATGAAGATGCGGATACCGGCCCGCTGCGGGTCGATGCGCCCACCCGTGCTCTCGTCCCGCACCGTTATCCCGAGGGCCATCATGCCCACGGTCTGTCCCTTCTCACTGCCGTTGAGCAGCGCGAAGTAGCCCATTTCGATGACAAAGGTGACGAGGCCGGCGATCACGTGCCGTCCATCCAGATTGGTGCTGAAGAACCCGTTCGACCCGTTGCGGCGGGGAACGATGCCGTATCTGATGAAGCCGCTGACGACGGCCAAGATGACGAGATCGATGAGGATGGCCACCAGACGCTGCCACCACTCGGCCAGTGGACGGCCCTGGACGTCCACCGGACCGGACACGTAGCCGTAGGGTGCCGCTCCTCCCGGAGGTTGACCGTAGGGCGGGGGAACGTAGCTGGGCTGTCCCCCGTACGTCGGCGGGGGTGCGGCCGGGGGTGGCCGCTGACCGTAGGCCGGGGGCGGGGCCGGAGCGGAGGACGGCGGTGCAGCAGGTGGGGCTGACGGAGGTGCGGCCGGTGTTGCTGCTGGAGGTGACGGCGGCGGTGCGGGACGCGCTGCCGGGGGTGCCGGTGGTGGCGCTGCCGGTGAAGGTGGCGCCGGTGGAGGTGGTGCCGCGCCCGGCGTTGGCTCTTCGCCCGGCGTAGGGGGTGTCGGATCGCTCATTGGCGTTGCCCCGCTCTTTCTGTCGATCGGCACGAGGACTCGTGGGGCCGACCCCTGGCCTGCTCCACCCGCGATCTTGACACGTCAAGTGAGAATTTTGGTGAATTTCGCCGTATCGATCGGGAGACCCGTCTACCGTTACCCGGCGGTGAAACAACTCTCGGCGACACAACGCGCCCGGTACACGGGCGACCCCTCGCCGTGAACATCCTCGATGTGCTGTTGCTCGTCGTCGTCGCCGTCGCCGCCATTGAGGGCCTTCGCCTCGGGGCAGTGCTGCTGACCCTCTCGTTCGTCGGATTCTGGCTGGGTATGTACCTTGGCGCCATCCTGGCCTCCCAGACCGTGCACTGGGTGCACACCCAACCCTCCCGCACGGCGGTGGCCCTGATCACCATGGTCGGGAGTGCCGTCGTGCTCGGAACAGCAGGACGCATCCTGGGCGGCCGATCGTTCCAGGCAGTCCATCGGGGGCGGCTCGGCTCGGTGGATTCGGTCCTGGGCGTGGTCGTGGCGGTGGTGGCCTCCCTCCTCGCCGTGTGGCTGGTCGCGAGCACCCTGGTCAATAGCTCGTATCCCAGCCTCAACTCGGTGATCGCCAATTCCACCATCATCCGTTCCCTGGACGGCGTGCTCCCCGCCCCCCCTTCGGTGTTCTCCCGGGTCCAGGCCTTTCTCTCCCAAGAGGGATTCCCGCCCGTCTTCGCTCAGCTGGCGCCGGCCTCCGCCGGCCCCGTGGCGTTGCCTGACAATGCCGTCTTGCGCGCCGCGGCGGAGGCCGCCGGTCCCTCGACGGTCAAAATTGTAGGGGAGGGCTGTGGACAGATACAGGAAGGCTCGGGCTTCGTGGCTGCGCCCGGGCTGGTGGTGACCAACGCCCACGTGGTGGCTGGGGTCGCTCACCCCACCGTCGAGGACGGCGCCGGGACCCACGACACCACCGTCGTCTACTTCGATCCGTCGTTCGACCTCGCCGTGTTGCGCACGAACGTGACCGAGCCGGCGTTGACCCTCGATCCGCAGACCGTGCCCCGTTCCACTCAAGGCGCCGTGCTCGGCTATCCGGAGGGCGGCCCCTTCACGGACGTTGCCGCAGGCGTGATGGCCGAGTTCCAGGCCCAGGGTCGGGACATCTACGGCCAGGGCCTGACCGTTCGGGACGTTTACGAGATCCAGGCCGTTGTCCGCCCCGGGAACTCGGGAGGACCATTGGTACTGCCCAACGGAGAGGTGATCGGCGTGGTGTTCTCGAGGTCCACCACCAACGGCACCATCGGGTACGCCCTGACCTCACCAGGGGTGATGTCCAGGGTGCATCAGGCGGAATCGGTCACCAGCGCGGTGGGCACCGGGGGCTGCACCAACGGTTGAGCCCATGAACGGCCCCTTGGTGGGCCCGGTGGCGACCGTGGGCCACCGCCGCAGTTGACACCGCAGTTGGTGCCGCGGCAGCCAGGTCGAACGACGGGCGCGGCCTCCTCGGGCTAAACATGTGCCCGTGACGCTCCCGATCGAGGACTACGGCATCATCGGCGACTTGCACACCGCAGGGGTGGTCGGCCGCGATGGTTCCATCGACTGGCTCTGCCTGCCCCGCTTCGATTCGGCGGCGTGCTTCTCCAACCTCTTGGGAAGCGAGGAGCATGGACAATGGAAGATCGCGCCCAAGGGAGCCCATCGGGCCAACCATCGGCGCTACCGGGGCGACTCGCTCGTCCTGGAGTCGGAGTTCGTCACGCCGGAGGGAACGGTTCGGGTGGTCGACTGCATGCCCATCCGACAGGAACACCCCGAGGTGGTCCGCCTGGTCGAGGGGGTCCGGGGCCGGGTATCGATGAGGATGGACCTGACCATCCGATTCGGGTACGGCCAGATCGTCCCCTGGGTCCGCCGCCTCGACGGCACCCTCGTCGCCATCGCCGGGCCCGACGGGCTCTCGTTGTGGACACCGGTGCACACCCGCGGCGAGGACTTCTCCACCGTGGCCGAATTCACCGTGTCCGAGGGACAGCAGATCCCGTTCACGCTGGCGTGGTTCCCGGCCAGCGAGGAGCCTCCTCGCCCGGTCGACGCCCTCTACGCCATCGAGGACACCGAGACCTGGTGGCACGACTGGGTGTCCCAGTGCACCTACACCGGTCGTGACCGGGAGGCCGTGGTGCGGTCGCTCATCACGCTGAAGGCGCTGACCTACGAACCCACCGGGGGCATCGTCGCCGCCGCCACTACGTCGCTTCCCGAAGCCTTGGGCGGCTCGCGCAACTGGGACTACCGGTTCTGCTGGCTCCGGGACGCCACCCTCACCCTCGAGTCCCTGATGCGGGGCGGGTTCTACGAGGAAGCCATGGCCTGGCGCGACTGGCTGCTGCGGACCGTGGCCGGTGATCCCTCGCAGTTGCAGATCATGTACGGCGCCGGCGGCGAGCGTCGCCTCGACGAGTGGGAGGTCGATTGGCTGCCCGGGTACGAGGGCTCCGGCCCGGTCCGCATCGGTAACGCGGCGTCGGGCCAGTTCCAGCTGGATGTCTACGGCGAAGTGATGTCGGCCCTCTACGAGGCCACGCTGGCCGGGGACCGCTTCCGCGACCCGGCCTGGGACCTCCAGTGCGCCCTGATGGACTTCTTGGAGACGGGTTGGCGCAAGCCCGACGATGGCATCTGGGAGGTTCGGGGTCCCCAGCGTCACTTCACCCACTCCAAGGTCATGGCCTGGGTGGCGGTGGACCGGGCCATTAAGACGGTGGAGAACTGTCGGTCCGAGGGTCCGGTCGACAGGTGGCGTGCCCTCCGCCAGGAGATCCACACCCAGGTCACCACGCAGGGCTTCAACGCCTCCAAGGGCTCGTTCACCCAGTACTACGGCTCCGACGCGCTCGACGCCAGCTTGTTGATGATCCCGTTGGTGGGCTTCCTGCCGGCCACCGACCCCCGCGTCAAGGGGACCATCGAGGCCGTGGAGCGCGAGCTGCTCGATGGTGGGTTCGTCCTGCGATACCAGGCAGCAACCGCCGGCGATGTCGACGGGCTGTCTGGCCGAGAGGGTGCCTTCCTGGCCTGTTCGTTCTGGTTTGCCGACTGCCTCTCGATGATCGGGCGAAATGAGGATGCCCGAACCCTCTTCGATCGCCTGCTCGAGTTGCGTAACGACCTGGGTCTGCTGTCCGAGGAGTACGACCCGGTGGCCGGGCGGCTGGTGGGCAACTTCCCCCAGGCCTTCTCCCACGTCTCTCTGGTCAATACGGCGTCGAAGCTGAACGGGGAATCCAAGCCGTCCATGGACCCGGCAATGCTGACCCAGACGCGTCGGGGCATGGGGCGCTCCCGGACCGGGTCGGGACGCCTGCATCGCTTGGGCCAGACATCGCATCACAAGGCGCGGCGCGGTGCGGCCGGCACGCCGTCCCTCCCTTCCGATAAGGCAGCTAGCAAGGATCCGTCCAGCGGAGCACGGGGAGCGACAGGTACGTCCGCGGCAAACGACGCCGGGATCGGCTAATCCGAGCCCGGCTGCAGTCCGCCCTCCCGCCATCCGCCCAGTCCGCCCAGTCCGCCCTCCCGCCGTCCGCCCGACCGCAGTCCCCTTCACAACAGTCCGCACGACGTAATCCGCTCGACCACAGTCCCCTTCACAACAGTCCGCACGACGTAATCCGCACGACGACAGTCCGTCCGACGACAGTCCGTTCGACATAATCGGCCCGCACAGAGGAGAAGGCACATGAAGGCACTCACGGTCGTACCCCTGACCAAGGATTCGGCCCGACTCGACGAGGTGGCCGAGCCCCCCGAGTCGGATGGACCAGTCCTGGTCCAGACACTGGCCGTGGGCATCTGCGGCACGGACATCGAGATCCTGTCCGGCGGCTACGGCTGGGCGCCGCCCGGGCGGGACCGGCTCATCTTGGGCCATGAGTCGATCGGGAAGGTGCTCGAGGCCCCCGACGGTTGTGGCGTGGCAAAAGACGATCTGGTGGTGGGCATCGTGCGACGGCCCGACCCGGTCCCCTGCGCCAACTGCGCCGTGGACGAATGGGACTTCTGCCGGAACGGCCTCTACACCGAACGGGGCATCAAGGAGCACGACGGCTACCTGTCGGAGCGTTACCGCATCCAACCCAAGTTCGTGGTCAAAGTGGATCCCGACCTCGGGTTGCTCGGCGTGCTGTTGGAGCCGACCAGCGTGGTAGCCAAGGCCTGGGAAGAGGTCGACCGCATCGGTGGTCGTGCCCATTGGGACCCCAAGACCGCCGTGATCACCGGCGCCGGTCCTATCGGGCTGTTGGCTGCCTTGCTCGGCGTGCAGAGGGGTATCGACGTGCACGTGATCGACCGCATGACCTCGGGGTTGAAGCCCGACCTGGTGGCGGCCATCGGTGCGACCTACCACACCGGGTCGATCGCTGATGCGGTGGAGGGGGGCCCGGACGTGGTCATGGAGTGCACCGGCGTGGACAGCCTGGTGCTCGATGCCATGCAGCACGTGGGCATCGGCGGTGTGGTCTGCCTGACCGGTGTGTCGTCAGGCGGCCACTCCATCTCCATCGACGGAGGCACCCTCAACCGGAACATGGTGCTCGAGAACGAGGCCATCGTGGGCTCGGTCAATGCCAACCGCCGCCACTACGAGGCCGCGGCCGAGGCGCTGGCCAAAGCGGACGACAAGTGGCTGGCTCGGCTGGTCAGCCGGCGCGTGCCCCTCGACTCCTGGCAAGACGCGCTGGATCGCAAGCCCGACGACGTCAAGGTGGTGATCGAGGTCACCCCCTCGTGAGCGGTTCCCATCCCCACCTACAGGACCACGCCCACGGCGCCGATGCCGCGCCGGTGGGCGATGGCGAGGTGGGGACCCGCATCGCCCCCGGGGTCATCGAGCTCGACACGTTGTTGGGCGGATGGGAGCGCGTGACAGCGGGCTATCTCATCGAGGGCTCGGCCCCAGTGTTGGTGGAGACGGGCAGCCAGAGCTCGGTGCCCGTGCTCCTGGCCCAGTTGGAGCGGCTGGGCCTGGGGGCCGAAGACCTGGCCGGGGTGGTGGTCACCCACATCCACCTCGACCACGCCGGCGGGGTGGGCGATGTGGCCCGCGCCTTCCCCAAGGCCACCGTGTACGTGCACGAGAAGGGTGCCCGTCATCTGGTCGATCCGACCAAGCTGGTGGATTCAGCCTCCCGGGTCTACGGACCCCTCCTCGATTCGCTCTATGGGCGGCTCGATCCCACCCCGCAGGAGCGGATCCATGTGCTCGAGGACGGCGAGGCCATCCCGGTGGGACCGGACCGTTCGCTGATCGCGGTCGACTCACCCGGGCATGCCAAGCACCATGTCGCCCTCCACGACTCGGCCAGCGGCATCCTGTTCGCCGGCGATGCCGTGGGCGTGCGGCTGCCCGACGTGGGCGTGCTGCGCCCAGCGACGCCACCGCCGGACTTCGACCTCGATCTGGCCCTGCACTCCCTGGACCGATTCGCCGAACGGCAGCCGTCGGGGATCGCGTTGGCCCATTACGGGCTGCTGGGCGACCCCCAGGAGCTCCTGGAAGAGGCCAACGGCACCCTTCGCCGGTGGGCCGAGGTGGCCGAGACCGCGTTCGGGCAGGGCGAGGACATCGCCGATGCTCTGTCTGCCGCCTTCGACCCGGCGATGATTGACGTCGCCCCCGAGCACCGCGAGAAGCACGAGGTGCTGAGCGGCGTGCATTCCAACGCCGCCGGTTTCCATCGCTGGCTCACCACCCGCCAGTCGCCTTCGAGCCAGTAGCGCCGAAGGGTCGAGCCAGTAGCGCCGAAGGCTCGAGCTAGTGGCGCCGAAGGGCCGGCGTCTCGGCGCTACCTATGGGGCGCTGGTGCCCGACGGCGTGTTGATGACCTCGTTCTTCAGACGGAGGTACTCCTCTTCGGTGATGTTGCCCTTGTCCTTGAGATCGGCCAGCTTGGCCAACTCATCAGCGCGGCCGGTGCCGGTCGTGCCCGCCGCCTGCTGGACATAGTGCTGGAAGGCCTCTTGCTGCTCCTTGGCCGCGTCGATCGAGTGGGCCCGCATCTTGTCGCCACGGGCAATGAAGTAGACGAGGATGCCGATGAGCGGAATGACCAGAACGAAGAGGATCCATACCGCCTTGACCCAGCCCTTCATGTCATGGCTCCGGAAGATGTCGATGAACACCGAGATCATCAGCCAGATCTCGATGAAGAACAGAAAGAACCACAAGAAGCCGTAAACCAGCTGCCCATCCCCGAATTCCGCGAACATCATGACTCCCGTTCCTCGTCGATAAATCCGGGCCTACTTTACGGTCACTTTGCCCCCCAGGTGTATTTCGCGTGGGGTCACGGGTAGAGGCCCCACGACGAAGGGGTCGCGGTGAGCCACGGGCACCGGGGCGCAGTACGGACGGGTCACGGTCACAAGTACGGCGCACGGAGGTTGGCAGCGAAGAGCTGATCGAAGGTCGCCACGTCAAGATCCGACATCGGACCGAACCAACTGGACCCGGCGTTCTTAAACCAGAATGTCTACTGAGCCGACCTACAAAGTCGGCGAGTTCGGCGGGGTCGCCTAGATCGGCCGCGACGATTCGGTGGCCGGCGGGAACTGAACACAGACGTTGGTGGAATTCATGCCGTTGATCCTGGAGCGGCAGGACGGGCGACGGCATCGAGTAGAGGCCCAAGCTCGAGGACGACCGCGTCGAATGGGGTCAGGTCGTGTCGTATCCGGGCCAGCACGATGGCCCCCTCAAGGGCGGCGATGACAACGATGGCGAGATTGTCAGACCGCTCGGGGGGCACGCCGAGCTCGACCAGACTCTCGGAAAGTGGTTCGAGCCAACCGTCGAATCCTCGCCGCAACACTTGGCGAAGCTGCTCGCTGGTGGCCGCTGTGTCCGCTGCGGCCGCAACCAGGGGGCACCCAACCGAGAACTGCTCGTTGGTGAGATCACGCCGCCAGCCGTCGACGACGGAAGCCAACAGAGCGCCCGGTGTTCTTGTCTTCAGCTCGCTGAGACTTCTTCGAATCCGACGCGCCGCCACGTCGCCCGCCCAGAGCAGGGCCTCGGAGACCAGTTCCTCTTTCCCGCCAGGGAAGTAGTGCTGTAGCGATCCTCGGGCGGCATCCGCGTCAGTCACGATCTCTCGCATACCGGTCCCCGACACGCCCTTGCGCCGAATGAGCTGTGCCGCACTACGCACCATCCGCTCCCGCGGCGGACGTTCGCGAACGTGAGACGCGCTGGCCTCCGTCACGAGAGCCCCCGCTCACAGCGGACCGACATTGGGCCTTGACTATGACACCTGTCATGATTCATACTTCTAGTATATGACGACTGTCATAGTGGATCAAACGCGAGGGGCACCTCACCGTTCCGTGAAAGAGGTGGCGGTTCTCGGGCCAACTGGGTCAGACCTCCAGGCTGTGCTGGCCATGGTGGCCCGCTGTTCGCGTAGCACCCTGTACCACCGGTTTCATGGCCCCACCGATGGTGTGGCCTACTACGACGCCCTGCTTAGGAATCGAACGGTCGACCCGACGCTTCTCGCGTGGCAGGGCTCAACCTGTGTGGGAGTGGCCAGTCTTGGTGTCGGTGCCACGGGCAACATCGATCTGGCTGTCCTGGTAGAGGACGCATGGCAGCGCCGAGGCATCGGAACCCAGCTGGTTGAATCGTTGCTTGACAGCGCCCGGGCCAGAGGTGTGGCCAGTGTGCACGCTGATGTGCTGGGCGACGACCCGTTCATTCTCCGAGCTCTGCGCCGGATAGGTCCACTCACGGTATCGATTGAGTTTGGAACCTATTCAATCGACATGGACATCCGCAGACAGCCGAGCCAGTCGTCAGAGAACAAGCTTCCTGTCGGGTTCGGAACTGCGACAGGGGGCTGCCAGCCGACGACTCGGCGACGCCCTCGCCGCCTACCTCGATCATCAACCACCCGCGCGGTCCACTTCGTAAGTGTCGTGTCCGGGGCGGTGTCGGAACACGAGAACACCGACACCGCTCCGGCAAGACACCGCCATCACGCAACCAACCTGGCTTTGGCTGCAGCCAGTGGCATCAGTCCTCGGTCAACACATCGGGCCGTCAGGTCCACATAGAAAGGAATACCAAGATGGAATCAAACAAATCCCAGGTGTCTGTCGTCCTCATCCACGGTGCGTGGGCCGATGGCTCGAGCTGGAGTGCCGTCATAGAGCAACTACAGGCTGAGGGCCACAAGGTCACCGCTCCGCAATTCCCGATGACGTCGTTGGCCGATGACGTCGCTCGGCTCCGCCAAGTGCTGGCCCTCCAGGATGGCCCGACTGTCCTCGTTGGGCACTCGTACGGTGGTCAGATCATGACGGCACTCGGTCCGGACGCCCCGAACGTCGTCGGTCTGGTCTACATCGCCGCCTTCGGGCTTGATGAAGGAGAGTCGCTCGGTGCACTCCTGTCGCAGGGTCCGGTGACGCCGGCACTGGTTCACCAGTTCGTCGACGAGAGGGGCTTCGTCTGGCTATCCGAGGACGACTTTGTGAACCATTTCGCGGCTGACGTAGATCCGGTGAAGGCGAGAGTCCTCTACGCCGTCCAACAGCCGTTGGCCGCCGCAGCATTCAATGAGGTAATGGGTGTTCCGGCCTGGAAGTCTCTGCCCTCGTGGTACATGGTTGCCGTTGACGATGAGGCCCTTCCACCCGACGCCGAGCGGCTGTTCGCCAAGCGCATGGGTGCAACCGTCGTCGAAGTCCCGTCGAGCCACCTCGCGATGGTCTCGCACCCGGGAGACGTGGCAAAGCTCGCTGATGCCGCGGCTGAAGCCAGCTCCCTCTAGTCTCGATCCACGAGGCTCAGCCGACGGCCGTTGAGTACGGCGAGTCAGGCGCGGACACGGCCGTGATGACCAACCGGGCTTTGGATATGCCCGAGCATCAAAGATCGAGACGCTTCCTATGAGACGTCAAAGTTTCCTGCGGCCCACCCAAAAGGGTCAGCCGCAATTTGGCGGAGGGAGTGGGATTCGAACCCACGGTGCCTTGCGACACAACGGTTTTCGAGACCGTCCGATTCGGCCACTCTCGCATCCCTCCGGACGAGAGGCTAGCCGCCCCGGCGAGCGCTGAAGAATTGGGTGAGTAGTGCCGATGCCTCTTCGGCCCTCACCCCGACGGTGATGGCCACCTCGTGGTTGAGGCGGGGATCGGCACACAGGTTGTAGAGCGATCCACAGGCGCCGGCCTTGAGGTCGGCGGCGCCGAACACCAGCCAGCCCACCCGGGCCGCGACCAGCGCCCCGGCGCACATGGTGCACGGTTCCAGGGTGACGACCAGGGTCACGGCATCCAGCCGCCGGGTGCCCAGGGCGGCGGCGGCATCGGCCACGACCAGCAACTCGGCATGAGCGGTGGGGTCGCCCCGCAGCTCGCGCTCGTTGTGCCTCGAGGCCACGATCTCGCCATCCACCAGGGCGACGGCACCCACCGGGACGTCATCGTGGGCCAAGGCCAGCTCCGCCTCGGCCAGTGCGGCCCCCATGGCCGCGTGGTTGGCCGCCGAGCTCCCGGGCGCGGGCGGTCCCCCTGCTCCGGTCCCTGCCCCGATTGGCGCGTCGATACCCATGTGGCGGAGGAGATGGGATTTGAACCCATGGTGAGTTTCCCCACACACGATTTCCAATCGTGCCGATTCGGCCGCTCTCGCACTCCTCCGAGCCGGTAGCGCCCCAAAGGGCGCGTGCAGCCCCGACAGGCTAGTCGCCGTCCCGAAGCCCGAGCTCCGACGAGGGCCACTATCCTGTCCCTCGCCCCGGCGTTTCGTGCGGTGGCTGGGTCCTGCGCAACGGGCTCCTGTGAATCGAGTCAGGGTCGGAAGGCAGCAGCTCTCAGCAGGTCAGTTTGTGTGCCGCAGCCAACCTGGCCATCGCACCGAACGCCGGGGCCGATCGCGCCCGGCGGCTTGTAGGCTCACGAGACAGTGTCCGACGTACCCCCCGAACCCTCCCCAGACCCTGCCGCCAGCAGCGCAGCCGGGGACGACGCCCCATACCAGTCTCTTTACCGGCGATACCGTCCCGCCCGGTTCGAGGAGGTCCGGGGCCAGGATCACGTGGTCCTCGCCCTCCGCAACGCCGTTCGTGATGACCGGGTGGCGCACGCCTACCTGTTCAGCGGGCCACGCGGGACGGGCAAGACCTCGACCGCCCGCATTCTGGCCAAGGCGTTGAACTGCACCAACCTCACCGACGGCGAACCCTGCGGGGTGTGTTCCTCATGCGTCGAGATCGCCAAGGGCACCTCGCTCGACGTCCACGAGCTCGACGCCGCCTCCAACAACGGGGTGGAGGCCATGCGCGACCTGGTCTCCCGGGCCGCGCTGGGGACTCCGGGGCGACAGAAGGTCTACATCGTCGACGAGGTCCACATGCTGTCCACCGCGGCCTCCAACGCGCTGCTGAAGACGTTGGAGGAGCCCCCCGCCCACGTGGTGTTCGTGCTGGCCACCACCGACCCGCAGAAAGTACTGCCCACCATCCGCAGTCGTACCCAGCACTTCGAGTTCCGGCTGCTCGACGCTGACACCCTCGGTGCCCTGCTCACCCAGGTTCGAAACGATGCGCAGCTCGACGTGACCGACGAGGGGCTGGATGTCGCCCTCCGCCGGGGCAAGGGGTCGGCCCGCGACGCCCTATCAGTGCTCGACCAGGTGGCCGCGTCGGACTCCATGGACGACGATCTTCCCGCGCTGAGCGAGATCGCCGAGGCGCTGGCCGAACGGGACACGTCACGGGCCCTGGTGGCCGTGGCCCACCTGACCTCGGCGGGCTGGAGCCCCCAACAGCTGGCCGGCGACCTCGTCGAGCACCTGCGCCAGGCCTTCTTGACCATGGTCGCCCCCGAGCTGGTGTCGGTGGGTGACACCGAACGGGCCGAGATCACCGCCTTGGGCGAAGGCCTGGGCCTGGCCGCCGTGGTGCGGGGGATGGAGGTGCTGGGGCTGGCCCAGGTGGCCATGCGGGAAGCGCCGGATCCCCGGGTCAACCTGGAGGTCGCCCTCGTCCGGTTGGCCCATCCCGACGTGGACGTATCCCCCGAGGCGCTGGTGGCTCGCATCGAGCGACTGGAGCGAGGGGGCAGCACTCCCTTGCCGTCGGGCAGCGATGCCGTCACCGCCCCGCCGGTTGCCGCCACACCGCCGGCCGCCGCCGCCACACCGGCTTCCGCCGCAGTCCCGTCGGGCGCCACCGCCCCGCCCAGTGCTGCAGCTGCCCGCCCGATCACGGAGACGCCATCGGTGGGGTCGCCCCGCTCGGAGTCCCAAGCGAACGCCCCATCCTCGGTGCCGCGGTTGTCGATTCCGGAGCCACCGGTCGATCCAGCGGCATCGGCCGCCCCGACCGGGTCGTCCGGAGGGCGCAAGACGCTGGGGGCCATCCGCCGCGAGGCCGGAGGATCGGCATCCCCGGACCCTGCTGCCGCATCTGGACCGGCCGCCGCATCGGGTCCTGCTGGCGCATCGGGTCCTGCTGGCGCATCGGGTCCCAGAGGAACAGAGTCTGGTGTGTCGGATTCGGCAGATCCCGTTTTATCGGGGGGACCGCGCTCGGCTGGATCGCCCGATCCGTCGTTCCCGCCGACCGACGACCCGCAGCGATCGGCGCCCATGCCGTCCCGTGACGAGTTGGTGGAGGCATGGGGCGACCACGTGCTCGGCCGTTTGCGGCCCAAGGCCAAAGCGCTGTTCCAGGCCGGCCGGTTCGTCAGCGTGGAGGGGGAGCAGGCGAAGTTCGGGTTGCCCAACGAGACCCACCGGAAGCGATGCGAGGAAGTCCGGGCCGACGTCGAGGCCGTCCTGTCCGAGCACTTCGGCCGGCGGGTCTCCCTGATGTTGGTGGTCGATGACAGCTCCGGCGGACAGACGGCCTCGACGGGCCGGCCCGGTCCGGAGGGCCCGGACTCGTTCGCGCCGTCGTCGGGGTCATCGGGGTCATCGGGTCCATCGGAGCCATCCCCGTCCATGCCGGCGGCCGCTCCCTCCGGCTCGTCATCTCCGTCGGGAGCTCCCGTGTCGCGGCCCGGGGCGGGCGCGGCTGCGGCGGCATCGGGCTCGCGGCCACCGTCCGCCTCGTTCGACCGGTCCGCCTCGTTCGACCCGTCCGCCCCGTCTGACCGGTCCGCCCCGTCTGACCGGTCCGCCCCGTCTGACCGGTCCGCCCCGGTGCAGGACGACGACGACCAGGACTTCTCGGCCTTCGACGAATCAGAGCTGGGGGAGGTGGCCGACGTGGACAACTCGCCCGCCGCCCGGGTCCTCCAAGCCTTTCCCGGCGCCGAAGAGGTGAACTGAGTGGCCATCTTTTCGGGGCCGCTGCAATCATTGATCGACGAGCTGGGCCGGTTGCCGGGGGTGGGGCCCAAATCGGCCCAGCGGATCGCCTTCCACCTGCTGAAGGTGGCACCCGAGGATGCCAACCGGCTGGCCTCGTCGATCATTGCCGTCAAAGAGAAGATCACCTTGTGCACGCGGTGCTTCAACGTGGCCGAGGGCGGCCTGTGCTCCATCTGCACCGACGATCGTCGGGACACCACGGCGATCTGCGTGGTGGAGGACCCGAGGGACATCGTGTCGGTGGAGAGGACCAGTGAGTTCAGCGGTCGGTACCACGTCTTGCAAGGGGCGTTGAATCCGATCGAGGGAATCGGACCGGATCAGCTCCGTGTCCGCGAGCTGCTGGGCCGGGTGGAAGAGGAGGGGATCACCGAGGTGATCCTGTGCACCAACCCCAACCTCGAGGGCGAGACTACGGCTATGTACCTGGCCCGGCTGTTGAAGCCCATGGGGCTGAAGGTGACCCGCATCGCCAGCGGATTGCCGGTGGGCGGTGACCTGGAGTACGCCGACGAGTTGACCCTCGGGCGCGCCCTCGAGGGACGCCGGGAAGTGGACGCCTGAGCCATGGCCGCGTCGTCTGGTACCCATTCGGCCAAGTACCTCTGGCTCCTGCGCCACGCCAAGGCCACCGCCCACGGTCGCCGCGGGGGCAACGACTACGACCGGCCCCTCACCACCCGGGGACGCCGGGACGCCCTGGCCCTGGGCAACCGACTGGCCGCCGGGGTCGGGGTCTCCGGTT
>Ga0210400_10002234_pt1 | contig 18213 bp, 15 predicted proteins | sample IncBWH26MmetaG_FD_155456 | JGI IMG/M metagenome (GOLD analysis project Ga0210400, IMG submission 155456) | Forest soil microbial communities from Barre Woods Harvard Forest LTER site, Petersham, Massachusetts, United States - Inc-BW-H-26-M | ecosystem: Environmental > Terrestrial > Soil >...
CGTACCATGCCCTGTTGACAACTTCGCTATCAGCCCCTTGCGCCCGCGTTGCTCCCTCGCGCGACTCCCCCCATAATTCTCAGGCAAGGTTGTCCTCCAGGTCCCTGCCGAATCGGAGGCGCCTTCCAATCATAAACTGATGGCTCAGACGTCCACGCCCCGCGCTGGAGACTCCGCCGAATCGTCTTCGCTCGGCTCGGATCGCGACCGGCTCACGCGCCGCGAGCGAGGCGTTTGGCGTTCAGCATTAATACTCCTCGGAGCCCTCGCGATTGCCTTCGCGGCCATTTCGTGGGACCAAATTCGCGCGCTGCCCCATCACCTGGAAGCTCTGCCTGTGGGCTTGGTGATCTTGGTTGCTCTATTCGTCGCCTATGCATGGGGCAAGACCAACGAGATTTCGGAGCTGCGCGGTCTTGTCCGCGGGATCGAACAGCGAGCAAGCGCCGGGCACGATAGCGAACAGCTGGACCAGCTCTTTTCCCTGATTTCCAAGTCTCAGCAGGGCTACCGCGATCTGATTGATACCTTTGAGGATCTGCTATTCTCCATCACGCTCGACGGCACGATCCTAACGGTCAATCGGAGCTTTGCCGATCTCTTGAACTTGTCCTTTGCCGACGTGGTGGGCCGCCGGCTGGATGAGTTTATCGAATTTCCCGATTCCGGCGACCGCAAGGCCGCGCAGGAATCTCTGCCAAGGTTCCTCGAACGCCGCCGCTGGACAGGCGTCGTCCGCGCGAAGATAAAGCGGCGCGGCTCGGCGCACTATTTCGACTGCGTTCTCCATGCCATCGTTCGTGACGACGTCGTCCATGGCATCAGCGGACTCGCCCGCGACATTACACGCGAGCGCGAGAATGAAACGCGATTTACGGAACTCTTTGAGACTCTCCGAGAAGGCGTCTACCTGGCCTTGGCCGATGACCGCATTACCGAGGTGAATCCGGCCCTGGCGCAAATGCTTGGGTTCGCGGGGAGGGAAGAAATCCTACAATTGGAGCTTTCATCCCTCTACCAGAACGCGGCGGACCGCGCCGGAGAGCGCACCAAGCTCGATGACCTCGGATTCCTCCGCGCCCGTGAGGTCACATTAAAGCACCGACAGGATTCCCGCGAAATCATTGCGTTGCATACGACGGCAGCCATCCGCGACCCCTCGGGCAAGTTTGTGCGGTATCAAGGCACGTTCGTGGACGTCACGGAGCAACGCGAAATGGAACGCCGCCTGCATCGCGAACAGGAATTCGCGCGCCGGCTGATGGATAGTTTCCCCGACCTGGTTGTCACGCTCGACGCCGAATCGCGATACACGTTCGTAAGCCCTCAGGTGATTGACGTTCTCGGCCACCGGCCAGAGGACCTGATCGGAAAAAAACTTGGTGGCCGCATCGATCCGCAAGACTATGACGCACTGCTGGAGCTATTTAATGATTTGATTGCCGGGCGCCGCTCGAACGGTCAGATCGAATATCGTACGCAGCACAAAAACGGCTCTTGGCGGCTGTTGCGGGCCTCCGCGCGTCCCCTGAATGATGAAATAGGCCGCACCATCGGGATCATCGCCTCGGTGCGCGACATTACCGAGCAGCAGCGGCTTCAGCAGCAGTTGATTCAGACCGAGCGGCTCGCGGCCATGGGGCAGATGATCGCCGGGGTCGCTCACGAACTCAACAATCCTTTGACGGCTATCCTGGGTGTCACGGAGCTGATGCGCGATCAGGCGACTGACGAAACTTCCCGCAGGCAACTCGATTTGGCGCACCGCCAGGCGCGCCGCGCCGCGCACATTGTTGAGAGCCTGCTTGTCTTTTCGCGCCCCGCAACCCCGCGCAACGCTTTGCTTCACCTGAGCGATCTGCTGCAGCGCACGCTCCAACTGCACGAACATTCGCTGCGATCCAACCAAATCCAGGTCGACCTCGTGCCGCGGCCGGACCTCCCGACCGTGCTCGGCGATTCCAATCAACTGACGCAAGTCTTTTTAAATCTCATCGTCAATGCCGAACAGGCCATCCGGGAGGTCCGGGACCAGGGCACGCTCCGCATTCGCCTGGGAGTGGTTGGCGACCGCGTCTTGATTACATTCCAGGATGACGGCGTCGGCATCCGCCGCGAGACTTTGCCGCGAATTTTTGATCCGTTCTTCACCACCAAGCGCCCCGGCCGCGGCACCGGACTCGGCCTGAGCATCTGCATGGCGATCGTCCGCGAACACAACGGCGATATTTCCGCGCAGCCGCTGCCCGATGGCGGCTCGGTCTTCACCGTTTCGCTGCCTGTGTGCACGCAGGCGGTTTTGGTCGCCGACCCGAATCCCGCTCCGATCAGCCGCGCGGAAACGCGCCCATCTGACTCGCCCGCTCTCACGGGAAAGCGAATCCTGGTCGTGGACGATGAGGAAGGCATTCGCGAACTCGTGGCGGACAGCCTTGCCTCCCGCAATATTTCCGTCGATTGCGCCTCTTCCTCCGAGCAGGCACTCGAACTGGCCACCCAGCGCTCCTATGACGCGATCCTCTGCGACGTTAATTTGGAATCCCAGTCGGGCATGCCGGTCTCCGGCTTCGACATATACGACCGCATCCGTGAGAACCTGGCATCCCGCTCCATGGCATTGCCGCTTTTCATCTTCATGACCGGCGATCTGGTCGACTTAACCTCGGATGAACAAGCCGTCCGGCAAGGCAGCCTCTTCCTGCAGAAACCCTTCCGCATCGCCGATTTGCTCTTGCTCCTCAGCAAATCACTTTCTCCCGCCGCTGTGCTCCATCCAAAAGCTCCGGCCTCCTGAAAACCAAATCATTCGAACAATTTCCAACTGCGGATAGAACCAGCCCTTGACAATGAATATCGCATGCAATTTTATGTAGTTTGCGCGAAAGCGTCCTACGCGCTCGGCACGTATGTGGCAGTTGCGGCCTTGCGAAGCAGCCAGATCGGGCACTGCGGCAAAACAGGAGTGTGATTTCTAGGGGAAGAAGCAATTATCCGCTGCGGCTACAGCCTTCGTTGATGGAGGAGGCGCGCAAGGTGGCGAATCAGAAGGGGTAGCCCTGAATCAGCTGTTCCATGTGGCGGTCGCGGAGAAGCTTGCCACTCTGCGCACGGTGAGACGTTTCCAGGAGCAAATTCGGCGCGCCGGAATGCGGAATCCTTCGAGCGAAAGGGGCGAAATTTCAATTGGCCGACTGCCAGCACTGATCGCAACCGTGACTAGCGGGCGGCAAGGACGGCCCGCACCTGAACCAGATTGTGCCTCGATCAAGTAGCTCCATACATCCAGAACCGGGAGGCGTATCACCGGAAAACGAGTTTCGAGGGCGAATTTCGCGCGCTGCTTCACAAGCATGACGTGGAATAGGACGCGAAGTACGTTTTTGGTTAAGGTTGTGCCGCCCCTGCGGGGCTTGCCGCTCGACGTGAACACGTACCCACCGCTTCCTCTTCACTTCGTTCAGGACAAGCGCGGCGGGCTACGTTCTTTCATTCCTGACGGATTCGTCAGAGGGCGTCGGTGGCGGGACCGGAAAGACTCGAGAGAAGTTATTTCCGGGATTTTGTGCTTGCCGGATCGATGCCGAAATCCCAGACGTAGGAGCTAATGCCTTCGTTGGTCATTTCGACGAATGCGTATTCGCCTGGTTCTAGGCGCTGGTTGACGGTGTAGCGGAAGACGCCACGGGCGGGCGTCCATGTCTGGAAATCGATGTCGTCGGCCCGATGGGTTTGTTCGCCCGTGAGTTGGATACTGATGTTTTCGACAATCCGGTGACCGTTTTTCACCTGCACGCGAAGCAGTCTGAAACGCGGCTCGCGCGCATCGGCTGGACGCAGGAAGAATTCGGGCTCCGCGGTGATGAGTCGTAATGCCGCGTGCGCGTCAGGGATTTCCAGCGTCATCTTGCGCGGGATCAGCGGCACGCCGCTTAGGATTCTCTCGACTTCGCGCCCTTTCGACAGCTTCGTAACCGCCAGGCTTTGCTTCATTTCATAAATGAGTTTGTCTTCGAGGGAATAAAAGCCAACTCCATCGGGGAGAAACAAACCCGGTTTGATTTCCAGGCTGCGGTCTACGTCGATTTCCTTAGCCATCTCGGCCAGACGCGTCGCGTGCATTTTTGCTTTCAATTCAGTGTCTTGCCGCGATTGCTCCGCTTCGGCTTTGTGAGTTGCGTCCCAGTCCACCAGCTTCGTTGGAATTTCTTCCCAGGCCGAGCGCTCGATGCTCCAGTAACGGACGCGGTCTGCTTGAACCGAGTATTCGCGTACAATCTGAAAGGTCCCGTCGGTCAGGACAAGTTTCTTTCCCTTGGGCAGTGGAACCTGGATGGCCCCGCGGTCCTGGGTGGTTTTCGAGTCTGCGTCCTGCGTGCCCTGGGGAATACTCCAAACGATCGGCGCCACGGCGAGCAGTGCCGCGAGTGCAATTGCGATGGGCGCCGCGCAGTTCATTGTGCCTTCATGCCGCATGATTCTCGATCCGATTCCTAGGATGCCGATTCGACGGAATAGGGCGTCTACTGCGAGGATAGCTCCGCTAGGTTGCCAAGCGCAACGGCTTGGCGCGAAAGGCGCAAACGATGAGTGGAATGGAAACTTAGTGCTGGCAGCGAGGAACAAGGACTGCGAGGACCATCAAGTCGGAATTCGTGAACAGTAAGCGCTCTGCCTGGTCCCCAGCCGCGCGCGCGATGGAGCCCAGATGTTTGCTGCGCGCGAGGTCGCGCAGATGTTCGCGGCAGATACCAGTCAAGACCGAGATTTCTTCTTCCGTGAAGGTTTTTTGGCTCGACTTGATGGTGACCATGGTCTGTCCTCGATCTCTTCGCCCTATGCGATCGCAGAGACGTTCGTCAAAAACTGCGCCCATCATACAAACGCACTCAATTTCCATGCAATAGTCCTTCCGTTCCATTCACAGCGTACTTGATGTCAGGAAAAATTTGCAAACGGTCCGGCGCGAAGGGTTTAGGCCAAAATAGCGCCGATCCAGGAAAACCTCGGGCGCACAACCCAGCAGTGCCAATTTGAAAAGTCTGTGAACTTTTGTACGATCCTATGAATTTTTGTGCACTTTGAGGATTTCGTGAAGCTGCTTGGTGTGTCTTGCGTCATGCGCGGCAAGCGTGCGAAACCAATCGTAATAGTGCAGGCTGCCGAGAAGGGGATGTTGCACTCGGTATTTACGAAGGTTGCTATCCCGGCCAGATTGAAGCACCGAAAGAGTTCGCCAGCGTTGTTCGACCAGCCTGGAAAGCATTACTTCCCGATCGTCCAGCAGCAGTGTATCCAGAGGAATTGGTGACTCGACGCGTACGCCGCGCCACGCGACGAGCGACACTGGAATATGGATTCGCCTCCACAGTGGCACGGGAAGATGCGGCTTTCGCGTGATCTTTGCCGCCGCTCCAGTCATTAGCGTCTCCACCATGGTCACGTGTGCGACCACCTCCGCGGCAGACCAAGCTCCCTCACGCGGCGGCGTTCGCCAATCGTCGACCGGAACCCGACGCGCGGCGGACTCGAACTCCTCCCTTGTGCGGTGGAGTTTCTCGATCAGGGGCCTGAGGTTCATTATCTATATGTCTACAGATCGGCGCCGCCAGCCTGTTCAAAGGCGTGGGCAAGATGCAAGACTCGTTCTTCACAGAAAGCGGGCCCATAGATTTGTAAACCGACGGGTAGCCCTTCGGATGTTTTTCCGGTGGGAACTGAGATGCCGGGAACGCCCGCGAGCGATCCCGTAACTGTATAAATATCAGCAAGATACATCTCCAGGGGATTGGACGTCCTTTCTCCCAGCCGGAACGGGGGGACGGGGGAGGTAGGTGTGATGATGACGTCCACTTTTTCGAACGCTTCTCGGAAATCGCGCGCAATGAGCGATCGAACTTTCTGCCCTTTCAAGTAATAGGCATCGTAGTAGCCCGCTGAGAGTACGTAGGTACCCAGGACGATGCGGCGCTTCACCTCCGCGCCGAACTTGCGGCCGCGTGTCTTTTGGTACATTTCGATAAGGGTGCCGCCGGGAACACGCGAGCCGTAGCGTACACCATCGTAGCGGGCGAGATTGGAGCTGGCTTCCGCCGTGGCGATGATGTAATACGCTGCGACGGCGTAGTCGGTATTCGGCATGCGAATCGACACACGCCTGCAACCAAGTTTTTCAAGTAACTTGATTCCCGCCTCGACTTTTCGTCGGACTTCAGGGTGAATTCCCTCGGCGAAGTAGTCGTCGGGAACGCCGATGCGCAGACCGCTGAGAGAACGTCCAAGCGAGGCAGCATATTCAGGTACCGGAGTGCTGGCGGACGTGGAGTCCAAGGGATCGCGGCCGGCAATCGTGGACATCACGGTGGCGGCATCGCGAACTGTCCGCGCAAATGGGCCGATGCGATCCAGCGATGATGCGAACGCGATCAGGCCGTAGCGCGAAACGCGGCCATAACTTGGCATCATTGCAGGGATGCCGCAAAACGAGCCGGGCTGACGAATCGAGCCGCCCGTATCTGTCCCCAGAGCGATCACCGCCAGGCCGGCAGCAACCGCTGCACCCGACCCACCGCTCGATCCGCCGGGAACGCGGTCTGGGGCGACGGGATTCCGGACCGGGCCGTACGCGGAGTTTTCGTTGGAACTACCCATGGCGAACTCGTCGCAATTGGTCTTGCCGAGGATGATCGCGCCAGCGTGTTCGAGGCGCGCAATCACGGTGGCGTCATAGGGGGGCCTGTAGCCTTCAAGAATTCGGGAACCGCATGTGGTGGGTATGCCGCGCGTACTGATGACGTCTTTCACCGCCAGCGGCACTCCGGCGAGCGAAGGCAAAGCGTCGCCGCTGGCGATGGCGGCATCGATCCGGTCAGCCTGGGCGTACGCACGTTCGGGTGAAAGCGCCAAATAAACATTCAACAGGGGGTTGTGCTGATCGATGCGCCGGTAAAATTCGTCCACAAGTTCGCGTGCAGAGATTTCTCTGGAGTCGAGCGCTGCGCGGACTTCCGGAATCGTCCATGTCGTCGCAGCACTCACTTTTCGATCACCCGGGGAACGCGGAAATAGAGCGGGGCGGGATCGGGCGCGCCGCGAAGCACCTCCGTGATCACGTCTGAGCGCACGACGACGTCGTCGCGGAGCGTCGAGCCGTCGGTCGAGGCAGCCACCACCTGCGTCATCGGCTCAATGTTGGACGTGTCGATCTCATTCAGCTTGTCGATGTACGTGAGGATGTCGTCAAGTTGGCCGCGATAGGTCTCGACTTCGTCGTCGGTCAACTCGAGATTCGCGAGCGCAGCCACTTTCAATACATCTTCCCGGCTGATTTTCATGGTTCCTGTCCCAGATCAAAATTCAAGAGCAAGATTCTAACACAAGCTTACAGAGGGTTCCGGTCACCGCGCTCGGAGGGGTTGTGGCACTGATACCAAAGGACTTCTTCAGGCTAGTTCCAGTACCCGGGGACCAGGATTTTGAAGCGACCTGCCTATCGTTTGCGCTTCGCCTGCGATGTCAAAGTCGATTCGCACCGCTATTGCTATGACGTGAGTGTCGAGCCTGCTGCGCAGTAATAACAGGAAATCAGGGAGCACATCCAAATTGGTCACCCCAGCGATGTTCATGATTTTGGCTAGCGTAACTTGCATCCTGCTGATCGCTATTCTGATCGCGACTTCAGACGGTAAACGGTCCGCGCTGGATTCTCCAAACACTACCCACGCCAGCCTCCGTGGAAATGGTAGCCGTCCCATATCGAAGGGCGCATCGGCAGCAATGGCGCGGCCACGTATTCGCCAAGGGCTTGATACTAAAGCTGTGGCCAAGGCCACGCTCGCGGGCACTCGTTCTGAGTTGGCCAAGCTTGTGAATTCGGAGCCGCTTGCGGATAGAAACGTCAAGCCAGTGATTTCCGCGCCTACATTGGTGTCCAGAGAATCGCCGGCACAAACCGCCGCCCGTGCTGTTGCGACGCCGTATCCGGCAGCCCCCGCTGAGCTCGCCGTGGCGCCCACACTTTCTTCGATGATTCAGGAAACCGTTCCTTCCTCCGTGACGGATGATTGCGTCGCGCAGGTTTTTGCGTCGCCGGCGCGCGAGGTAACTGAAGCAAAGAATGTCCTGCCATTCATCGTCCAGGAAGCGAACGTTGCCAAAGCGAGCGCGCTTCAGGATCAAGAGCGATCGAAAGGCGTAGAGTCTGCTTCATTACCTTTAGCTGTTGACGGTTCCCCGAATTCCGGACCATTCCTTGTCCCTGCCCAGGATACGGCCGCGACTGCTGAAATGCTTCTCGCCCTGGTGACCGAAAATGGTGCCTCAGAATTCGTGGCACCCATCGCGCGCGAAGCAGCGGAAAGCAAAGTACCGCAGGAATTGTTCGAGGAACCTGACGACGAATTCCGCGCGCCCAATCTCCTGGCGTTCTACGGCCTGACGCACCAGCCGTTTGACCTTACCCCGGACCCCGCGTACCTATACCGCAGCAGATGCCACCGGGAGGCCTTCGCAACGCTTTCGCGGGGCATCGAAAATCTCCGTGGGTTCATGGCGCTTATCGCCGAGCCCGGAATGGGCAAGACAACGCTGCTGAACAAATTGATGGAAGACCTGCGCGATTCGGCGCGCGTAGTATTCTTGTTCCAGACGCAGTGCAATTCCAGCGAGCTGCTCCGGTACCTACTTAGCGAATTGGGAGTGGAGCACGACGGAACCGACATCGTCGCCATGCACAGGGCTTTGAGCCGTGCGTTGTTTGAGGAGATGCTGCAAGGCAGGCGATTTGTGCTGATCGTGGACGAAGCGCAGAACTTGCAGGACTCGGTGTTGGAGACGATTCGCCTGCTTTCCAATTATGAAACGACGCGCTCAAAAATGATCCAAATCGTTTTGGCCGGCCAGCCCCAATTGGTTGACACATTGATGCGGCCCGGCCTGGCGCAACTGCGCCAACGCATCGCCCTGCATGCTAATCTGGTGCCGCTGGACGTCGCGGAGACCGCCGAATATATCGAGCATCGTCTTCGCGCCGCCGGTTCGGGAGACATGCCGATCTTCACGCGCGACGCCATGACGCTGATTGCCGAACGAAGCGAGGGAATTCCGCGAAGCATCAACAACATCTGCTTTAACGCCATGCTGGCGGGCTACCTGCACAAACAATTGATGATCGATTCCGAGACCGTGGAGAGAGTCGCCTCGAAGCTGGACCTGGAGCGGCTCGTCCGGCGTCCCCAGCAGGAACCGGTCAGCATCTCCAGTGCCGATCTGACTGCCAAGAATCAGCCAGACGCAGCGTTGGTCTCAGCCACCAAGGAAGAACCGAAGGCAAGTCTCTCCTTGACGGGCAGACTGACGGAAAAGCTGGCAAGCCAGAGTTGGAGCAATAAGAGCGAATTCAGGATCCAGGTTTCACTGGAGAGGGATTACTCGCCCGGACTTCCCGTAGCGGAGCATTACTATTGCCGCAGTTTTTATGTCAGCGATGAACAGGCCAAGAGTCTTCAGCCGGGCAAGGCGGTGCGGGTCAAGTTCGAGCAGGATTGAACGGAGTTGGTTCGTCCGCGGACGGATTCAGATTCGCTAGCACCGTGACTATCGACACGATTTCTGTGTTGAATTTCATTGACCTGTCCTTCAATCAATTCCAATTCCGTGTCACCCTGGTCGGGGTTTCTGGTCATTCTCGACCCGTTTTTCCCACCGCTTTCCCTCACTTCGTTCAGGGCAAGCGCAAGCCGCAGCATTCGCGATCTTATCAATGTTGCTACCGCTCTTGGCCCTGGGAAAAATGATGGACAGGAGCAGCTTCCTAAGCAAGCGCTTGACCTTGCGGTTCAAAATCCAAAACCTAGTGCCGTCGCAGTGACGGAGGTCCATCATTGACGTGACCGCGAATTCGATCTGATGATCCCATTTGTTGACCCCGTTCAAGAGAATCAAGTCAAAAGCCCCGGCCTTCGAAAACGGAAGACTGGGGCACCCGCCAAAGCGAATCCTAAAGGCTAGGCCAACCAACCCTATGTTAGCGGCGCCGGTTTTTTCAAATACTTGTCAATGATGGCGTCGGCTGTGCGGTAGGTCAGGGCGAGGATCGTCGGCGTGGGGTTTGCCGAGCCTGTATTGGGGAATGTGGATGCACCTAGGACAAAGAGGTTCGGGATTTGCCAGTGCTGGAGGTAGGGATTCACGACGCCACGGTCGGGTGTTGGCGCCATGATGGTGCCGCCCTGCACGTGCGTGGATTGGTATCGCGTCACGTCGTAGTCGCCGTATCCTGGATAGGCGTTGAATTCCTTCACGCCTAGGGCGCGCGCCATTTCGACGGCTTTCACGGTCATGTATTCAACCATCTTGCGGTCATTTTCGTGCCAGTTCAGCGTTAGACGAAGCAGGGGATCGCCGGCCTGATCTTTATAGGTCGGGTCCAGATCCATATGGTTCGACTTATAAGGGAGGTGTTCGCCGGAGAAGGCAATCGTGGCGGTGCGATCGAAGTAGTCGATCGATGCTTTTTTCCATTCCGACCCCCAGCGGGTTTTGATGGAACGCGGCAGAACGCCGAAAGTGGAGATGGGTTGCGTGCCTGTGCTGATGGCGCCGAAATTTCCGCCACGGATGAATGGAAGACTCGAGTGGTCGATTACGTCGCCGTCGAAATCGGCGATGCGAAGTCCCGCGCCACCCGCGCCCATGAAGCGATTCAATGGTTTCTCGAAGAAGACGGTGGCGGCGGGGAAACTGATTTGATGCGTCAGGTTTTTTCCGAGCGAACCTTTGCCCGTCGCAGGATCGTACGGAGTTCCGAGACCTGACAGAAGCAGCAGCCGGTTGTTGCTCAGCGTCCACGAAGCGAGAATGACTAGATCCGCGGGCTGAAAAACTTCTTCGCCTGTGGAATCGATGTAGGAAACGCCGCGCGCTTTGCCACCGTTTTCAGCGCTGTCACGAATGATTCGTTTGACGCGAGCTCCCATGCGAATGGAAACCGTTTTTTGCTTTTGGACCAACGGCAGAAGCGTGTTCGTAGGCTGCGATTTTGCGCCGATCATGCAGCCGGTGCGTTCACAAAAACCGCAGAAGGCGCAAGCGGCACGCGACACGCCATCGGGGTTCGTATAGGACTGGCTGAGAACGGCCGTAGGGCTTGGATAAGGATGGTATCCGAGTGATTTTGCCGCTACTCCAAACAGGGAGCCAAAGTAGGGAAGCTTGATCGGCGGATTTGGATAGTCGGCGCTGCGCCATCCCTCAAAAATGTTGCCGCCCTCGATCTTTTTCCCGTTCAGATTTCCGGCTTTCCCGGAAACGCCGATCATGCGCTCAGCGCGCATGTAGTACGGCTCCATCTCGTCGTAAGTAACGCCCCAATCCTGGATCGAGTGATCTTCCGGCAATTTCTTTCCGCCGTACTTTTCGACCGTCTTGGAATGGAGTTCAAAACAATCCGCCTGGAGGCGAGGGCACTGGGCGCCCCAGTGTTCGCCTGTGCCACCCACACCTGTGCCGGGGAGAAAAGCTCCGAACTGGCGGATGGGAAGAGCGCGGTCGTGCGAGCTGTGACGCAGCGTCACCGTTTCCTGTGAAGGATCCTGCATCATGTGCAAGCGGACAAAATAATCCAGTTCGTCCATGTCCGCCGAATAGGCTCGCAGATTTCGCGGGCCGCCTCGTTCGAGGATTACCACCGAAAGCGATGTACGGGCGCCAAGCTCCTTGGCCATGAGCAGGCCCGTCCAACCGCCACCGATGATTACGACGTCTGTTGAGGGCAGGGTTTTCACACTAGGTCTCGTCCTCGGTGGGGCGGACTTTGCGACCGACGACCTGCTCCAGGCTGACCGGCTTGGGGCGAAACGCTTCGCCATAATATTTGTCAATCTCGTCGACGTTGCTCATGCGCGGGCCCGGGAATCCAACGAGTTGCCAGCCGACCATGTCTGCGTTTCCGCCGTGGATCGGATCGCAAAACATTCCCTCGATCGTGTTTTGCCGCAGCAGGGCGAAGAAATGAGAGTTCTCGATCTGCTTCAGTTTGACGTCTTGTTCGGTCGGCGGAAGTTCGTCGAAACCTTTCAAGCCTTTTAGGCCTTCGCGATAGGTTTCCTGGGGCGTGGCTTTGCCCTGATAGCCAAATTCCCGCGCGGCGCCTTCTTCGAAGGGGCCCTGCGTGTAGCGATACCGGTCTCGCCCATAGGGTCCGGAAAGCTGACGGTCGATGTAGATCACGACGCCCGCTTCACGGGCTCCGATGCCGGAGTCATCACTGGGAAAAATTCGCGATGCAGCGGCGGCGACAATCAGCGCTTCGGGCTCGGTAAAAAAACGCAGCGGAATTTTCAGGGATTGAGACGATTTTTCTTGCGCGAAGAGTCGTGATGCCTGGCGATCGAGTGAGTACACCAGGACTCCGCCAATGCTTGCCGCGGAAAGAACGAGGAACTGACGCCGCCTCATTCGCGGGAGTTTATCACAAGGCTGATGTGTCAGGAATTGTTACCTGTTGGGGGTGTTGGGGGCGTAGGTGAGGTTTCGACAGCGCGTTACGGCGCGCGACGACGTCGCGATTCCTACCCCCCCACCAAATTCAGAAGCGGGCCGCGAGAGCCAGCTTATGACGGGGTGATTGGAGTAAGAACTGGCAAGTCAAAGCAATCTTCGGTTTTCGTCATGGGGAAATCCTGGGATCGCAGTGCCATCTCGACCTCGGGAGCCAGTAGACGTCGTGAGGCCATGAGCGCAGTGGTGACGCAGAGCAACCACTCGAATTCCAGATCATTTTTGGTCTTGTTCAATATCAACTGGGACGACATGACTATGTCCTTTCGCTCCGTAGACTACCCTACAACGACCGCGGAGATTATAGCTCCACGGTTACAACTGCTATAAGGTGAATACCCTAGAATTTCACAATTGTTTCTGTAAGTGCACCTCTATCTGGGTTTGGGATTGCCTTCACCCATCAACAGCAAACTACGCTGCGAAAATGGGACGTAGAGAAGAGCGGCAGTCGTCGCCAGCGCAAGTCCCGCCCCAATCTGATCGATGGCTAGGAAAGGCGCGAGCGCCCAAAGTTCGTCCAAGAGAAACAGCGCGGGAAACAGCTTCAGAAATCGGCTGGTCAGGCCGCGGTATCCGAACAGAACTGCGGAAAGCAGATACAGCCGGATGGGGATGCCTACCGCCGCGGTCACAAGCAACGGCGCGAAAACCCAAGCGGGATGTTGCAACTCCCGCGAGAGAAATGCCTCGATTCGGTGCGCGTTGGCAAGAGCAACTACATAGAAACTGGAATACATTACCTGGATGAGAGAGAAAAGCAGGCGCACCACGGGGCGGGACGCGGGCGGCAGTTCGCGCGGGTCGCTCAACATGCCGATGGGGCTCTTGCGGTCGGTTGTCGGTCGAACGCTGAGGCTGCGATTTTCTTCGGGCTTCGCGGAACTAGAGGTGCGATTGGACATCTCGATGGAGGCAATGAATCGATAGCCTCGGCGAGGAATGGTTTGGATGAAGCGGGAATTGTCGGCGGAGTCGTTCAACGCTTCGCGGAGTTTGTTTACCGCCGTGTTCAAGCTGTGGTCGTAATCGACAAACGTGTCCGCAGGCCAGAGCCGCTGGCGCAACTCCTCCCGCGTCACGACCTCCGCCGGATGATCGAGAAGGTGAAGCAGCACTTCAAGAGGCTGGCCTTGAAGGCGCGGGCGGCTCTTCCCGTCCTTGCGCAACTCGCCCGTGCCGGCGTCCAGCTCATAAGTTCCAAAGCGGAAGATACGATTCTGGTTCGGAGTTTGCGGCACCGTTTGAGGCTCCCTGGGAATGATTCTAGATGATGTGTGCCAATAAGTTTCCGGCTTTCTTGTGCTTACAGATTGATTGAGGTTCGACTGCAAGTGAGACGCCGTGCATTGCGGATTCGTGTGACATTGGACCAAGATGGCGGCGTATCGGGAGGCGGCCATTCGTACAAGAACACTTGCATGGATTCGATCTGGCTTGCTCGCCAGCCTGTTGGTCGCACCTGGACCCGCTGAGGCGGCTGAGTTGAAACCGGAAGCTGTTCACGGATTCGATCGCTACGTCCAGCTCACCGAGAAACGTATGCAGGCCGAATTGCAGCCTGGCGCGGCTTTTTTGTGGATGGACGGTTTGCCCGAGGCGCGTCGTAGCAGTGCGCAGGCGCAACTGCAACGCGGCGAAATGGTAGCGGCTCGGCTCAAGACGCCGGATCCCTCAGGCGAGTTACGCACGCCAGGGGCGTTGATTCACCACTGGGTCGGGACTGTGTTCATTCCTGGCACCTCACTGCGGCAGGTGCTGAGGACGCTCGAGGATTACGATCATCATTCACGATACTTCAGTCCCGAGGTGACGAAATCGAAGACGCTGGAGCACGCAGGCGACGATTTTAAGGTTTATCTCCGGCTGACGCGGAAGAAGATCGTTACGGTCGTACTCGATACCGAATATGAAGTCCACTACGAGCACCTCGGCGCTGCTCGTGCCCAAAGCCGTTCCTACAGCACGCGCATCGCGGAGGTCGCGCATCCCGGCGAATCTAGCGAGCGTCAAACACCTCCGGGAAAAGATAATGGTTTTCTGTGGCGGCTTAACTCTTACTGGCGATTTTTCGAAACGGGCGGCGGCGTGTACGTCCAGTGCGAGGCCGTCTCACTCACGCGGGACATTCCCACTGGCCTTAACTGGCTGATCGCGCCGTTTATCGAGAGCATACCTAAAGAATCACTTGAATTTACACTGCGATCCATACGTACTGCTGTCCTTGGCGAAGCACGAGGCTAAACGTGATAAACGAAAGCACTCCGTTAGAAATGCGAACAGCGCCCGTTCCGGGGATTCCACAGCGCGATACTAAGGACTCCATTCCGTTTGAGAATGCGATTCGCTGGCAGGAAAGTTTTACGGCGCGAGCGGAGCGCAAAGCGCTTGCATGGCTCGCTGTGCGGTTGCCTTCGCGGGTCAATTCGGATCATCTGACGCTGCTTGGATTTGCTGCCATGCTTCTTGCGGGCGCAAGCTACGCGCTCGCGCGAACGAATCGCTTAGGGTTGATCTTGGCTACGATTTTTCTGGCGCTCAACTGGTTTGGAGACAGTTTAGACGGAACACTCGCCCGCCTTCGCAACCAGCAGCGGCCCCGATACGGTTTCTATGTGGATCATATGATTGACACGCTGGGCGGATTTTTCCTGATGGGAGGCCTCGCAATTTCCGGGATTGTCGATTGGCGTATCGCTCTGGGAATGTTTATCGCCTTCCTGATGCTCTCGGTGGAGGTTTATCTGGCAGCGTACACGCTGGGGACGTTTCGACTCTCATTCGCAAAATTCGGACCCACGGAAATACGGATTTTGCTGGCGTTAGGAAACGTAGCGCTGTGGTTCCATCCTGGCACACCCATTTTCGGTTTGCCTTGTCGCGTGTTTGATGTGGGAGGTATTGCCGCCATCGCGGGAATGGCGATCATGCTCATTGTTTCGACGGCCTGCAATACGCTGAAGCTCTATCGCGCGGAGAGACTGCGATAGTCGCGAAGCCTTCCGTTTAAAATCTCAACTGCGCAGCACGCCCGGTGGAATGTTATTTTGCCGGGCGAGATTGCTGAGTTCATCGAATTGGTTTTGAACTTCTTGGAGCTGTGCTTTCAGTATGTCGATGCCCGCTTCGGGTGTGACGCCGACGTTGCCCTCGGCCATGTCGACGCCGGGTTGCGTTATTCCTTTCGTTGCTTGTGCGAGGTTTGCCTGGGCTTCGCGAAGGGCGGCTTCGCGCCTGTCGAGCTCAGCTTGAAGAATGGCTGCCTGCTCGGCGTACCAGGTGGGATCTTGCGTCCTTGACTCGAGCGTTGCTGGCTCGGACGCCGCTTCCGGTGCTTGCGCTGTTGTTTTAGGGGTTTGGCTGAAAGTAGAGATCAGACCCCTTGCGCGAAGCAGATCCATATCGTCGTTCGTCCAAACTTTTTTGGTTTGGCCGGCTTGCGCGGGGCGTGGCTTTTGTGTCGCGTGTGATGGAGACGCGAATGCCAGCGCAAGCAGTACCGCGAGCGGTAAGTGATAAGTACGCATGTTTTCTCCTCAGCGGGGACAACTAAAGTGTACACCTACGCGGCCTGCGGCAAAAGTTAACAAGGTATGTGTCACCCTCGATGACGTTGTCGGGGTTTCTGGTCCTCTTCAACCAATTTACCCACCGCCTCCCCTTCACTTCGTTCAGGACAAGCGCGGTGGGCTACGTTTGTGACGTCCCTTCGGGACTCCCAGGCAAGATGGGATTAGTTGCTACGGAAGCACGCGGCGGGTGCGGCGGAGCGCGGAGTGTATTTTGTGCGGATGTAGTCGTCGACCAATCTGCGGAAGGCGGCGGAAAGTTCGTCGTAGTTGCCGTGGAGGGTGACGAATTTCTGGCCGTCGATGTAGACGGGGCAGCTGGGTTCTTCGCCGGTGCCCGGGAGGCTGATGCCGATGTTGGCGGCTTTCGACTCGCCGGGGCCGTTGACGATGCAGCCCATGACGGCGAGCGTCATTTCTTCAACACCTTCGTATTGCTGTTTCCATTCGGGCATTTTGTCGCGGATGTAGCCCTGGATGCGCTCGGCTAGTTCCTGGAACGTTGTGCTGGTGGTGCGTCCGCAGCCGGGGCAAGCCGTGACGCTGGGTGCGAACGAACGCAGACCGAGCGCCTGGAGCAGTTCGCACGAGGCGTAAACTTCCTCTCGGCGATCGCCGCCGGGGCGCGGGGTGAGTGAAATACGAATCGTGTCGCCAATGCCTTCCTGCAACAAAATGCCGATGGCTGCCGCGGACCACACTGTGCCCTTGGTACCCATGCCGGCTTCGGTGAGGCCCAGGTGCAGAGGCTGCTCGGTTTTGCGCGACAGGTCGCGGTAGACCCGGATGAGGTTCTGCGGCTTTGAAACCTTGCAGGAAATAATGATCTGATCGCGCCGCAGACCGCATTCGAGCGCCAGTTCGGTCGATTCAATCGCGGAGAGCACCATGCAATTGTTGATGATCTCTTCGGACTCAAGGCCGAGATCGCCGTCGGTGTTTTCCTGCATCTTGCGCATGACCAGCTCTTGATTGAGCGAGCCGCCGTTGACGCCGATGCGGACGGGTTTGCCGTTGTCGACCGCAACTTTGCAAATTGTAGCGAACTGTTCGTCGCGGCGCGCTCCCGCGCCCACGTTCCCGGGATTGATGCGGTACTTGTCAAGCGCCCTCGCGCAGTCAGGATATTTTGTGAGGAGAACGTGCCCGTTGTAGTGAAAATCGCCGATGATCGGAGCGACGCAACCGGCATCGCGCAGCCGCGCGACAATTTCCGCCACCGCCGCAGCCGATTCCGGCATGTTCACCGTGATGCGGACCAGCTCCGATCCGGCTTCGGCCAACTCCTTGCATTGCGCTACGGTCCCGGCGATGTCCGCCGTGTCGGTGTTGGTCATCGACTGGACGACCACCGGGGCGCCGCCGCCTACCTGAATGTGGCCGACCTGGACGCCATACGTCTTCCGCCGCGTTATGGGAAATATCTGCATATGTCCATTATATCGAGGTCATCATGATAGCAGCCTCACAGCTATGCCGCCAACGGTGAATCGTCGTGTTGGGCTCCTTCATGGGTTGAGAATGAAGTGTCACTGTAGAGCGGGGAAATTGTTGGTATGAAGCGATTTGCGAGATTAGCGATGCGAGACGAGCCTAAGATCGCTTCGGGTTAGAGCTCGGCTTCTTTGATGGCCAGATCAGGACTGAAACTAATACTGCGACTACTATTCCCAATGAGACTTCCAGGAAACGGTGGAGGGAGCTAGCCACGGCGCTCCCGGGCGGTAGCGTAAAAGCAGAACCCGCACCCGATTCCGGGGGCTCCACGCCTCACTCGAGGCTCTTCGCGTAAAGGGCGCAGGGTAAACGTCCAGCGTAAAAGTTAGGGCCCCCACACGGTTTAAGAACGTGAACTTACTGGGGGGTGGCCTTGCGCTCGAGGCCCAGGGACTCTGCGGTGTTGCGCATGGCCTCGATGCAGAACGCGATATGTTCTTCGATGGGGATGCCCAACTCTTCGGCGCCCTTGCGCACGTCGTCGCGATTTACGCCGCGGGCGAATGCTTTATCCTTGAGCTTGCGCTTTACTGAATCGGGCTCCACTTCGAAGATGCTTTTGCCCGGCTTGACGAGGGAGCAGGCGGTAAGG
>Ga0210400_10002235_pt1 | contig 18205 bp, 18 predicted proteins | sample IncBWH26MmetaG_FD_155456 | JGI IMG/M metagenome (GOLD analysis project Ga0210400, IMG submission 155456) | Forest soil microbial communities from Barre Woods Harvard Forest LTER site, Petersham, Massachusetts, United States - Inc-BW-H-26-M | ecosystem: Environmental > Terrestrial > Soil >...
GCCAGTGCCGACAATCATGGAAATCAATTTCGCGGTGGGTCGCTTAATCGCGACGCCTTGCCGTACCCTTCAGACTCGCCAATAGTCAGGCCGCCAACTCTTGATGGATTTCTTGATATCCGCCGGCGAGAGATTTGCAGAGAGAGTCCGTTCGACCAGCGCGGGCACTTCTTCGTCTGAGGCGAAGCGCAATGCGATGTACTGACGCTCGCTGAGCTTCGTAATGTGCGGGCGCCGCGAGTCCGGCAGCAGCGTAGCCAGCCGCAGCCTCTCTTCAAGTCGTATGACGCGGTCCTGTACCTTGAGCGCGTATTGCCGGAACCTGACGACGGCCACCAGTAAGGCTGTATTGAAGATTACTATCCAGAAATGCAAAAAGCAGAAATGGCGGACCAGAAAGACCACGCTGATGATCCATGAGATTGCGAAGACCGGCAACACAAACAAATGGAACGGCGGATCGAGCCTTATATGATTGGCAAGAGTCTGCGGAGAACGTTCAGCCATATTCACCTCTTTATCACGCAATGGAAGTCTAAATCAGGACGCCGAAAAGAGCCTCCTGGTCACTCAGAACAAGCGGTCGCCGCGGTAGATGACCTGGCCCTCCACCAGGCGCGCTTCTGCCATCAGTTGATGGCTTCTGACGGGGCCAGTTCCGTCGATATGGAATACTTCGTGTTCGTGGGCTACCAGCCAGTCGGAAACCAGCATGCGATGACAGCGAAAATAAACTCGCTGGGCGCACATGTAGACGGTGCGTGACTGCCCGGCCAGTTTAATCAGTTCGGTGGCGCCGCACTGGAAGTTGTCGGTGAGCATGTAATCCGCATAGTTGCGGAAGCTTTCGTTGCCTAGCGCGACGTTGGGCGAGTCGTCGCGAATCTTCTTACGGCGCCCACCAAGTTCTTGGAGCCAGAGGTAGCGGATTCCGGCCTCATTCAGCGATTTCTCCAGAGCGTCGCGGTTGAAATGCGGCAAGCGTCGCGACATGGGAAATGAGCGGATATCGACCAAGGCCTGAATGGAGTGAGCGCGCAGGACTTCGAGGAATTCATCCAGTGAGCGCGTGGAATGGCCGATAGTGTAGAGAGTTGCCACTGTGTCGATTTACCGCGAAGAATGCGGGAAACAGCTGAGTCACGCCCAATCAATTCTCGGCGACTTGCTTGAGAGACTGCGCGATAATGTCGTCCTGCTCCGGAAACACCGTTCGTAGATCGAGCAGCACGCGTCCGTCTTCTACTCGCGCGATAATCGGTGGATCGGAAGCACGCAGGCGCGCTGAGAATTCGTCAGCGCTCAAACCTTCGCGAGTTATCGCGAGCAATGCCGTCGGCAGCGTTGCTGAGGGCGCGGCGCCACCGCCAATCACGGATTCGCCATCCGAGACTTCTACCGTCAACCTGGGCGATTGCAGTTTGTTCGCAACCGCTTCCGCGCGCCTTCCGATCTCGTCTTTCGACAGCCGCATCATGCGCACAGCAGGAATCGCACTGTGCTCGCCTTTCACGTAGGCAAGCAAGGTGGCTTCGAGGGCTGCGTAGGTCAATTTGTCGGCTCGCAGGGCGCGGAACAACGAATTCGAACGCATACGGGCGATCAGATCGCTGCGGCCGCTCAACATTCCCGCCTGCGGCCCTCCTAACAATTTGTCGCCACTATAGGCGACAACGTCCACGCCTTGACGGAGGCTGTCGAGCACACTTGGTTCTCCATTTACGCCAACCGAACGCAAGTCGAACAATGCACCGCTGCCTAGGTCTTCCACCAGCGGGATGTTGCGTTTGCGAGCCAGGGCCACCAATTCTTCGATTTGCGGTTGCTCCGTGAATCCGGTGATCTGGAAGTTGGAGCGATGCACGCGCAGCAGCAGACGGGTTTTTTCGTTGATCGCACGTTCGTAGTCGCCGATGCGGGTGCGATTAGTTGTTCCCACTTCCCGCAAGATGGCATTCGATTTCGACATGACATCTGGGATGCGGAATGAGCCCCCGATCTCGACTAACTCCCCCCGGGAGACGATAACTTCGCCCTGGTCCGCTAGCGTGTTGAGGGCAAGCAGAACCGCGGCGGCATTGTTGTTGACGACGATGGTGGAGATTCTTGGTTCGGCCGCACGGGCGAGGACGTCCGCGCCTGCACTTTCATCGAGGAGTTTGCGGAACAGGCGGTCAACGTGTACATCGCGTTTGCCGCGGTCTCCTGTTTCCAGGTCCAGTTCAAGATTGGAATAACCTGCCGCGATCTCGCCGATGTGCGCGAGCGCCGACGCCGGGAGCGGGGCGCGCCCTAGATTCGTATGGAGAATGACTCCGCTGGCATTGATCACGGTGCGGAGCGAATATTTCAACGCTTGTCGAACTTGCCTGGCCACGGCGTCGCCGAGTCCGGAAAGAGCCAGATCAAGCCCATTCCCGTCGAGCCGTCCGGCGGCAATTTCCTCGCGCAGAGACGCCAACACGGTGCGAGCGGCGCCGGTGACCGCAGTCTGTCCTTCTTTTGCAGCGAGGGCCATCAACTCCCGGCTGCGCTGGAGTTCGTCTACCGAGGGAAGTTTGCGGTACAGCTCGACGCTAGAGTCGATTTTCACCGGCATTGATTATCCCACTGGCAGCGTCGTAAGACCAAGGCGAGCTGCTCGGACTTTGCTACCCCACTTCTACGAGGCCGTAGCTTTTGTGCCAACGAGTGCGCATGTGACCCAGGGCGGCGTCGATTTCTTCTTGAGTGATTTCTGAATTTGGACCCGCGAGGACTGCGGCGGCCTCCCGCTTGGCGGCTTCGAGCAGCTGGCGATCGCGGATCAGGTTGGCCACCTGGAAGCTGGGCATGCCGGCTTGGCGTGTGCCGAAGAATTCACCGGGACCACGAAGCTCTAAGTCCAGTTCTGCAATCTGGAATCCGTCATTGGTGCGGACCATGGCGTCGAGTCGGCGTTCCCCGTCTTCGGAAACTTTGCCGCCAGTCATGAGAACACAGTACGACTTGGCAGCTCCTCGGCCGATGCGGCCACGCAGCTGATGGAGTTGGGATAGCCCAAAGCGCTCGGCATGTTCAATGACCATCATCGTGGCATTGGAGACGTCCACGCCAACCTCAATCACGGTGGTAGCTACGAGAATGTCAATCTCACCCTTCTGGAACAGGCGCATGACTTGTTCTTTCAGGTCGGGCTCCATGCGGCCGTGCAGAACAGCGACCTGCAAGTCAGGGAAGATGCGCTTGCTCAGCTCTTTGTACATCTTCATCGCCGCTTTCAGTTCAGTCTCTTCGTTTTCTTCGATCACCGGGTAAACCACGTAGACCTGGTGCCTCGCGGCGACTTGTTTGCGTACGAAATCCCAGACCTCGGGGGAGCGCTCATCCGATACGCAGCGGGTCACGATGGGAGTGCGTCCGGGGGGCATTTCGTCAATCACGCTGACATCAAGGTCGCCGTAAAGCGTCAGAGCTAGTGTGCGCGGGATCGGGGTTGCGGTCATGACCAGCACATCGGGCTCCGGGGACGCTGCCGAGCTTGGCTCGGCCGGGACAGGTCGAAGACCCGTCCCCACACGATCTTCGCTTGATTTCTTCATCAACTTGAAGCGCTGGAGGACTCCGAAGCGATGTTGCTCGTCCACGATCACCATGCCCAGTTTGGCGAACTCTACTTTTTGCTCGATCAGGGCATGGGTTCCAATTACTAGTTGAGCGTTACCCTGGACGATGTGGCGGCGGGTCTCGCGTTTGCGGTCATCCTCCATCGAGCCAGTCAGGAGCACAACCCGGTAGCCCGCACTTTCCAGGATGCGGCGAGCCGAGAAGTAGTGCTGTTGCGCAAGAATTTCCGTAGGCGCCATCAGTGCGACCTGGTATCCATTTTCCATTGCGATAATGCCGGCTTCGAAGGCGACAATGGTCTTGCCCGAGCCAACGTCGCCCTGCAACAAGCGGCGCATGGGAGACGGTTTTTCCATGTCGGAAGCGATTTCCTTCAGCACCCGCTTCTGCGCGCTGGTGGGATGGAAGGGGAGAATCTTTTTAATGGCTGCGCGGGCACGATCATCCAATCGAAACGCGATGCCGGTCTGCGTCTTCTGTTCGCGACGTTTCAGCTCAAGTCCAAGCTCGACAAAAAACAGCTCTTCGAAGATGAGGCGCACATGAGCCGGAGTGCGGGAGGACAGCAGATCTTCGATACTTTCTCCGGGATCGGGCCAGTGAACTTTCTGCAATGCTTCCCGAGGCGAGATCAGGCTAAGATGACGGCGCACAACCGCTGGGACAGGGTCAGGCAAATCCGGTGGCATGTTTTCAAGCGCGGTGTGGATGATGCGACGGAACCAGCGGGAGGTCAGACGGCCTTGGCCGGCGGATTCGTAGATGGGCACGATACGGCCGATTTCGAGCGAAGCAGCCAGCTTCTGCTCGGCTGAGTCGGCGACTTGGTCTGCTTCTCCGATGATCTCGAATTGAGGTTGGGTGAGTTGAAGTTCGCCGCCACGGTAGTCGTCCTCGACCTTGCCGTATAGGGCGACGACCTGGCCGGGTTTGAACTTGTCTCGAAGATAAGTGGCGTTGAACCAGATGCACTTTAGCCGCGTCCTGCCCTGCCCGGCGGTCATCTGAAAGATGGGCATACGGCGGGTACGGAAAAGGCCGGAGGTCCGGACTTCAGCAATCACGGTGGCCATCTCGCCCGCGCGCAGTTCCGAAATGCTTCTTGGGTTCAGCCGGTCTTCGTACCGGAATGGCAGGTAGTGCAACAGGTCGTCGAGAGTCTGAATGCCTTTAGCAGCCAGCACTTCGGCGAGCTTGGGGCCGATCCCTTTCACGAATTGAACGGAGGTACCCGTTTGCAGCATCTCAAGGGATGTTAGCAGGAGGCGTCGACGGTGCTATAGCCCGCCAGACGTTTGACTCCGAGACCGGTCTTTAATATCGAGATCAAAGTATGTCGAAGTCAGCAACCAACTTTATCCATGCTCTGGTGGCGGTCCTCGCCGGAAATGCGGTCTACTTCTTACTGGTGAGGTATCTGCCGCCAGGAGCGCGCCACGTGCCTTTCCGCATCGATCTTGGGCTGGTGGTGGACTTCTGGTTCTGTCTGGTGGCGTTCGGCATGATCAAAACCATAGCCGGCCGGAGACGGCATTCCGACGGTTCAAGAGGCTAACCACACTGGTCCTCTCTCGCGCTAATTCTTTCCCTTACCCTGCAAAACGATCTCGTCTGGACGCGATTTGTCCGGATTTTGGACAATCAGGTGGCTGAAACCCTCCCGCTACAACAAGTTACTTTCGGAACCTCGGTAATCGGGAGAGGCCGGGCTAGAATTGGCCAGCGCCTATGCAGAAGATCTCCATGCTGTACGACGCGAGTCAGGCAGTACTATCCACATTTGAGCTGGATGAGGTGCTGCAGCAAATCCTGACCATCGCCCGGGACTATTTCCATCTGCAGAACGTCGCCATCCTTTTGCGGGAGAAAGACGAACTCTATGTTCGTTGCCAGGTCGGCTGGGATGACGGTCAAGACACGATCCGGCTTCCGATAGGCACGGGAATCACAGGGACGGCTGCTCGCCAGAAACGCCCTGTCTACGCGGCCGACGTCAGCAAAGACTCACGTTACATCTTGTCGGCAAAAGCCACGCGTTCGGAACTGGCAGTCCCCCTAATGGTGCGCGACAACGTGGTCGGAGTGCTGGATTGCCAGAGCGAAAAGCTTAACCGCTTCGATTCAGACACCATAGACCTGCTGACGTTATTTTCCACCCAAGCTTCCATGGCCTTGCAAAATGCCCGTCTCTACTCGCTTGAGCGGCACCGTGCCTCGCAACTGGAAGCGATCAACATCATCGCGCAGCAGATGACTGCCGTGCTGGATTTGAAAGAGTTGCTATCCAAAGTGTGCTTGCTGATTCAGGAGGCTTTTCAGCTCTGTCACGTGTCACTGCTGCTCAAGGACGAGGAAGAGCTAGTGCTGCGGGCAAGCCATGGGAAGCTCACGGGGGCTCCCAAAGAAGGGCTGAAGGCTGCAGAAGGCTTGTGGCATCGAGCCTTGGATGCGGGAAAGACGCTGATCGAGAATGATGTGAAAGCGGTTTCCGGGGTCGGGCTATACGTTGAAACTGGCTCCAGCATGTGCATTCCTCTGGTTTCCTTTGGACAGACGCTTGGTGTTTTGGTGTTGGATACAACCCAGACCGGAGCATTTAACGTCAACGACACGCAGCCGCTCGAATCGGTGGCCGACATTTGCGCCACCGCCATCCAGAATGCTCATTATGTGGAGCGGGTAAAACAGTTGGCGTACCTGGACGGCTTGACCGGGATTTTCAATCGCAGGTTCTTCGAATTGCGGATCGCGGAGGAAATCGAGCGGGCACGACGTTATAACACCGGCTTGGCTGTGCTCATGATTGATATTGATCAATTCAAGCGATTGAACGATGAATTTGGGCATCTCCTGGGAGACGAGGTGCTGCGTCAGGTATCTTCGATTTTTCATCAGCAACTACGGAAGATCGACGTTCTTTGCCGCTACGGAGGGGAGGAGTTCGCCATCCTGCTCTCTCAGACGAATGCAGTGCACGCTTTGGGAATCGCGGAGAAGCTACGCAAGAGCGTGGAGGCGTGGCAGTTCCCGGGTGTTCCCAGGCCAGTTACCATCAGTGCAGGAGCTGCCAACTTTAAAGAGCACGGTAGCACGCGCGACGAATTGGTGAAGGCGGCCGACGCAGGCTTGTATGCCGCAAAACAGGCGGGCCGGAATCGGGTTTGTCTGGCTCCGGCTCCGAAGCGCGGCTTCGCGCAGGGGTCTGGAATTTAGGTCGCCTTACTGCCTCCACTAAAAACACATTTGTCATCCCGAGCGCGACAGTTCGTACTGGGACCCGATCAGAATTCGCTGCTGGGTCCTTCGAATTCCTGCCTCAGTTCTCTCTCGATCTCGCGCTGATGGTCTCGCCAGTCTCGTTGCAGATCGCGTAATTGCCTTTTGAGCTCTTCGTTACGCCTTTGGGCATTACGAGTTTGGCGTTCAATCTCGGGTTTGACCCGCTCAAGTTCGCGATTGATGACCGCTTCCATTTCCGGTTGGAGGTGCGCCATTTCAGATTGCAGCCGGCTCATTTCCTCCCGCGTAGCGGCGTCGATTTCGCGGATTTCCACTTCCATACTCTCGCGGAGGTCAGACTGCTTGCGTTCCGGCAAAGTAATGGTGATGACCTGTTCTTTTCTATCGCGAATCACGCTGATGCTGGCGGTGTTGTCCTTGCGCGAACGCAGAGCATGACTGAAGTCCCCACTGTCACGAATCGGTTCACCATTGATCTTGGTGATTACGTCCCCGGCGCGAAAACCGGCTTTGTCGGCCCGGCTGCCTTTCTCTACTGAACGAACCAGAACTCCCTGGCCGTTCTTGGCTCCAAAGAAGTCTCCAAGCTGCGGCGTAAGGTTCTCGACCATCAGGCCACTGCGCGCCGAGGAATGAACAACCACGATAGAAACCGGCAAATCCATGTCGGGCATCATGGGCATGGCGGGCATCATGGGCATGTTGAATTTGAATTTCTTTGGATCCGGACCAAAGTTGTGAGAGTAGCTTTGCTTGCGATCACCGAGCTCCGCCTTGATGGTCATCGCCTGACCGTTACGGATGATGCCTAGGGTCACGACCCGGCCGGGCGGAGTCTCGCGGATCATGCGGCGCAATTGTTCGACGCTTTCCACGTCGGTTCCGTTCAGGGTCAGGATGACGTCCTGCTCTTTGATCCCGGCCTTGCCGGCGGGCGCATCCTCATCGACCATCGTTACTTCCACGCCACGCTCGTCTTTCAGGTGCAGAGCCGACAGGCGGTCGGGAGTGATGTCGCGCGTGTCTACGCCGAGATAAGAGCCGCTGCCCCAATCCTCGCTGGGAAAACCATAAGCATCGCTGGTGTCTAAGGTAAGCTGATCGGCTGCATATGTTGTCGCTGCCAGCGCTGGCAGTAGTATCAATGCAATCAAGATTGTGTTGCGCATGTTCACCCTCCCAGAATCAGCACGATTGCCGCTAATGGCTCGCCCGGCGAAAACAGATGTCCCCGGTCGTCGTACGCACTTTCAGCGTCGGACCGCCACCGTTCAGACTTCCTTCCGCCGTGACCGTCTTCGGACCATAGTCGCCGCCCTCAGTGGTCACTTTGATCTCGGGAAAATCCGAGCGAATATTGTGCCCGTTGGCAACTTCGATCGACGCACGAACGCTGATGTTCACGTTGGGCGCCAGATAAACCGTGATATCACCAGCCGACGTTTCAAGCTCGGAATCGTGGCGCTCGCCGCTCGTTGGAACAAACTTCGCTACGATCCCGCCGGCGCCGGTTGCCGCTCGTGCGGATGGCACGCCATTTAATTCAATGCTGCCGCCACCAGTCTCAGCGCGGACGTTGCCCTTGGCGGAGGTCAGACGGATGCTCCCGCCGCCGGTCTCCATTTCTGCTGGACCACCGATATCCCCCAGATCGATGCTGCCACCGCCAGTGCTGGCCTTCACTCGTCCGGCACAGCGCTCCACCTGGATGCTCCCGCCGCCGGTCTCCAGCACGGCGCCCTGCAAACCAGAGATGATGGTCACGCTTCCGCCGCCGCTCTCAGCTTCGATCTTCCCCTTCGCGGAATTTACCTTGATCGAGCCGCCGCCAGTATGCAGGCTGACGTCGGAAGCGACATTGCCCACATCAATGCTGCCACCCCCGGTTTCGGCGTTAACCGCACCGCCGATGTCATCGACGCGAATACTCCCGCCGCCGCTTTGCGCGTCCACCCGGCCTGTGATCCCAGTCGTGCTGACGCTGCCGCCCTCCGTCTCGACTTTTACTTCACTCATCTCGCGTGGGACGCTGATTACAAAATCGCCGGAGAACTTGTGCGGCCTCCCGCCCTGCCAATCGCCTTCGATCCAGGCCGTATCTCCATGGACATAAGCGGTGATCTTGTAGGAATCAAATTCGCGCCGGGCCCGGTCTTCCGAACCGCTGTAGGAATGATTACGTATGACGTAGCTGATACTCTGGTTCGAACCGCCTTCTACGCGCACTGAGCCAATGTCTACTTTGACTTTCAGATTCCTGGCAATCGCCAGAGATCCGGTGATCTCCTGCGTCCAGTTTCCGCCGTCACCATAAACGCGGGTCTGTTGCGCGCTTGCCAGCGGCAAGGTCAACAACAGAACCGCGACGAATTTAGAGAGTTGCTTCAACATTCACCTTCTGTTCTCATCCTGCACCGCCAACTAAGTCGGCTGGATAGGCCTGAGCCCATCCCCACACACCTTTTCCTCGGGCTCCTCAATCAAATTCCGGGAGCTCGGACAGCACCGTACGCGCTTGCGACCGAATGTATTGGTTTTGGTCGCTCTGCGCGAGCTTTGCTAGAACCGCACGCACGCTGCTGTCGGCTCGTACCGGTTCCAGCAGATGCAGCGCTTCGGTACGAGCCCCGGGATTGGAATCCTGCAACAGGGCCTCAAGCAGTGCGTCGCGCACCCGCGGATCGCTCTTCACGTACGCACCCAAGCCATCCAGCGCCTTCAGGCGCACTCCCGGATTCGAGTCATAGCGCAGGGCATACATGAGCGCCTCGCGAACGTGAGAGTTATTCGGCTCCTGTGTTAGAAGATCGACGGAATCCATCCGCACTCCCGAGTTGTAATTATTGCGGGCCGCGAAGAGCAACAATTGCTGGATACGCTGATCGTTGAGCGACCCTTGCGCTTCCTGCGTAGAAACTGTGTTGTACTTAATGCTGATGTGGTTCGATCCGGGATTCTGCGTGATGGATTGAATACCGGTGATCGACGATTCGGCCGGTGCGCTGACAGGACCCGAGGCAATCGAGGCGCCACCGCTGCCGCTCAAAACCTTATAGGTGGTTCCAATGCCGCCGGCAAAACCAACGATGAAGATGGCTGCGGCGAGCGCGGGAGCAAAACGAACCTGACGAAGCCAGGCAGCAGGATCGAAAATCAGCCGATGCCAAAATCGGTCCTGCTCCGCGGATTCAAGCCCTTCCTGCAGCCGCATGCGGGAAGCCGCAACCAGGTTGGGTGAAGGCTCCTCGACCGGCAACTCCGACAGCATGGCGTGGAATTTGCGCGTCGTCTTGAGCTCGGCCGTGCAATCGGCGCAGCGTGCCAGATGTTGCTCCAGTTCATACCGCGCATCATCGGGCAGCTCGTTGTAGACGTACAGTAGAACGTTTTCTTTAACCCACTCGCATTTCATAATCGCACCCCTTCTGGGGAAATTTCTTTTTCTGTAGAGTCTGCACACTCATCTCATATCCGCTAGCGCGCCACGCAATTTCTGAGTGGCGCGGAACAACGTATTCTTCGCCGTTTCTTCCGTCGTATTCAGCACTTCACCTACCGTCCGCAACTTGAGTCCGTGATAATGCTTCAATTCAAAAACCATCCGCTCCCGGGGAGTTAGCTTTTCCAGAGCATGACCGATGCGCTTGCCCAGTTCGCGGCGCATCAAGTCGCGCTCGGGATTCGCGCCAGAGCGTACGTCGGGAACTTGATCGAGTACATCGTACTGCTCTCCCGCCGCGTCCGTCGCCACCGGAGCGTCTTCCTTACGCACCTGCCTTTTCCGCAGATGATCGAGGCAGAGGTTGGTCACGATGCGGTAGATCCACGTGTAGAAAGAGCATTCAAAGCGAAAGTTGCCGATGCTCTTGTAGGCCTTCAGGAAGGCTTCCTGGTAAACATCCTGGGCTTCGTGTTCCGACCCGGTAAGGTGGATCGCGAGCCGCAGCACCGCCTGGTCGTAGTGCCGCACTAGCTCCTCGAACGCAGTACGGTTGCCCCGCTGCGCTTCGCGGACCAGTAAAGTGTCATCGATACGCCCTGAAGCCTGACCAGCCATATCATCCCGGATTGGGGGGTCCTGGATTCCGCCAGCTTCTTCCCTGGGGTCCCGTCTCACTGCCGGGTAACACTCGCCAACTGCAAACCGTACAACCCACGCATCGGCCGGCATATTTTCCTTGTCCTCGAATGCACCGGGACGCCATTGCCGTTCTTCCCGGTTGCATAGCTATGGACGGCCCAAGAGCCCAACCGTAAGCAGGAATTATAGGAGTCTGGAGGGATTGTTTGCCGAAAAAGAAAGACCTAACCGAATGGAAGCACAAAGGTAATGTAGGTCGCGTGCGTCTCGCGGTGCAAAAAGCGAAAGGCGGCGCGGCACGCCGCCCCCCACGATTATTCTGCCACTGTTTCCTTCTCGATAACCACCTTCAAATGTGCGGTCACGTCCTTGTGCAGCTTGACGGGAATCATGAATTCACCCAAAGTCCGCAGCGCCTCGTGAAGCTGGACTTTACGGCGATCCACATTAAAGCCCTTTTTCTCAAGCGCATCCCCGATGTCACTGGACGTGACAGATCCAAATAGCTGATCGTGCTCCCCGGAACGGCGCTGAAAAGAGACCGAGACGCCGTCAAACTGTTTGGCCAGTTCTTCCGCTTGCGTCTTCTCCTTGGCCGAACGGCGCACCGACGCCGCCTTCATCTGCGCAATCACCGCCTTGTTGCCGGCGGAGGCCTCAATGGCCAGCTTCCGCGGCAGCAGGTAGTTCCGTCCGAAGCCCTCGGCAACCTTTACCACGTCTCCGCGCGAACCGAGCTTCGCTACATCTTCCTTAAGAATGACTTCCATAGATAACTCCCGTTCTAAAATGTTTACAGGCGAAAAACTACCGCATATTCACGGACTAGACTGAGAAAAACAATCCGTGCGAATCCGTGGCCGCCTTTTATGCAGCTCGCCCGGCAAACGGCAGCAACGCAATATTGCGTGCCTGCTTGATCGCCAGAGACAAGCGCCGCTGATGCGGTGTGCAGACGCCCGTCAGCCGCCGCGGCACGATCCTTCCACTCTCCGCCACGAACTGCGCGAGCAGACGAATGTCCTTGTAGTTGATAGCCTCGATCTTTTCGACGCAGAACTTGCAAACTTTCTTGCGGCGGAAATATTTGCGTCCACCCCCACCACCTTCGCGACCGCCGCCTGGTCCGCCCGGACGAGAAGAGGGACGCCGTTCGCCGCGGTCGGGCCGGTCGCCCCCGGAGGATGATTCGGATGTTCTAGTTTCGTCAGCCATGTTGCTCCTTAAATCGTTGTTTGTTAGTCCCTGGTCGTTAGCATTCTCGTCGTCGATTCGTCTTGGCCAACGACCAGCGGCCAACGACTAACGACCCGATCCTACGCTGTTGCCGCAGGCGCTGCTCCAGCCACCTCAACCGGTGGCGCGGGTGCCGCTGCTTTGCGCTTCGCGTCCTTGATCGCCTTGATCTTATCCAACCGCTTCTGCTCTTCGTCAATGCGAACGGTGAGGAATTTGATCACCGGCTCGGTAACCCGCAACCGGCGCTCCAATTCGTGAATCAGGCCACCACCGCCTTCGACGGTGAGCAGCACATAAATGCCGTCGTGAAACTTTCGGACCGTGTAAGCCAGCCGCCGCTTACCCATGCGTTCCACGCTCTTCACCTGACCGGACGATCCTGCCACCGCCGTCTCCAGCGTGGAAATAAGTTTGTCCTGGTCCTCCTCCGCCATATCAGGCCGGACGATAAACATGAGTTCATACGTACGATTCATTCCATTCTCCATCTGCCGCAGATCTTCAGATCCGAGTTCCCCGTGCAAATCCGTGGCTAATCTTTTTCCGCCTCGCCCTTGCGGTTAAAGCGGTTCATCGCTGCAGCCGCGCCGTCAGTCAAAATGGCTTTCACCGCATCGGCTGCAACATCGAGCATTTCGTCGACAACTTTGAGCTGCGCCTTGCGAAACGGCGCCAGCAAATAACTCATCCCGTCTTCAATCTTGTGATCCGGCGCAACCCCCATTCGGATCCGCAAAAAATCCTGCGTACCGAGAGCGTTGATGATGGACTCAATCCCGTTATGCCCCGCCGAACTACGCTTCCTATGAATGCGAAGCGTGCCCAGCGGAAAATCGAGCTCATCCTGAATCACAATCAGGTCTTCTTCTGGCCTGACCTCATGCTTGCTCACCAGTTCACGCACCGAGATACCGCTCAGGTTCATGAAAGTCTCGGGCTTGGCCAGCAGAACCGGCTCCGCACCAATCGTTGCCCTTGCCGTCAACGCGCGGCACTGACGATTTCTAACTTCAACCGCGTACTCGTTCGCAATCCGGTCAACGCTAAGAAATCCCAAATTGTGAGGCGTAAACTGGTACTCCACGCCCGGATTGCCCAACCCCACAATAAGTTTCACGCAACCTGTCCACCACAGAGGCACAGAGTCACAGAGAAAATCCCAGATATTATTTTTCTCTCTCGCACTCTTGCATGCCTTCTCTGTGTCTCTGTGACTCTGTGGTGAAATGCTATTTCTTTTCTTTCTTCTCGGGCTTCTCCGCCTTCTCGGCGGCAGGCTCCGCGCCTTCCTCTCCAACCTCCTGCTTGCCCTTCTTAATAACCTCGGGCTCCGCAGGAGTGGCTCCAGCTTCGGCAGCGACCGCCTCGGGCGTGGCCACCACTTCTTCTTTCACCGAGATGACCGTAGCGACTGGCTGGTTCGGATCGCTCAGGCACTTGAGTTTGTCACTGTGTGGCAGATCAGACACGCGCAACACCTTGCCGAAGACCAATTCAGAAACATCCGCCTCAATCGATGCCGGAATGTCGCTTGGCAGGCACTCGATTTCCACCTCGCGGAGAATCTGTTCAAGAATGCCGCCTTGCTGCTTGACGCCGGCGGCCTCGCCCTTCAGCACGATCGGGACATTGACGGTCAACGTCTTGTCCATGGCGATCCGCTTGAGGTCGATGTGCAGCAGCGCCCCTTTAATGGGCTCGTACTGCCAGTCCACGATCATCGCCTTGGTGCGCTCGGCGCCATCGAGAGCCAGATCAAAAATAGTGTTATAGCCTGTCTGCGAGTGCAGAATGCGCGAGACCTGCCGCGGATCTACGCTCACCGGCACCGAGTCTTTGCCGGCACCATAGAGCACCGCCGGAACTTTGCCCTCGCGGCGCACACGGCGGGCGTCATTCTTAGTACCAGCCGTCCGTGGCTGAGCTTCCAGTAAGGTATTTTCGGTTGCAGTTGCCATAATTAGATTCCTATCTACAGAAATAACTTGCTGACGGATGTTTCTTCGTGAATCGATTGGATCGCACGTCCGATCAAGCCCGCGATCGACAAAACCCTGATCTTCGGTTCTTTCCGAGCCGCCTCGCTCAGCGGAATCGTGTTAGTCACCACCACTTCCGTGAAGTGAGACTGCGAAAGGTTTTCCACGGCTGACCCGGAAAGTACCGGATGCGAAGCGCAGGCATAAACCTTGCTGGCGCCCTTCTGCATCAACGCACTGGCAGTTTTCACCAGCGTACCAGCCGTATCGATCAGGTCGTCGATGACCAGGCAAGTCCTGCCGTTCACATCGCCGATCACGTGCATGACTTCGGCCACATTCATCTCCACGCGGCGTTTATCGACAATCGCCAGCGCGGAGTCCATCTTCTTGGCGAAGAAGCGAGCCCGCTCCACCCCGCCCGCATCGGGCGAAACCACAGTCAGGTTCGGCAGGTTCAGCTTCCTGAAATGATCCACCAGCACCGGTGACGCGAACAGATGATCCACCGGAATGTTGAAGAACCCCTGGATCTGGGGTGCGTGCGGATCAATAATCAACGCCCGATCGGCCCCCGCGGTGGTCAACAAATCCGCCACCAATTTCGCAGAAATCGGCGCCCGCGGCTTATCCTTGCGGTCCTGCCGGGAATAACCGTAATACGGGACGACAGCCGTAATGCGCCGCGCCGAAGCTCGCTTCAACGCGTCGATCATCAGCAGCAACTCCATCAAGTGCTCGTCCACCGGACGGCAAGTGGGCTGCATTACAAAGACGTCAGCGCCGCGCACGTTCTCCTGAATTTGCGTGTACGCCTCGCCATCGCTGAAGCGCGTGACCAGCGCCAGCCCGCGGCTCATGCCAAGAAAAGCGCAGACCTCATCGGCCAGCGCCTCATTGGCGGTGCCGGAGAAGATCTTGAACTTATCGTCGACCCGGCCGCGTTGAGGCTTGCGCTCCGGCTTTTCCTCCGCGCCCATCAGAGCCTTCTTCTCCGTCGCTGTCGCAAGAGTTGCCATAAGTTCGGCGCTTCCAAGAGCGCTTTTCTGGCTGGGCCGCTAGGATTCGAACCTAGACAAAGTGCTCCAAAGGCACTTGACCTACCATTAGTCGACGGCCCAGTTTCCTGAAAAACGGTTTCAATTGTCGGTTGACGATTGGCTGGCGCTTTTAGTGTAACTCGCCGCCCAGAATCGGCAATCGGAAATTGTCAATCGAAAATCTTCTTCCAGTACTGCGGGCGCGTCAGCGTGGTCGTGGCCGTGGCCGGAACGCCGTCCGTGCGCAGCCGAGCCGCAGCTTTCTCGGCCGCCTCGCGAGCTGCGAACAACCCGTAAGTCGCGGAACCGGAACCGGACAGTGAAGCATAAAGCGCGCCGGCCCGTTCGAGCACACGCTTAACCTCACGCAATTCGGGATATTTAGGAAAGACGACTTGTTCAAAGTCGTTTTCGATCCCGGTACGGACGAGGTCGAGAAGCAGTGTCTCGGCCCGGCCCCTGCCTTTGCTCACAGGGACACCGGATAAAGCCCTCCCAGACTTATGCTTATCTTGTTTCTGTTTGATCTGGGACTGACTGCCCAGCCACGCCGAAAGCACGCGACCGAACTCAACCATTCTATCGGACGCAGCCGGAAGCGTCAATTTACCCGAAACCTCAGGCTCGCGCGAGACCAACAAATCCCAATCCGCAAACGCCTTCGGAGTCGAAACGCCAATCTCGGGAGTCGCCACCACACAGGCAATCGCTGGCAAATCCGGCACCGGGTAAACTTCCTCGCCCCGCCCCACCCCCAACACCGTCCCGCCAACCAAAAACAGAGGCAAATCCGATCCAACCTCCGCCGCAATCCGCAATCTCTCAGGCGCGGACATCTCTTTCTTCAAAACCCGTTCCAGCGCCAAGACTGCGGCCACAGCGTTCCCCGAAGCTCCGCCCAATCCACCCTGCACCGGCAACCGCTTCTCAATTTCAATCACCACGCGCCCACTCGCCTTGAGCTCCACCATCGCCCGCTCGACGACCAGATAGCAAGTGTTCGATTCATCTGTCGGCACCCGCGAATCGTCACAACGGATTTCGATTCCCGAACCACGCCGAACCGACACGCGAACGATGTCATGCAACGCAATCGTCTGATACACCGTTCGCAGCTCGTGAAACCCATCCGGACGAAGCGCGCCAATCCGCAGACCGAGATTGATCTTGGCAAACGATCGAACGGTGACAGACATGGGGCTTGATTGTAAGGTTTCGAGCGCCAAATTTCGACTCTTGCGCCCGACTCAGCAAGCTGGGCGCGTTAATCTTTATTGTTGAACGCGATTATTGAACGAGGTTCGGCTGGGACCTGTGCTGGAAGTCACAGTTGAAGTTGTCGAGAACTAACGGCAGCTACCTCGGCGTCAAAAGAAACGCGTGGAGTGTGGTGCCGTTGCGCGTACCATAGCCGACAATCTTCCCAGCGTCGTTGATGCCATTGGCCACGTCGAGCTCCCATCCCGAGTTCGCAGGGATCAGCTTGTTCAAATCCAACATCTTCCGTCCGTTGTAGACGAAGGCGTGGTAACTCCCGGTCTGGTCATAAGTGCTCTGGCCGACTACGATACCCGAGTCATTGATCCCGAAACCCCAACTTGCGGAGCCGGAAATAACGCCCAAATCCTTGAGTCTTCCGCCGGTCGCGATGAACGCGTGCAGGTCGCCGTTGGAGGTGTAAGCATCACCGGCGATCTGGCCTTTGTTGTTGATGGCGTAAGCCTGGCTAAAGCCTCCTCCGAGTGTTCCAAGCTGTTTCATCTTTCCATTTTTCCAAACGAAACCGAAAAAACCATTTGTGGCCCAAGAGGTTCCCACTACAATGCCGGCGTTATTGATCCCGTTTGCGCTACTCCAGCCTTGTCCACCGAGTGTTCCTAAGCTGATCATCTTGCCGTTGCTGTAGAGAAAGGGAAAAACTCCGCCGTCGCTGGTGTACGAGGAGCCCACCACCTGACCGGAATCATTCACGCCGTACGCCGCCGCAGTGCCTCCACCGAGATCGCCAATATCGACCAGCTTTCCGTTGACAGTCACAAACGCCCGATATGTGCCTGCCGTGTTGGTGGAATATCCGGCGATCTGAGCCGACTTGTTGATAGCGTTTCCGATCGCTTTACCGCCGCCGAGGCTCCCCTGGTCGGCCATTTTGCCTTTCGAGTAAAGGAAGACTACACCGTTGCCGCTGGAATCTCCGGCCATTCCGGTGATCTGTCCACTGACGTTGATCGCCTGCGCTTGACTGAAGTTCCCGCCGGGTAGGTCACCGAGGTCGGTAATCTTATAGCTTTGAGCCGCACATAACGAAGCCGCACACAGAACTAAAGCCAAAAACAGCCGGAGAGATGCGTTCATGTTATTTTCCTTCCTCGATCGAATCAGAAGCGGCAACATTCTCCGTGATCTTCAACGCCAGATTGTCAAAGGCGTGTCAATTTCTTGTCATTTGAAACGACAATAGAAAAGTTGAAGTTCGCTGTGACTCTGCGGTGAAGGGCTAGGTTCTCCGTTTGTAGTAGATCGCGAACTCAAACCCCGGATTCGCCGGGAATAATTCCGCCACTTTCCTCAACCGCTCCGCCATCTGCGCCGGAGCCAGCAGCGGATAGTCGCGCTCCCGTAAATCGTAATAGTCAACATCAATAAACAAAGACAGCAAGTAAATGGAAATCGCGTCGGAGAAAGTCGCCATAAGGTATTCGTTCTTATGCTTCTCCGCATCCGGCCCATGCGCAGTCGCCGCCTTGCGCGACTCCCACGCATCCAGCGAAGTTTCTCCGCGAGCCCCAGCCTCGACCTGCTTCCACGCCAGATCGGCAAACTCCTGCGCCACTCCCGCCTTCTCGACCACGGCATGGCCCACGTTAATGTAGAACTCGAAAGCCACCGAGAATTTGTCGTCCATCAAGCGGGTGGAGATGAACACGCACTGCGAATCACCCAGCTCGATATTGCGATGACAAACCGCGTTGTCGCTGAGGGCCACGTCGTAGCGATCGGAAATCACAGTCTCCTCACCC